>OJQR01000607.1_pt1 | contig 22667 bp, 9 predicted proteins | sample 1599011 | NCBI WGS metagenome assembly OJQR01 (sample SAMN03922456, study PRJEB24848) | human gut metagenome | isolation source: stool sample | host: Homo sapiens | place: Germany | collected 2009-11 | reverse complement strand
CAATGGCATGGACCAGACACATGAACCAGATCAAAGCACAGGCAGAGGAACTGGTAATTCAGGAGATTATTTACAATTAAGTCTGTTCCCGACAGAAGAGGAACAGTTAGGAGAAATAAGGAAAGCGGCAGCTGCATTAGAACAGCCAGCCGCTTTTCTTATTTCTGATGAAGTAGTAGATGATATTCTCCGCACGGGAAGTGGACAGAAAAATACACTGTTTCATATTACGGCAAGACTGATTGAAGGTCTGGATAATGAAGAAATGCAGAACTTCCTGAAGGAGGAATATGAAACAGGTGGAAAAGGATTTACCATAGATGGACAGAAAATCAGTATCTGGTATGACAATGATGGTATCCGTATCCGACGGGGAGATTCCGCCAGAAGAAACTTTGATCGCATGGTTACGTGGGAAGAAGCGGCGGACAGAATCCGGGATATGTATGAGGATAGAAGTTACGTGGATAATCTGATTTCCAATAACGCCATTGAACAGGAGCAGGAAGAAATGACCAATCTTCTTGCACTCCATTTTCGGGATACCAGCAGAAACCGGGAGGAGCAGCAATCATATTCGGATTGGCAGGATGTCGTGCGGGAAGCTTGGACAGATTCAGCGGAAGCAGATGCAATTGCCCATCGCTTTGAATGGCTGCAGAAAGATATGGATGAGAATCCAGAAGATTATCGCAGGTGGGAGATTCAGCATAATCCGGAATATTTCCAGCGTTTTCAGGATCTCCAGAGGGAGCGTTCCTGGGTAGACCAGAAATTTACGGTCGAACGTCCGGCCCTTTCCTTTATCACACAGGATGAGATAGATGCAGTCCTTAGAAGAGGCGGGATCACTGCCGGAGGACGGAATCGGATCTATGAGTATTTCATGGAACATCACGATATAAAGGATGCAGCTGAGTTTCTGAAAAATGAGTATGGTACAGGTGGAGCAGCACCTGGGATACCGGGAGCGTATGAATCCGATGCTTCCCATGATGCGAAAGGATTAAAACTTGCGAAAGGGAAGATTGGCAGTCCAGATGTAGAAGTTCTATTAAAGTGGAATAAGGTTGCAGAACGTGTCCGTCAGCTGATTCGCACCGATGATTTCTTATCACCGGAAGAACTGGAAAAGTATGAAGAACGGCAGGAAGCACAGAGACAGGCGGATCTGGAAGGAGCTCAGCAGGCTTTGGAAGTGGAGCAGGAAGGCTCTGATCAGCAGGAAATACGAGAGGAAAATCAGGAACCGTCGGAAGTTGAGACACAACCGGAAGCAGTAGAAGATGCAGAAAAAAAGGAAGATATAACACCAGAACAGTCTGATATTCCAGCAACAAACTTCCATATCACAGATGATGAACTGGGACAGGGAACACCAAAGGAAAAGTTCCGTGCTAATATCATGGCAATCCAGCTTTTAAAGAAATGCGAGGAAGAAAACCGCAATGCCACACCAGACGAACAGGAGATTTTATCCCGATATGTAGGCTGGGGAGGTCTTGCTGATGCTTTCGATGAAACAAAATCCGCATGGGAGACGGAATATCTGGAATTAAAGACAGTCCTTACACCGGAAGAATATGCAGCAGCCAGAGCTTCTACCTTAAATGCCCATTACACACAGCCAATCGTGATTGAAAGTATGTATCAGGCGTTGGAAAATCTGGGATTTACAAAAGGAAATATCCTGGAGCCATCCATGGGTGTTGGTAACTTCTTTGGAATGCTTCCTGAGAAGCTGAACCAGTCAAAACTCTATGGTGTGGAACTGGACAGTATCAGCGGTAGAATTGCAAAACTGCTTTACCCAGATGCCAATATCCAGATTAAAGGTTTTGAGAAGACAGATTATCCGAATGATTTCTTCGATGTGGCAATCGGAAATGTGCCATTTGGAGCTTATAAAGTGAATGACAGGCAATATGACCGCTATAATTTTATGATTCACGATTATTTTCTGGCAAAGACAATCGACCAGTTGCGTCCGGGTGGTGTGGCAGCTTTGATCACAACAAAAGGAACCATGGATAAAGCATCACCGGAAGTCCGAAAGTATCTGGCAGAACGTGCCGATCTCCTTGGAGCCATCCGCCTGCCGAACACAGCATTCAAAGCAAATGCAGGAACGGAAGTCAGTGCAGATATTTTATTCTTCCAGAAGCGTGACAGCATGACAAAAGAGATGCCGGAGTGGGTGAATCTTGGAAGTGATGCCAATGGAATTACGGTCAATCAGTATTTTGCAGACCATCCGGAAATGATTCTGGGTGAGATGAAAGAGGTATCCGGTCCGTATGGTATGGAAACAACCTGTATGCCGATAGAAGGTGCTGATCTTGAAGTCCAGCTTGCAGAAGCTGTCAGGAATATTCATGGAAATATGGCACCTGCAGTTGATGTGGATGCAGAACTGGATGATGTACCAGAGAGTATCCCGGCAGATCCGAATGTTCGTAATTACAGTTATGCGGTTGTAGATGATCAGGTATATTACCGTGTTAACTCTCTGATGAATCAGGTAAAGATGCCTGCCGCTACTGCAGAACGTGTAAAAGGTATGGTGGAGATCCGAGACACGGTGCGTGAACTGATTGCCATGCAGATGGAAGAATCCGTAACAGATGAAGAAATTCACAAACAGCAGGAGAAATTGAATCAAGTATATGATGCTTACACAGCAAAGTATGGAGTCATCGGAAGTAATGCAAACAAGCGGGCGTTTTCTGATGACGCTTCTTATTGTCTGTTGTGTTCTCTGGAAGACCTGAACGAAGATGGAACATTGAAGCGAAAAGCAGACATGTTTACGAAACGAACCATCAAAAAGGCAGTGGCGGTAACCAGTGTGGAAACTGCGACAGAAGCCTTAGCATTATCATTGAATGAAAGAGCAAAGGTGGATCTGTCCTATATGGCACAGCTGACAGGAAAGACAGAAGAAAAAATCACGGAGGAACTGGTTGGAGTTATATTTAAGAACCCACTGACAGACCAGTGGGAGAGTGGAGATGAGTATTTATCTGGAAATGTCAGGGAGAAGTTAAACACAGCAAGAACCTTTGCAGAGAATCACCCGGAATTCACACCGAATGTCCGTGCATTGGAAGCAGTTCAGCCAAGAGAACTGGAAGCATCTGAAATCGAAGTAAGGATTGGAGCAACCTGGATTGAACCATCGGATTATCAGGACTTTATGAGGGAACTGCTTCATACTCCGTGGTATCTTGCACAGAAGGAGATACAGGTAAAATATTCTGAGGTGAATGGTGAGTGGCGGATTACCGGGAAAAATGCAGACAGTCCAAGAAATGCGTTTGCCTATGCAACGTATGGAACCGAGAGGGCAAATGCTTACCGGATTCTGGAAGATACACTGAATCTGAAAGATGTTCGTATCTATGATAAGAGTGTCAATGAAAATGGGGATGAGATTCGTGTCCTCAATAAAAAAGAAACTATGCTGGCATCACAGAAACAGGATGCCATGAAAGCAGCATTTAAGGATTGGATTTTCAAAGATCAACAGAGACGTGAAAGACTGGTAAGAGTTTATAATGAACGGTTTAACAGTATCCGTCCCCGTGAATACGATGGCAGTCATCTGACTTTCCCAGGAATGAACCCGGAAATTGAACTTCGCCCACATCAGAAAAATGCTGTCGCACATCAGCTTTACGGGGATAATGTGCTTCTGGCTCATGTAGTAGGAGCTGGGAAGACCTACGAGATGGTAGCGGCTGCAATGGAGAGCAAACGTCTGGGATTATCACAAAAGAATCTATTTGTCGTGCCGAACCATCTGACAGAGCAGTGGGGAGCCGAGTTCCTGCAGTTATATCCGGGAGCCAATATCCTGGTGGCAACCAAGAAAGATTTTGAACCGGCGAACCGGAAAAAGTTCTGTGCCAGAATCGCTATGGGAAACTATGATGCGATTATCATCGGTCATTCCCAGTTTGAGCGTATCCCAATCTCTGATGAGAGGCAGGAAGCCATGCTGCGGAAGCAGATTGACGATCTGGAAATCGCAATCCAGAGTGCAAGATATGAGCAGGATGGCGGCCGCTATACGGTAAAGCAGATTGAAAAGACCAGAAAAACGCTGATGACAAGACTGGAGAAGCTGAATCAGAAAGAGAAAAAGGATAATGTAGTTACCTTTGAAGAACTGGGAGTGGATCATCTGTATGTAGACGAGGCACACAGTTATAAAAATGCGTTCCTTTATACAAAAATGAGAAATGTAGCCGGAATTGCCCAGAACGAAGCACAGAAATCAGCAGATATGTTTAATAAATGTCAGTATCTGGATGAGATTACCGGTGGAAAAGGCATTACCTTTGCAACGGGCACACCGATCAGCAACAGCATGACGGAACTTTATGTCATGCAGAGATATCTGCAGAACAGCAAATTACAGAATATGGGCTTGGGATTATTTGATTCCTGGGCATCCACGTTTGGAGAGGTTGTGACCAGCATTGAACTTGCACCGGAAGGAACCGGATACCGAGCAAAATCCAGATTCGCCAGATTCTATAATATCCCGGAACTGATGAATATGTTCAAGGAGATTGCAGATATCAAGACTTCGGATCAGTTGAATCTTCCAGTACCGGAAGCGGAATACGAAACTGTAGTATTGAAACCAACAGAACAGCAGAAAGAAATCGTAGCAAGCCTAGGAGAGCGTGCGGAAGTGGTAAGAAACGGTGGCGTAGATGCTAGTGTAGACAATATGCTGAAAATTACCAATGACGGAAGAAAACTGGCACTGGATCAGCGATTGGTCAATGAACTATTGCCAGACGATCCGGGCAGTAAAGTGTCGGTCTGTGCAGAAAAAAGCTATGAAATCTGGAAAGATACAGTTGTACAGAAATCGGCGCAGATCATTTTTTGTGACTTGAGCACACCGAAAGGCGATGGCAGTTTCAATGTTTACGATGACTTGAAACAGAAGCTGATGGCGAAAGGTGTACCGGAAAAAGAAATTGCATTCATTCATGATGCAAATACCGAAGCAAAGAAGACGGAGCTGTTTGGAAAAGTAAAATCTGGGCAGGTTCGTTTTTTGATTGGTTCAACAGCAAAGATGGGTGCCGGTACCAACGTGCAGGATCGTCTGATTGCTCTGCATCATCTGGATATTGGCTGGAAACCGTCTGATCTGGAGCAGAGGGAAGGACGTATCATCCGGCAGGGAAATCACAATAAAAAGGTTCATATCTTTCGGTATGTGACAGAATCCACCTTCGACAGCTACATGTGGCAGTTGATCGAAAATAAACAGAAGTTCATCTCCCAGATTATGACGAGCAAAGCACCGGTCAGAAGCTGCGAAGATGTGGACGAAGCGGCACTGTCCTATGCAGAGGTCAAAGCACTGGCAACCGGAAATCCAGCAGTAAAAGAGAAGATGGCATTGGATGTGGATGTGGCGAAATTAAAGCTTTTAAAAGCGAACCACATGAATAACCAATACCGACTGGAAGATGATATTGCAAGGAATTTTCCGCAACAGATTGCAAAATTGATGGAGATCATTGACAGCTACAAGGCAGATATCGCTCATTTTTCTGAGCATAAAATTACAGATCCAGAGCAGTTTTCTATGGAAATCAGTGGCAAAGTGTTCACAGAAAAGAAAGAGGCAGGAGCGGCTCTTCTGGCGGTCTGCAAAGACATTAAGTCTGTAGATGCAGCTATGGACATTGGAAGTTATCAGGGATTTAACATGAGAATCCAATTCGACAGCTGGAGAAAAGAGTTTATCCTGTCTGTAAAGCATGAATCGGTAGCTAAAGTTCGGTTGGGAGCCGATGCTCTAGGAAATATCACTCGTATCAACAACCTTTTGGAAAGCTATCCGGAGAAACTGGCAGAAGCAGAACAACGGCTGGAAACGGTTCAGGAGCAGATGACAAATGCCAAAGAGGAAGTCGGGAAGCCATTTCCAAAAGAAGAGGAGTTGAACCAGAAACTGGAGCGACTGTCAGAGTTAAATGCACTTCTCAATATGGATGAGCGGGAAGATACAGAAACAGAGCAGTCGGAATCAAAAGAGAAAGAAGAAAGACCGGCACGAGGTTCTATTCATGAGAAACTGCAGATTTATAAAGAAAAGAGTCAGCGGGAAAGTGAAACTGGCAAGGAAACCAGAAAACGGGACTTCGGTCTGGAATAAATAAACAGGAAAGATGGCATAATTTGGTAGAAGAAGGTTCTGCCGGTTATGCCTTTTTTTAGAACACAGGAGGAATTTATATGGCGAGAAATATGATAACAGGAAAAGAAACGCAGAAAATGCAGGAATTTACGCAGGAACAGATAGACCGTGCAGAACACATGGGAATAGCGCTTCCAGTAGATGTAAAAGAACAGATTTTTGAATATGCAAATCTGATTGGCGAGGAAGAGAAAGTAAGGACGTTGGTAAAAAATCTGACAGATGCAATCAATCAGGCAGATGAAGATAAAGTAGAGGAATTTCTGGATGATGCAAAAATTGATATTCAGGACCTACCAGATCCAACCATAGGTAAGCTGGAATTACGTGATTATGGATATACAGCAGAAGACATGGTGCCGCTTAGAAAAGAAGCAGCTTTGGATTATCACAGAATGGGTTCTAAAATTTATTGCCTGGGCAGCGATGGTGACAAGGGAGAAGAGTATGCAAGTAAAGAAATGATACAGGCGCATGAAGGTCTGTTTGGCATGGAATTACAGATGTGGGAACGGATAAGGGATCAGGATCTGGATTATGCCGATGAAGATTTTGGAGCATTTCAGGAGCCTATGAGTGTCATTGAGCAGGAAGAAGCACTGAAATTATACGATGCCGGAGCAGATATCTATCTGATCACTAATTTTTCATCACCAATCTATGTCACGGAACGCAAGGAAATCGAACGAGGACCGGAGCATTATCAGATGTCCATGGCAGAACGGGAGCGTTTCCGTAACCTGGAATGGGAAATGCAGAAATATCCGCAGATTCAGTCTTTGAAAGAGGCAAACCTGTTGTTAGGAACAAGGCGAACCTTTGGTATTTATCAGATCAAAGATGATTTAACGGGCGAAAATTATGCATTTATGAATATGAGTTTTATTGAAAGTCATGGTATGCAGATAAAAAAAGAAGATTATAAGCTGGTCTATGTTGGGGAATTATCGGGAAATATGTCACTGGATGATATTTTTGAAAGGTTCAACATTGATAGACCGGAAGATTTCCGTGGGCATTCCCTGTCTGTCAGTGATATCATAGTTCTGAATGACGGGGAAAAAGTAACCGCTCATTTTGTAGACAGTATCAGTTTTGAACAGCTGGATTCTTTCCTGAATCTGGAAGAACAGGTTCTTAGTGAACTGGCATATGAGGTAGGAGAACGTTACTTTGCTATTCAGAGAACAGAAGAAGGATATGATTATTCGTTTTACGATGAAGATTTTCGTCTGATGGATGGTGGCGTCTATGAAAATGATCAAATTTCTATTGAAGAAGCGGCAGAGGAACTTCTGGAAGACGAAGGCTGGACTGGAGAACGCATCTGTGGGGATTATGATCAGTTGATGGAAAAAGTGAAAGAAATGGATGAGGTTGTAATGGCAGAGATTCAGAAAAGCCAGGGCGAATATAAGCCACTGGCTAAGGTAGAAGAACTGGAAGAGGCGAATTATAACATGATTGACAATGTACTTAACAATATGCCACTGAAGAAAGAACCTTATCTGGAATACTTTGCCACAGAATGTGATGAGTTCCATGATATGGGAGCTTATGAAAAAAGTACCGATGTTAATCAGATTGCTGCGGTTTATGAAAAATATAGGGAGAATCCTGAGAATGCCTATCGAGTATGCAGTATGGGGATTATCTATCGTGATCCGGAAGACAGTTACTATGATGATGCTGAATTTGCAATCGTAAAAGGAAATACAGTACTTGGAAATCTGATGGACGATGTTCGATTTTATGGAGAACTTGCACTGATACGGGAAGGGATTGAGAAAATTCATGATGCATTGCCGGACTATAAGTATGTACCAATGCGGGATGTTCGGGAAGCAATGTATCCAGAGAAGATGACCACAGAACAGTTGGCAGAGGCATTGGATGAGATTGCAGAAGCTTTTGATCCGTATGAGTATCGAGATAATGTGGAGACGGGAGAAAATACGGTACAAGAGGTGATGTTGGATTTGCAGAGTGGCAATACACATTCTTATATTTCTTATCTGAAGGATATTGTAGACGAAGAATGTGACCAGTCTGTGCGTGCAGGTGTATTGATTGAAAGACTGAAAGTCTATGAGCCGGAGTTTCCAAAGAATCTGGAACCAATGGTGTATGTAAACTATTGTGAAGAAAGTGCTCTCATGAATCCAAGATGTCAGAAGTTATCCGAGCTGGATGCAAAAACAGCAGAAATGGATAAAGAATGGTATGCAAAACGTGATTCGAAGACAGAGGAACCTACAAAAATCACAAAGATATATGTGACTGTATATTATGCGGAAAAAGGTGAACAGATGCTGCATCATTTCAAGAAGTCAATAGATATTGGAAATGGACATGGCGGTATTGTGAGTCAGTTGAAGTATGATAATGAAATGAAGCTTACAGATGAGTATTGGATCAATTACCAGAAAGGTAAAGGAAGTGAAGAGTTCCAAAAATATATGGAAGATCTGACAGACATGCAGAATCATGTGCTTCCGTATCTGCAGAGCTTTTGCAATCTGGAAGAAAAAGGTGTGAAAGAGAGACGAGAACAGCAGATAACGGAAAGAAATGAAGGAAGAGCAGATGAGCGGGGAACAAGTACCGAAGCGAATGCAGTGGTCAAGGATGCAGGAAAAGCAGATAGGAAACAGGTACAACAGAAGCAGGCGGTAGTTGGAAAAGATAAGAAATTATCCATTCATGAACGGCTTGAGATTAATAAGAGGATTATTCAAGAAAAGCAGGGAAAAGATAAGCCGGAGAGAGGGGCTGATCGGGGTGTGAGATAAGTATAATATTATAATTCTAATGAAGGATGTAGGGAGTCAATCCCTGCATCCTTTTTTAATGCGTAAATATGGATTGAACGTTATAATGAAAGCAGATTGGAGATGTTTTTCTTCTAACCACACCAATTAGGAAAAGAGTATCTGTAGCAGATAAATTCAAAAGGTTTGTGAATAAATTAAAAAAGATATTCAATATTTGAAAAAAGATATGTGATATTTGTAAATGCGAATTGTACAAGGAGTTTTTTGTGTGATAAAATAATTTTGATATTGATTGCACATTAAACGGAGGAAAAGAGGATGGCAATTAGTTATAATGGATTATGGAAACAGTTAATTGACCACGGAATGAAAAAAGGAGATTTGTGTGCCAAGACTGGTCTTAGCTCCAGTACAATAGCAAAGATGACAAACTGCGAGTCGGTGAAACTATCTGTTTTGGAAAAAATCTGCAAAGAGTTGGATTGTAACTTTGGAGATTTGATTGACTATGTACCAGATAACAAAGAAAAGTAAATTACCTTATGGAGGAAAATGTAAATGGCTACGAGAAGTGCAAAAATAGATCAGAAAGCAGACCTAATATGGGCAATAGCAGATAAGCTTACCGGTGTATATAAACCACATGAATATGGAGATGTTATATTACCACTTACAGTAATCAGACGTTTTGACTGTATTCTCTCAGATACGAAGGATGCGGTATTACAGAAATACGATGAAGTAAAGAATCTTCCAATGAAAGATATTTTACTTCGTAAGGCTTCAAAAAAGGATTTTTACAATACAAGTAAATATACATTTGAAAGACTTATGGATGATCCTGACCACATTGAGGAGAATTTTAGAGAGTATCTGAATAAATTTTCAGCAAATGTGCGGGATATTCTGGAAAAATTTAAGTTTGATGGACACATCACAACGATGGCAAATAAGGGGATTCTGTATATTGTTTTAAAGGAATATACAACAGACAGAGGAAATCTTCATCCGAATGAAATCTCTAACCTTGAAATGGGATATATTTTTGAAGAAATTATAAGAAGATTCTCTGAGTCTCATAATGAAGATGCAGGACAGCATTACACTCCAAGAGAAGTTATCCAACTTATGGTTAATATTCTCTTCTATGATGATAATGACATCCTTTCTGGCAATAATGTGGCAAAGACAATTTATGATCCTGCCTGTGGAACCGGAGGTATGCTTTCTGTAGCAGAGGAATATTTACATAGTCTGAATGCATCTACAGAGCTTGTATCGTTCGGTCAGGAAATCAATGACCAGACATTTGCAATCTGTAAGGCTGATATGCTGATTAAGGGTAACAATGCTGATTATATCAAGGACGGAAACACATTATCGGATGACCAGTTTGCAGGCAGTACCTTTGACTATATCCTTTCAAATCCGCCGTTTGGACGTGAATGGAAGAATGAAAAGGCAAAAGTAGAGGAAGAGGCTAAGCTTGGCTTTGGAGGAAGATTTGGAGCAGGACTTCCGGCTGCAAGCGATGGACAGATGCTTTTCCTTATGACAGCAATATCAAAAATGAAAGATATTGATAAGGGTGGAAGTAGAATTGCAATCATTCATAATGGTTCACCACTCTTTACAGGAGATGCAGGAAGCGGACCTTCTGAAATCAGAAGACATATCCTTGAAAATGATTTGCTTGAGGCAATCATTGCTTTACCGAATGATATTTTCTACAACACAGGAATTGCAACCTATATCTGGGTATTGTCAAATAAAAAGGCAGGTACAGTCAGAGAGGGGAAAGTACAGCTTATCAATGCCAATGAGATGTTTGTGAAGAGAAGAAAAGCATTGGGAAATAAGCGAAATGATATATCTGAGGAGGATATCGCTGAGATTACAAAGATATATGGTGATTTTAAAGCGAGTGAAATCAGCCAGATTTACGATAACGAGGATTTTGGTTATACAAAGATAACAGTAGAAAGACCGCTCCGTGATGACGAGGGAAATCTTGTTCTAAAAAAAGGTAAAAAACAGCCCGATAAAAATCTTCGAGATACAGAAAATGTACCTTTGAAAGAGGATATCAAAGAATATTTTGAGAGGGAAGTATTGCCATTTGCACCAGATGCATGGATTGATGAGAAAAAATCAAAGGTGGGATATGAGATTCCGTTTACAAGATATTTCTACAAGTATGAAGCACCAAGACCATCTGCAGAAATCATGACAGAGATTATGGATTTAGAGATAGAATTATCTGGAAGTCTTGAGGAGGTATTTGACCTATGAGAGAGATGAGAGATAGCGGAGTAGAATGGATTGGAGAGATACCAAAAGATTGGAATTGTTGTAAACAGAAATATAGATTTACACTTATAAATGGACGTGCATTTAAGGATAATGAATTCGAAGAAGATGGAACTTATAGAATTTTGAGGGTGGGCAATTTATTTTCAAATCCAGTTTGGTATTCGTCAAGTTTAGAATTGGAGCCTGATAAGTATTGTGAAAAGGGAGATTTGATTTATGCTTGGTCAATGTCATATGGACCATATATTTGGAATGAAGAAAAGGTGATTTATCATTATCACATTTGGAAAACTAAATTGGTTTCGGATATGGACAAGATGTTTTCATATTATTATTTGCAGGCACTTACAGAATCAATAAAATCGCAAACTCATGAGACTACAATGGGATTTGTAACAATGGGAATTATGAATAATTCCTATATTGCATATCCAAGAAATATAAAAGAGCAAAAAAAGATATCCGATTATTTGGATGCCAAGTGCTCAAAGATTGATGAAATCATTGAAAAGCAGCTGTCAATTATTGAAAAGTTAAAGGAATACAAATTATCAATTATTACGGAAGCAGTAACCAGTGGAATAAATCCAGATGTAGAGATGAAGGATAGTGGAAGTGTATGGTTTGGAAATATTCCTATAAATTGGGAAATGAAAAGATTAAAGTATGTATTCCATATTCAGAAAGATATTGCAGGAGAAGAAGGACATACTGTTTTGTCAATTACACAAAGAGGAATAATTCCTAAAGATTTTTCTAACAATGAAGGACAGTTTGCAAATAGCTATGCAAATTATCAGTTAGTCCATAAAGGTGATTTCGCAATGAATCATATGGATTTGCTGACCGGTTGGGTAGATATTTCAAAGTACGAAGGAGTTACAAGTCCTGATTATAGGGTTTTTGTATTAAATGATAAGAATGGTATGTGTCCAAAGTATTATTTGTATATGATGCAAATGTGTTATAGTGCACGAATTTTTTATGGATTAGGACAAGGTGTAAGTGGTATGGGAAGATGGAGACTACAAGCAGATAAGTTTTTGAATTTTTATATTCCTATTCCACCATATGATGAGCAGAAGAAAATAGCTGATTACATAACTGATAAGGTAAATCATATTGAAGTTGAGATTGATAAAAGAAATAAACTTATTAAGAAATATCAAGAATACAAAAAATCCCTCATTTACGAAGTTGTCACAGGCAAAAAGGAGGTGTAGCTCATGTCTGATTTTGATGTAAAAGAGAAACGATTTGAGGAAGATATCGAAGACTATCTGACTCATCATGGTGGATATACCAAAGGTGATCCAAAGAAATTTAATCGTGAATCAGGACTTGATGAAGATACTTTTGTTGAGTTTATTAAGACAAGTCAGCCTAAGAAATGGGAAAGATATGTAAAAATTTATGCGGAGAATTCCGAGAAACAGATCATCGAACGTTTTAAAAGAGAAGTAAAGACAACGAATCTTTTGAATGTGATGCGGCATGGATTTATGGACAGAGGAATCAAGTTTTATCCGATTTTCTGGAAGCCGGAGACTTCTTTGAATGAGACTACACAGATGCAGTATGATGCGAATATCCTTCATTGTACCAGACAGCTTCATTATTCTGTACATAATGAAAACAGCATTGATATTGTTCTTTTTGCAAACGGCATTCCGGTGGTATCTATGGAATTGAAATGTCAGTTTACAGGACAGGATACAACAAATGCGATTAATCAGTATAAGTTTGATCGTGCCGGTAAGGATGCGATTTTTGCCTTTAAGGAAAGGGTATTGGTACATTTCGCTGTAGACCTTACCAATGTTTATATGACTACAAGACTTGAGGGCGCACACACTTATTTCCTGCCATTTAATCAGGGAAGTAATGGCGCCGGAAAAGTAGGTGGCAAAGGTAATCCGGTAAATCCAAATGGATATGATACAGCTTATCTTTGGGAAAGAGTACTCTGCAAAGACAGTCTGATGGAAATTTTACAGAAATATATGCACTTGCAGCAGGAGTACGATAAAAATGGAAATCTTGTGAAAGAGACTATGATTTTCCCAAGGTATCATCAGCTTGATGTTGTTACAAAGCTGTTGGAAGATGTAAAAAAGAATGGTTCAGGTAAGAGTTATCTGATCCAGCATAGTGCAGGCTCAGGAAAGTCCAATTCGATTGCATGGCTGGCACACAGACTTACCGGACTCCATGATTATGAAGACAATAAGATTTTCCAGTCAGTAATCATCGTTACTGACAGACGAGTGTTGGACAGTCAGTTACAGTCTACAGTATATCAGTTTGACCATGTGGAGGGCGTGGTTAAGAAAGTAGATAAAAATTCGGGACAGCTTAGAGACGCAATCAATGATGGTGTAGGCATTATCATCACTACATTACAGAAATTCCCGGTAATCTATAAAGAGGTGGATTCTGCAAACAAAAGATTTGCCATTATTATTGATGAGGCACATTCTTCACAGACCGGAGATGCAGCGAAAAAATTAAAAAGAGCATTAGCTGATACAGAAGAAATTCTAAAAGAGTATGCCGAGATGGAAGATGAGGACGAGAGAAATCGTAAGGATGATGAGGATAAGCTATTAGACGAACTGGCAGCACAGGGGATGCATAAGAACTTATCATTCTTTGCATTTACAGCAACGCCAAAAGGAAAAACATTGCAGCTGTTTGGTCAGAAGGATGCGGAAGGAATCTACAGACCTTTCCATATTTATTCTATGAGACAGGCAATAGAGGAGCATTTCATCTTGGATGTTTTGCAGAACTATATGACCTACAAAATGTATTACAAGATTGCCAAGATTATTGAGGATAATCCGGAATTTGATACAACAGCAGGTTCAAAGGCTATTGTAAATTATGAGACACTGCATCCACATAATATCTCTCAGAAGACCGCCATTATGCTGGAACATTTTATGAATGTCACAAGACATAAGATAGGTGGCAGAGCGAAGGCTATGGTTGTTACACCATCCAGACTTCATGCAGTACGATATGTGCAGGAATTTAAGAGACAGATAAAAGAAAAAGGACTGAATGACCTTGAAGTGTTAGTCGCTTTTTCCGGTGAAGTGAAAGATAACGATGATGTGTTTACCGAAGAGGGAATGAACAAGGATAAAGAAGGCAAGACAATCAAAGAAAAGGCTTTACCGGAAACATTCCATACAGATGATTATGGAATCCTTGTTGTTGCGGAAAAATATCAGACAGGCTTTGATGAACCATTGCTTCACACCATGTTTGTGGATAAGAAATTGTCCGGTGTAAAGGCAGTACAGACTTTATCAAGATTGAATCGTACTACAAGAGGAAAAGTAGATACCTTTGTACTTGATTTTGTGAATTCAGCAGAGGATATCAAAGCATCTTTTGAGCCATTCTATGAGGAAACTGTGCTCTTGGAGGAAACAGATCCTAATGTTGTATATGACATGAAGAACACCTTGGATGATTTCAGGGTATATCAAAAATCAGAAGTGGATAAATTTGCAGATATTTTCTATCAGAGTGAGAATCAATCAGCTGGTGATCTTGGAAAACTCCAGGGACAGTTAAGACCAGCGGTAGACAGATATGAAGTACTTGAAGTTGAAAAACAGGATATATTCAAGTCTACATTGGCAAGCTTTAATCGTGTGTATGCCTATATTACACAGGTATGCAGGTTATTTGACAAGGATATTCACAGATTCAGTATTTATTCAAAGTTTTTATACACGATGCTTCCAAAAGGACATGGTGGAGAGAAGATAAATATTGATGACAAAGTTCTTCTTGAATACTATAAGCTGGAAAAAGACTTTGAAGGTCCGATAGAACTTGAAAGCACAGAAGGCGGATATACACCTATCTCCGGTGATTCCGGTCATAGAGAGCCTAAGAAAGATCCGCTGACAGTAATTATTGATAAGATAAATGAAAAGTATGGAACACATTTTACAGAAATGGATAAAGTACTTGTTCAGATGGAAAATGCTTATGCCAATCAGGAGAAGTGGCAGAGCTACGCAAAGAACAATGACAGGGCAACCTTTATGTTGTTGTTTGAAAAGGATTTTCCGAATATGGCAGCAGACAGATATGAGCAGAATGACCAGTTTTTCAGAAAACTATTTGATGATCCGGATATGATGAAACAGGTAATGGAAACGGTAGGTTCTGTACTGTATGAGAGATTGAAGAAGAAATATATCTTTGATCCAAAGTCTGGCGTAATTGAAGAGGCGACACCAGAGACTTATGTGGAAGATACATATTTGACGAAGAAATAAGGAAGTGAAAACATGCAGTTAGGATGGATAGATTTTTCAAAAGAAGACCGGCAGAAGGCATTAGATGTGATCAACCTTCTGAGTGAACAGGGAGCAGTCGATGAACTTGGAATCGGCATTATTCGTGATGCTTTTGCCAATTATTTCTTTCCGGGGACTTCTACCATCCAGACCAGGGCAAAGTATTTTCTAATTGTTCCATATGTGCTTCGAGAAGCTGTCGATGGTAGATATGGGAAAGATGTTAACAGAGTTCTTAGGGCGATTGATTCTGCTGAAAAAGATTGTGGAATCAGGCTGTTAGAAGCAGATCCAAAGGCAGAAGGAGTCATTGGAACCCGTGTTCTGCCAAATGGCTGGGTGGCGAGAAAACCTTCAGATATTTACTGGAATGGAATTCGTACCTTTGGAATATTCTGTGATTATGGTCTGTCTATACCAGAGTATGTTTCATTGGCGGTAAAGCTAAAAGAACAGAAGTCTGTCAGCCGGTTAGGAAACAGAAATGATGATGCAGAGGAAAATGATAAGGATGATTCGGATGCAGGAGATATCGGCAATATTAGATTCTGGAATCTTCCGATTTATCATGATGATTGGAGAGACAACCTTACAATAGAGCTGACGCAGGAGGAAGCTTTCTATCTGGATAAGCAGATTCAGAAGTCAACGAAAGGGTCTCTTTTGGAATATGTGTTGAAAAATCATATTGATTTGAATGAATATGATGATTTTGCTTCTTTAACGGCTGAACTATCAGAAAAAGTAAGTGAAAAGCTAGCATATATGATGAAGCTTGCCTGCGATTTTAATAATCTGGTGTATATGGCAAGAGTAAGATACAATGTCATGCTTTCAGAAGGCGAGAATACATACGCAAATGATGAATGGAGCAGGTTGCTTCCGGATATAAGGCATAATGCGACAGTCGATCTGGATGCAGTGTTTGGAGAATTGCAGTTGATAAATCCAAGGGCAAAGAGCTTCCTGTGTGGGATACAAGCAGCATTTATGGCATCTGATACCCACATGGCGGATGAACTGATTCGTAAGAGGGAACGGAGCCTGAAAGGAGCAGCCAGAGCGAAGTTAAGCAGAACAAAGGAATTTGATCATTCAAAATGGGTAGGCGGTGGAATGCTTGATTACAGATTCTCAAATGCTAGAAGAATTGTGAATGACATCTATTCCGGGGAGGTGAGTGCTGATGTTTAGACCGGATTCAAACCGAGATAGAACGGATTACAGCGGTATTTTGATGCCTCCGGACGGATATAGACTAGACAGAGCAGTAGGCACTACATATTCACTTGACCTGGAAGCACTCACAGCTGTGGCGATATGCCTTGGATTATCTGAAGAAACAGATAGTAAGCTTATGCAGAATCCAATTGGTATGCTGAATGCATTGCAGAAGGTGTCAGATAAAATTGTGCTGTTTTGTGAAGCAGGACAGATTAAAGTGCCAACAAAACCGACTGCACTATCTATTTTATTAGAGAAAATGGTAGTAGAGGTCGCACTTCCAAAAGATAGACAGCTTGGTCGATATCCGTCATTTCATCCGAAAACATGGGTATTAGCATATGTAAACGCTGATGGAGATAAAAAATATCGTTTTGTGGTAATGAGCAGAAATCTGACTTTTGACAGGAGCTGGGATATCAGCTTTGCAATGGATAGCAGTAAAAATGTCAGACAGAAGAAAAAGACTCAGCCTATCTGTGATTTTCTGGATTATCTTGTAACGAATGTGCATAATACCAGCAATAATGCCGGAAAGAAAAGAAATCTGATTCGTGGATTATGTTCAGACATTAAGGATGTATCCTTTTCACTTGATAGTAAAATATTTGGAGAGAATTTTGAAGTGCTTCCACTTGGTATTGGAAAAAATGCTTACCGGATGCAGGAGGATATTCTATTCTGCAAGGAAAGAGGAAATGCCAATTCGACATTTAATGAGCTTGTAGTGATGTCTCCGTTTTTATCAGAAAGTGTGATTGCAGATTTTAACCTGACAGACAGGGCATTGTCGGACTGTAAGAGAACACTTGTTACGAGACGTTCTGAGCTTGGAAAACTCAAAGCATCAGATGTAGATAATTTTACCATCTATGCATTAAAGGATGAGATTATAGATGGTGAGGAAGAAATTTCAGATGAACTCGCAGATAAAAAGAAACAGGATATTCATGCAAAAATCTATCTGAGAAGGAAATATTCAGATGTTGACCTGTATCTTGGTTCCATGAATGCTTCCTATTCTGCAATTAATAAAAATGTTGAAATGATGCTGTGGCTTGGTACAAAGAATATGTATCTGAATGGGGATAAATTCTTAGAGGATATATTCTGTGGACCGGTAGGAGATGCAAAGAATCCATTTGAGCAGGTTACAGTAGCGGATGCTGTTTTGGAAACAGAAAGTGACAATAGAAATCTGCTGGAGCAGAAAATTAAGGACTTGTGCCGAGTGAAAAGGCAGGCTGTAATTTCAGAAGATAATGAGAATGCTGGAAAGTACAAGATAGAGGTTGAGTTCAGTGGTATTGAATCTGATAGTGAGGTTACAGTATCACCATTTAATTCAAAGCAGGAGCAGACATTGTCAGAACATATAGAGTTTTTAGAGCTTGAGATCTTGCAGTTATCTGAGTTCTATGAGATTACTGCAAGATCAGGTGATGATACAATCCGCAGAATTATTATGATCCCTACAAGTGGTTTCCCGGATGACAGAGAAAGTGCTGCAGTAAACAGTGTGGTAAAAGATAGGGCATCATTTGTTGAGTACATAGCGTTTGTACTTGGAGATGATTATGTAGCATCTATGCTTGAAGGAAAGCAGATGGGAGAATCCGGCTTTTTTGCCAATTCGAGTGATGCAATGCCGGCACTCTATGAAAAGATGTTAAAGACATCTGTAGAAGAGCCGGAAAGAATAAAAGACATTGGATATGTGCTTAAGATGGTTACAGATAAGGATATTATACCGGATGAATTCCGTGAACTGTATGAGACTTTTTGTAATACTTTGAAAATCAGAAGATAACGAGGTGATGTCATGTCACAATTTAATATAGATGAAATTGAAAAGCGTACCCTTTCCGGTCTGAAGGATTTTCAAAGAGCGACTGTGGAGAGAGTGGATTATCTGTTCCGGCATAATCAGAATCGTGTGCTTGTAGCAGATGAAGTGGGTATGGGAAAAACTCTTATTGCCAGAGGAGCAATTGTAAAGACAGCAAGACTTAGAATCGAAGAGAAAGATGATCTGTTTAAGGTAATTTATATCTGCTCTAATCAGAACATAGCAAATCAGAATATCAGAAAACTTGATGTAACAGGAAAGAATGCCATCGGCTCAGTATCAGATACCAGACTGTCTATGCAGCATTTAAAGATTACTGAGCAGGAAAATGATCCGCAGATAAAGGAAGGTTTTATACAGCTTATCCCACTTACACCGGAAACATCTTTCCGCATGACCACCGGAGGTGGAAGTGTGCAGGAAAGAGCACTTATGTATGCCATTTTAAGGAGAATGCCGGACTTTAAAGGACATGCAGCTTCTCTTGAAAAATTTATGATAATGGATGCTGTAAAAGCATGGGATGGATGGGCAAAATGGAACTTTGAAAATCGTGTGGCAGAATGCGAAAAGATGACGAAGGGTGTCTATCCACAAAATGTGATAGAAAAAATCCTTAATTATCAGGAGTATGAAAGTATAAGGGACATGCTGCTTAATCATTTGCATGAAAGAAGATACAATAAACAGCTTACATATTCCAATTACTATGTGATGAATAAGCTTCGTGTGATGTTTGCGAGAATCAGTGTATCTATGCTTGAGCCGGATCTGGTAATCATGGATGAGTTTCAGAGATTTAAGTTTCTTTTGTCATCCGATGACAGTGAGCTTGGTATTCTTGCACACAGTTTCCTTAGTGGACATGATACAAGGGTACTTCTGTTGTCGGCTACACCATATAAATTGTATTCTACCCTTGAAGAGATAGATGAAAATCAGATTGATGAGCATTATGCAGAGTTTTTTCAGGTTATGAACTTTCTTTTTGATGATGAAGTCAAAGACATTAAATTCAAGGAAGTGTGGAAGAATTATTCCCATGCTCTAAGTGAGTTGAAGGCAGGGGACAGTGCAATTATCCGTATGAAGGAGCTGGCAGAAAATGCTATGTATCAGGGAGTCAGCAGGACAGAGCGTATATCTGTCATGGATTCCGGTGATTATACGGATGACAGCAGCGTGAAGCATCATTTGCAGATAGATGAAAATGACATAAACTCCTATATACAGATGTCACGATTGCTGTCAAAAACGGATTCAAATCATTCTTTACCGGTAGATTATGCAAAGAGCTGTCCGTATCTTATGTCCTTTATGAAGAAATATAAGATTAAAGAGCAGATTGAAAAATATTATATAAAACATCCTGATGAATTTGGAAGTGAAAGAGAACAAAGTCTCTTGTGGCTGAATCGCAATAAAATCAATAAATATGATGAACTGCCGAAAACCAATGCAAGGCTTGAGGCACTGAAAGAAAAAGCATTTACCGGCGGTGCAGAAAAATATCTGTGGATTCCTCCATCACTGCCATATTATGAGATGCAGGGAGCATATAAAAACAGCAAAGGCTTTTCAAAAATACTTGTATTTTCTGCATGGGAGATGGTTCCACGAATGATAGGTGCGCTTGTTTCCTATGAGGCGGAAAGACTTACAGTTGGAAAACTGGTACATCAGATAAAGAATCAGGATAAGAAGAATACGGGGTATTTTGCGGAAGGTTCGAGACGATACCCGGTGGCAAGGCTCAGGTTTAATGTTTCAAATGGAGAAGTAAGAGGCATGAGCCTGTTTGCACTGCTTTATCCTTCAAAGACACTTTCTGATATGTATTTACCGATTGAGTCATTGAATAATCATGAATCATTAGAAGTAATAGAGAAATCTGTACGGCTGAAACTGAAAGAGAAGCTTGCGATAATCGAAGAAAAGTATGGTGATTCTGGTAACAATAAGGAAGATGCCAGGTGGTATTATCTTGCACCGATGCTCATGGATGGAGTCATCTATGCAAAGCATTGGATAGAGGATATTGTGTGGGAAATGAATACAGACGAAGAGGATACAACATTTGAGGTCAGAAGCAGTTCAAAGGATAAGAGAAATAAGGGCTTTATTGCTCATATTGATAAGCTAAGAAATTATTTGGATGCCCCGGAGGAGATTCATCTTGGAAGAAAGCCGGAGGATCTTCTGGAAACATTGGTAAATATGGTACTGGGTTCGCCAGCAATATGCATTTATCGTTCTAATGGAAGAAGCACAGCCAGAGCAACATCGCTTGCAAAGGTATTTGTCAATAATTTCAATTTGCCGGAGTCAACAGCTATCATTGATCTTGCTTATGGCAGATGCAGGGATGATAATTCCCACTGGCAGAATGTACTTAAATACTGTAAAGATGGCTGTTTTCAGGCAATGATTGATGAATATATCCATATGCTGAAAGAAACAGCAGGTTTTCAGTCGGATGGAAATCAGTATCAGATCGTGCATGACATGATGATGGATTCATTGAAAATACATACAGCCACCTATATCGCTGATACTTATCCTGATTTCAAAAAGCGTATTAATGGAGCTGACAGGAAGAGTGATGGATGTCGAATAAGGTCGAGTTATGCAGTTGGATTTACAAAGGATGCAGGTGATAATTCCAAGGTAGTCATGCGTAAAGAAAATATCAGAAATGCCTTTAACTCACCAATGCGTCCATTTGTGCTTGCCACAACATCAATCGGACAGGAAGGACTGGATTTTCATAATTACTGCCGAGTGATTATGCACTGGAATCTTCCAAGTAATCCCATAGATGTAGGACGGATTTTGCGGACATTCAAAATAAAAAAGAATGTGGAGGTAACAGACAATGGCAAAATCATTATTTGAGGAACTGGGCGGCAAATACGAAAGGCAAGGGGATTATTTGATACCGTGCTTAACTGTACCCGCCGAAGAAGAACAGGCAATAGGCATCTGGGGGCAACGGCATTTAGATTATCTAAAACAGTACCGTAAAGTTACATACACCAATCTTCTTACAAGCGGCAGGCTAAACGCCTACCTTGCCGACATCAACAGACAGGCACAGGAACGCTTTGAAAGGCTCATAGAGGGTATGAAACAGGCACAGGGCATAACGGAACAGCTAAAGGCAGAAAACGCCTTAGAATGGACAGGATGCCTCAATAACATAAGGGCTTGTGCGAGGGAGATTGTGGAAAAGGAAATTATTTTTGCATAAACAGATGATTAGTGGCAGGGGGAAATCCTGCCGCTTTTTCTGCTTTAGTTTGTCAGCTTGACAAATAAAGGGTTAAGGAATATAATTAGATTCAGTATTATACAAGGAGTTAATAAATATGCGGCAAGGTATTCTTAAATAAACTGTCAATTTGATAGTGGGAACAAAAAGTAGCAGTCCCGTTTCACTTTTAATATGGGGCTTAGTTTTTTGTACCCAGTTTAAGAATACTTTTATCATGTAATTTTATATGCCCGAAAACATATAAGTGTTTTGGGGCTATTGGAGTTATTTACCCAGTGATAGGAGTATTTATCACTGGGTATTTTTATGCCCTTTTTTGGGTGTTGATAGGAGGAAAATCACATGAAAATAATTAACTTAGGCATTCTGGCTCACGTTGACGCAGGAAAGACAACATTAACGGAAAGTTTATTGTATACCAGTGGTGCAATTGCAGAACTAGGGAGCGTAGATGAAGGCACAACAAGGACAGATACAATGAATTTGGAGCGTCAAAGGGGAATCACTATCCAGACAGCAGTGACATCTTTTCAGTGGGAGGATGTAAAAGTCAACATTATAGATACGCCAGGCCATATGGATTTTTTGGCGGAAGTATACCGTTCTTTATCCGTATTAGACGGAGCAGTATTATTAGTTTCTGCAAAGGATGGCATACAGGCACAGACCCGTATAC
>OJQR01000587.1_pt1 | contig 23330 bp, 21 predicted proteins | sample 1599011 | NCBI WGS metagenome assembly OJQR01 (sample SAMN03922456, study PRJEB24848) | human gut metagenome | isolation source: stool sample | host: Homo sapiens | place: Germany | collected 2009-11 | reverse complement strand
CGAAAAAAGACATGGCTGGCTGCCGTGCCTTTAACCGTAAATCTATTGTAATAGACTGGAATTTATTGTGCCAGATCTAGAGTCTAGAATAGAACGCAACAAATCTTTAAAATAATTTATTGTCTGTAGGAACATGCAGTTACGCAAAAATTTGCAGTTATGCAAGGACGGTACTGGCCGGCTATGTCTTCTAGAGTAGTAGAGAAGCGGGATTAGACATGTGTTTCTGAACGTTTGCGGGTACCAAAGCAGTACTAAATTATTTGGCATGTGAATTGCAATATGAAAGAGCAAAAGGAACCAGAAAACAATAGAAATGATAAGGAGGTTAAAACATTGAATTTTAAAGAGCTTCAAGAGAGAGCTAAGGGAAGAAACTTCGACCAGATCACTGTGGTGAGCCGAGACATATTCCAAGAGCTGGCCAATCTAAGCTTGGTATTTCCCGTTGCCCCTGGGAAGGTACGCACCGAGACGGAACAGAACCATCCTGGATTGACAGTGGGAAAACAGGAAATTACCTATACACAGATGTGCACCACAATATATTACCAGAATACCTCCTTACAGGTGGTGCAGCCGGTGGAGGGAGACACCATCTACCAGCGGTATCTGGACCGGTTTGGCGAGGGTATCTGTTGTGTGCGGGAGCGAATTCCAGGCCAGATGTGGGATACCACTTTAGCCAAGCTTGAGTCCAAGGGAATCAACATTGCTCAACGGATGGAATCGCCCGTCTGCAAGGCAGCCTGGGTGGACCTCACTGATACCCTGGGCATTCTCTTTGAAATCATTACCGGGGAGAGTGAGACGCCTGACCCGAATTATGTGGTGCCCATGCGGATTGCGCAGATCAATATTACCACTCCGGATGTACGTAAAACCATCGAAACCATTACTGATTTGCTGGAGATCGGCCCCTGGGAGGTGGGGTGCCAAAATAGCAAAACTGTAGTGGATCCCGGTTTTCGGGTAGATGGAAGGCTGCAGAATGTGGACTTCTCCTTCCTGGTAGCCATTCTGGTGTGCGGCAACATTGAGTGGGAAGCTATCCAGCCGGTAAAGGGGCCCTTGGTTTACTTTGATTTTCTGAAGGAGCACGGAATTGGCTATCACCACATCCTCCGGGAGATTCCAGAAAAGCAGTGGGAGAGCACCCTTCAGGACTATGAGAGGGCAGGAGTGGAACTGTCCTGCCAGGGAAAGGTGGGGCCGGTAAGCTGGTGTTATATGAATACCAAGGATAAACTGGGCTTCTTCATGGAACTGCGCACGGATTCCGCAATGACCAAACTGCCTGATGGCTATCTGCAATATTTTTACCCGGAACAGACCCGGGACTGAGCCAGGATATATTGTCACTGCTTCAAGGAGGAGGACGAACATGTCCAAGTTTGATATTTACCTGAATACCGAAAAGCCAGCCGTTGTGGAAAAGCTTATTGACGTTTACCCCTTTGCCGGTGTGTGCTGCAATCCCCAGATGGTGGCACGGCTGGGACGGACGGACTTTGCCAACATTGTAAAGGAGCTACGGGCGGCTACCGGTAGCCGCAAGCTCTTCATCCAAACCCCCTCCAATGACTATGACGGGATCATGCGGGATGCGGAAGCGATTCTGAAGATCGCAGGGGAACCCACAATCATTAAGATCCCATCCACTACGGGCGGCATCCGGGCGATGCAGAAGCTCTCTGCGGATGTGGATATCTGTGCTACACAGGTCATGTCTACCCTCCAGGGTATGTGTGCATTGCAGTCCGGTGTGAAATACATCTCCGTGTTTTACTGCTTCATGCTCATGGGCGGAGCTGACGACCACGGCCTGTATGGCGGAGTGGATGCCAAGGCGGTGTTTGCCGCCCTGAACAAGTTTATCCAGGTTTCCGGCAGCCCGGCCCGTATCATGGCCTGTGCCCCCAGAACTCCGGACGAACTGAGCTATCTCATGAGCACGGGCGCTACTTCCGTTGCGCTGGATCCGGAGGATTTTGAGAATTGCTTTAATGCCCGCCTGTTTATAAATTTGAATCAGGATGTGCGGCGCTCTTGGGAAGCGGTGTTCGGCAACGTGGGCGCCGACGAGCTGATTGATTAAGAAAAGGGGAGAAACAACATGGAATTTAAGAAAAATGTACTGGATCGCTTTCGACTGGACGGTAAGACAGCTGTAGTTACGGGTGCGGCGGGCAACATCGGCTATCACACGGCCTTGGCGTTTGCTCAGGCGGGCGCCAATGTAGCCATCGTGGATTTGCCCCAGTGCCTGGAGCGCTCCAAGCAGGTCGCGGAGGAATTTGCCGGCCTCTATGGGGGAAAGGCGGCGGCCTACGGCTGCGATTTGGTGGATGCCAAGGCGGTGGCAGAGATGTTTGACGCCATCGAGAAGGAACTGGGCAGCGTGGATGTGGTTCACAACAATGCGGGCGTGGGCGGGGCGCTTGTCCCCGATCTGGAGGCCTGGGACTCCGAGCATAACATGGATCATCTGGAGCACTGGAAACAGGTGCTCAATATCAACCTGGTGAGCCAGTACATTGTGGCGACCACGGCGGCCAGGGTGATGGTGCGGGAGGGCCATGGAGGCAGCATCATCAACACTGCCTCCCTGACAGGACACATAGTGAATCAGGCTCCCCTTGGACATACCCAAGACGACTCCTCTTACGGTGTGTCCAAGGCGGGGGTGCTCTATTTCACCAAGCATTTTGCCTCCCAGGTGATCCAGTATGGCATCCGGGTCAATTCGGTTTCTCCGGGCTATTGCTACAGCCCCGGGCTCCACGCTGGAATGTCCCAGGAGATGCTGGAGTGCTACCAGAATACCCAGCCCATTATGCGCATGGCCCAGGTGGAGGAGCTCCAGGGAGCGGTGCTCTACCTAGCCAGCGATGCGTCTACTTACACCGTCGGACAGGACATCCTGATCGACGGGGGACATGCCAACTGGTAATTGGAAGGAGAACGTTCTATGGGAATATTTAATCTGCATGGCCGTGTGGCGGTGGTCACCGGTGGTACGGCGGGACTGGGCAGAGGAATGGCCATCGCACTGGCCCGGCAGGGCGCGGATCTGGCTATTCTGGCCAGAAGACCGGATAAGCTGACTGAGACAGCCAGGGAAATCGAGAGCCTGGGGGGGCGGTGCCTCCCGGTTGTGTGCGATATCTCGGACGAGGCCTCGGTTCAGAATGCGGTAGAAACTGTGGTAAACCACTACAAAAAAATGGACATTTTGGTGAACAATGCTGGTAATGGAGGACCTTCCATCCCAACCGTCGATATGCCGCAGGAGATTTTTGACAAAGTGGTAAATCTGGATTTGTGCTCCCTGTTCCGGGTAATGAAGGCATTTGGCAAGGTGATGGTGGAGGCTGGCTATGGACGTATCATTAATATTGCCTCCGCTATGGGAATGGTAGGAAACCTGGGAGTGCCTCTGGCGGGCTATCAGGCCGCCAAGGGCGGAGTGATCAACTTAACCAGGGCCGCCGCCGCCGAGTGGGCCACCCAGGGGGTGACGGTAAACAATATCTGCCCTGGCATGTTCCCTTCTGAGTCTAACGGTGCTGATTTGATAGAAGAGTCCCAGGCATTTATCAAGCGAATGACTCCCATGCAGCGGGCCGGCACGCCAACGGATCTGAACACCGTAGGCGACATGGATGCCGCAGTGGTGTTCCTGGCCAGCGAGGAGTCCCGGTATATTACTGGTATCACCCTGCCCTGCGACGGCGGGTGGACTTGCGTGTAGTTGAAGACAGGCAATCAAAACAAGAGCCAGACATCTTGTTTTGAAATGAGCGGGAAAAGGCATGGAACGATCAGCGCCCCCTGTTGCAGGTAGACCTATCTGCAACGGGGGGCGCTGATATGTAAGTAGAGCAAAATTGCAATGCAGAAAAAAGGGGATAACAAAAGGCTGAGGAGTGCGAATACAGCATGCTCGAGCTTGTATACAACAAAAGACGGCCCTTACCGGAACATGTCCCTTGCCGGTGTTCTTGGAGCGGTGATTTCACTTACGGACGAGATAATACGCAGTCAGGGCTTACAACGACAGTAGAACAGCAGGCTAAGCACACCGCTGAGGATCACGGCCAGACCGGACAAGGCAATGGACACATGGAAACCACAGAACTGGATAGAGATCCCCCACAGGAGAGTGCCGAGCCCAACCCCCAAGTCGCCTGCCATCAACATGGTACTGTTGGCGGTACCGCGGTGATTTTGGGGGACATTGTCTACCGCCAGAAGGGTAAGAATGGGGAAGGAAAAGCCCTGAGCCATGCCGAAGCCGACGCCGCCCAGGTAGAAGGTCGCCTGACTGGGTGCCAGTGCGATCAGAGCGATGAGGGCTCCGCTGAGCACCATGGCGATGGACAGCAGAGTTCGGTGGCCCAAGGCCCTGAGCAGCCGGCCGGAGGCCAGGTTGCTGACGGTCATGGACAGGGCCGCGACGACCATAAAGAAGCTGGGATTGGCATAGCCCTGGAGGACGGCGTAGGTGAAGATAAAAATGTTGCAGCAGGACACCCCCAGCATAACGAAGAACTCAATAACGGCAGGGCGCGCCGCGGCGGGATACAAAAACTTCCGCAGGCCGTGGAGCGGGCTGACCTCCTGGGGTTCCCGGACAACAGGCGGCTTGCCTTCCTCATACCGGCACAGAAAGGCCAGTATTGCGCCCAGCACGCCGAAGGCAAAGGAAAAGTAAAAAATACGGTCATAGGTGCCGCCGCTGCCTAAAATTTCGATGAGCCAGCCGGCCACAGCAATCGCCAGAGCGGTAGAAACCCAAAAGATGCCTACCCCCAGGCTGCTTTTCTCCTGAGGGGTTACGTCTATAGTGGCAGTGGACGAACCCGCCTGCCCAATGGAAAAACCCGCCCCATGAAGTCCACGGAAGAGGAGCATCAGGGGGGCAAAGGGGAGGAGCAGGAAGAGCAGGGAGGAGATGCCCATCAGCAGAGGGCCCAGGATCATGATGACTCTGCGGCCGAACCGATCCATCAGATAGCCTCCGGTAGTACGGGCCAGAATACCAAATAGGGCGAAGGGCAAGCCGAGCAGACCGGCGAAGGAGGTAGAGAAGCCACGGCTGGCGAAAAAAAGCGGGATGCCAGAACACATCAGGTTCTGAATTAGCATCAGACACAGCATGCTGAACCAGATAAGAATAAAATATCGGTTAAACAGTTTCTCTTGCATCGAAAAGGCTCTCCCTATGTGGTAAATGTGTCAGTATGGAGGAAACGGGGAGCGGCATAGCCGCTCCCCGTTTCCATTGCTGCCGGAAGAGGCGATTATTCCCCGTAGACCTTGTCGGGATCCTGATAGCCGGTGCGCTCACCCCAGGCCACCATGTCTTCCCGAATCTCATCCCAGCTCCGGATGGGGGACTGGAGCAGCTCATCATGCTCATTGGTGGCATAGCGATAGTGATGAGCCATAGACATGTCCTTTTCGTCGGTCTGCTTCTCACCATAGTCTCTGGCAGCGATGCGGGTCATGGTGGAGTACTGCTCGCTGACCGTGTGGAGCTTCAGATCGTTGACCAGCAGGCGCTCCAGAGGCCGCTTGCACAGCTGGGACTGGATGGTGCGGGTCTCACGGGGGAGAGTCTTCAGCATTCTGGCAATCTCCCAGGCGCGGTCAATAACCTTGCCCTTGGGCACCAGCTCGTTGACCCAGCCCCAGTCCAGGGCCTGCTGGGCAGTCCACTGGCGGCAGGTATACATTCAGATAGTTGGCGCGCTTCGTACCCAGGAAGTGCTGCATCAGCATAAACATGCCGTCACCGGCCACCAGGCCGAAAAACAGGTGGTCGTCATCAAACTTGGCGTCCTCGGAGGCCAGGGTGATATCGCACAGCAGGGCGGAATCCCAGTGGAAACCGGGACCGGGAATGGCGCCGATGGTGGGGATGTCGATGTCGAAGATCATGTTCTTGATCAGGTTGGTGTCGTCGATGTACTGATGGTCAAAGCGCTCTTTGGCGTAGGTGCTCCAGCCGTGAGGATCCTTGTCCATCATCCAGTTGTCGCCCTTGTGAGTCCAAATCAGAATTTCGTTCTTGCGATCCAGGGAGATAATGCGGCTGAGCTGACTCATGGCGCGATGATTGGCGCCGCTCCAGCACATGGGGTGGTCATTGGTCTTCATGGTGACCTGAAGAATGCCGTCCTCCCGGTACAGATCAAAGTGATCCTTGAACCACTCCCTGTATTCTTCCAGTTCGGGGAGCTTGACGTAATCAGCCATAATGTCTTTCATTGTTTGTTTCCTCCTGTTCGTTTTTGTTTGTGTTCAAAGCTTTACGCATTTGCGGCGTTTACGGCGTGGTGAATCTTGCTGGCAACGGAACGGCGCTCAAAGTAGATGGTTGCAAAGAGCACAAGCATCAGCAGGATGCCCTGGATAGCACTGGACAGAGTGGAGTCCACTCCGCAGAGCGTCAGACCGTTTTCAATCATGACAATGGTAAAGGAGCCGATGAGCAGCTTATAAATCCGGGCGCTGAAGCCGCCGGTTACGCTGACACCTCCGAGGAAAATAGCCATCTGGATGCGCATCTCCATAAACTGGAAGAGGGAGTTGGTAGAACCGCCTACGTTGACAATCTGCATGATGCCGAAAAGCGCAGCCATGAAGCCTGAGATGATAAAGGCGGTCATACGGATGCGTTTGACATTGATGCCGGTGGCAATCACGGTGCGCTCGTTCTCACCGATAGCCCTGCAGTAGTAACCGATCTTGGTGTACTCAAATACATAATAGAAGATGACGACCAGCACCGCCACGATGGCCAGCTTGACGGGGAAGGTGTTGAACGAGATGAGTACGGTGGGGGCGTAAATCAGGTTGGAGGCCAGGAAATAGTTCAGCAGGCCCCGCAGGCCGATGAGCATAGCCAAAGTCATCATAAAGGAGGGCATCTTGCACCGGGAGTTCCACAGGCCGTTGAGCGCGCCCACCAGCATACCGGTGCCGATGGCCACGGGGAAAATGGCCCAGGTGCCAAGGTGGGAGGCAGCCATGGCGCCCAAAGTGGCAGAGAGGGCGGCGTTGGCGCCGACGGACAGATCCGTGCTGCCCATGGCGGTGACAAAGAGTACGCCGGTACCGCCGATGATAACGGGGAAAGCTTGGCTTACAATGTTGGAAATATTCTGGGGAGTGACCAGGGTACCGCGGGTGGCGATGAGGAATACGCAGAACAGGATGAGGAAGGACAGAATGGGAATAAGCGAATTGATGCTGAATTTCTTTTTCATGTCATCACCTCAATAATGGTCTCTTCAGACAGCTCTGCGCTGCGTGGGAGGAGCTTGCAGATTTCGCCGTCTTTCATGACGGCGATGGTGTCGGCCATGCCAAGGACTTCCGAAAGTTCATCGGTGATCAGCAGGATTGCCATTCCTTTTTCCTTGGCCTCCCGCAGGCACTGGTAGATGTACGCCTTGACGCCGATGTCCACGCCGCGGGTGGGGCAGTCCACAATGAGAACGTCCAGATCCTTGATGAGCCAGCGGCCCAGATTGACCTTCTGCTTGTTGCCGCCGCTGAGGGCTCTCATCAGCTGATCCACACCGGTGGATTTGACGGAAAATTGCTCCCGTGCCTCGGAGGATGCCTGATACAGTTTTTTGGGGCTGAGGAAACCAAAGCGCCCTTTCAGGGTCTCGACCGAGGGCAGACAGAAATTGTTTTGAATGGAGGCGCCCATCATCAGCGCCTCGCCGTCGCGATCCTTGGGCACATAGGCCACCCTATTTTGAAGGGCCTGGTAAGGGTTGCCGATGGAAACGTTGTGAGTGGGGAGGGCTACCTCGCCGCTGTCCACCGGGAGCAGGCCGTATGCCGCCTGACCGACCTCACGGATGCCGGAGTCGCTCAGACCACAGAGTCCAAAAATCTCACCCTTGTGCAGATCGAAGGATACGTGCTTGAGATGGTCGGTGCAGACATCCTGCAGCGACAGGGCCACTTGGTCTTCGAACTGGGGAGTGGTGTCGCTCCGGTAATAGTCGCCTTCGATTTTCCGGCCCACCATACGGATCTTCAGATCCTCCAGGGGGATGTCCTGGCTGCGTTCGGTGGCAAGCAGTTCGCCGTCTCTTAGGATAGAGACGCTGTCGGTGATCTTCAGCATCTCCTCCAGATCATGGGAGATCAGAATAATGGAACGGCCCATCTCCTTAAACTTCCGGATGAGTTCATAGAGAACGGTGCGGTTGTCGTGGGAGAGGGACTGAGTCAATTCATCCAAAATGAGGATCTGGGGATCGGAGGCCAGGGCGCGGGCCAGTTCCACCATTTTGCGCGATTCCACGTTCATATCGCCGGACAGCCGCTGGAAGGGAATGGGGGGAAGTCCCCACTGGCTCAGGGCCTGATTGGCAGCCTCATAAACCTTCCTGTTGTTGATAATTCCGAAGCGGGAAAAGCGCTTGGTATTGCCGAGGAAGACGTTGATTCCGGCGGGAAGGTTGGGGACGAGCCCCAGCTCCTGCACGACAATGGCTACGCCGCTGGAGGTGGCATCCAATGGAGAGCGGGGCTTATAGGGCGTTCCGTTTAGAAACATTTCGCCGGAGTCGCTGGGCTGAATGCCGGCAATCTGGGTGAGCAGGGTGGACTTGCCGGAGCCATTTTCTCCGGCCAGACCGCGTACTTCGCCCGGCCGAAGCTGAAAGTCGATGTTCTTGTTGGCGTAGGTGGCCCCAAACCACTTGTTCAGGCCCTTGACCTCCAGGATCAGATTGGAATCACTCATTTTACGACCCCCTTCACATTGCGCTGAGCTGTGATGCCGAAAACGACGACGATCACACCCAGGAGGAACTCCTGGAAGGTTCCCGATGGAACGCCCATAAGAGTGAGAATGTTGAAGATCATAGCGATAAGAAATGTACTGATCGGAATACCGATGGCAATGTTGATATGCTTTTGAAGCGCCTGGGCCAGCAGGACGGCGGCCAGCGGCTGAAATACGGTGCTCAGGCTGCTCAAACCGGTCTGAGCCACCACATAACCGGCGTAGCTCTCCTTCATGACGCCTGAAAAGCCGAAGAAGAAGCCGGCCATCAGTCCGCCCAGCATAAGCGCGCGCCGGGTATTGATGCCCATCATCTGAGCTACATCCGCATTGCCGCCCACCGCCCGGGCATTGAGACCGATGGAGGTCTTGTTATAGGTCACGTAAGCGATGATAAAGCCGATTACAAGCATGATATAGATGGCTGGGCTGCGGCCGAGCACCCGCATCTCATCGGCCAGTCCCTCTACCCGCAGGCCCTGAGATACCCGTACCTGTGAGTAATAGCCGGCGATGGTCTCGTAGACCATGGTCATGCCAAGGCCTGCAATCCAGGGAGGAATCTTTGTGACCTGGAAGAGCGTCATATTGACGGCCAGGCAGAGCACGCCGACCAGTACAGCGGCAATGAACATGGGGACATAGCCGAGCGCATTGCCCACAATGGCGGAGGCTGTGGCAGCCAGAACAATGATGGCGCCCGCCGACAGGTCGGTGATGCCGCAGGCAAACAGATAGCTGAAGCCCCAGGCGACAAAGGCCGGGACGGTGGCTGCGGAAAGTATAATCGTGAAGTTCTGGAAGGTCAGAAACTTCCCGTCCACCACCACGTTCAGTACCACAAGAAGCGCAAGGGCCGCGATAACGATGATGATGGGCAGCGGCTTGATCCGGCTCTCGTTCCGGGCTCGGGTTAAGGTATTATTCATAGACAGTCCCTCCATTTGGCCTCCGGATGATACGTCCATGTCGTCCGGAAGTCACAGTGTTAATGCTGGTTATCTCAGCTGATCCGCTCGGAAATCAGTTCGTCAACATTGCCCACAAAATCGTAGAAGCTCTGGTAGTCCACATTCGGATTATTCCGATAGAGCAGCGTATCAAAATCGGCTTCCGTCAGAAGACCGCCTTCCGCCATTAAATTGATGAAGCCCTGGGCGTTATCCTTGGTCAGCATTACCAGGTTCATATTGTCAAACAGAGGGGCTTGGCCGTTTTCATCGAGGATGGCATGTCCGTCCAGACGATTGATCAGTAGGGCGGCAGCCAGAGAGCCGGCGATCCACTGTCCGCCGTTTAGGGCGGTTACATCGCCGTTCAGAATACTCTGGGCAGTTTCGGGACTCATGTCGCTGCCATAAAGCTTGTAGTCAGCTTCAGGGCGGGAGGACATGGCGCTGATGGTGGCGGACAGATAGTCTCCGCCAGTGCAGTAGATCATGTCTGCATCGGGATAGGCGGTCATAAAGTCATTAGCCTTTTGGACGCCTTCAGAGGGGTCAGCAGAGTGGGCCACGTAAACAACCTCACCGCCTCCAGCCTCAAAAGTATCGGTAAATCCGGCGATACGTTGGTCATGGACGTAGTCGCCCAGCGCAGCGGCGGAAATGATAGCCGTCTGGTTGCCGTCAGCCAAACCCAGTTCGCCCATGGCTGCACCGGCGGCATATTCCTGGGATATCACAGCACCGGTATAATACGCATTCTCCTGTATGGCAGGCCAATCGGCATCGGCGGGGATATTGGCATGGAACACGAAAGGAACTTCAAAGTTCTGACATAGTTGGGCGACGGTTGGGAAGATCGTTTGGCTCATGCCCAAAAAGAGCACGCCATCTGCGCCCGAGGTGAGTTGGTTCTGAAGATCGGTGACGACCTTATCCACCTTAAACTCGTTGTTGGCCAAGTCGATGGACAAATCTCCGGCAGAGGTCTCCAGGGGAGTCAGAGCCTCAAAAATGATGTCCAAAGGATAGGCGCCTACGCCCCATGTGTTGGCGGCAATGACATGGCCCCCTTTACCGGTAGAGGAGGACTCTGCAGGTGGGGCGGCGGTCTGCTGACAGCCGCTGAGCAATGTCAGGGCGAAGGCAGGAACCAAGGCGAGAGACAAAGCGCTTTTCCAGTGATTCATGTTCATTCTCCTTTTCCTTTTTTGACGGCTGCTTGCTGCCGGTTGATGGACACTTGATGGAATAAGTGGCAGGTGGGAAACCCGGCACATTCGGAATACCGACCGCTGTGTGCTTGCGGTCATGGATATTTGCAAGAAGCATACCAAATTGAGAGAGCAGGGGAGAAGAGGTAGGGAAAACCCGCCAACTTCTAAGAAAAATTTAATGAAGATCCTGTACGAAATGGACAGTGATAAAGAGCAGTAGAGGGCCGGAGTGTTTGCAACGCCGCAAGACTTTGCACAAATGCAAGGAGAGAGCAGCTGCGCTCCAGGAGGGGGACAGTGCGAAACGCGGAGCTTTTCGGCTTGCATTCCCGCAAAAATTTGCAGCCATGCAAGCGTTGGGCATCGCAGCTTTCAGGCTGGTTTGAGAGGCTAAACTGACTGGAATTGCCGGGATTGCAGGAGGAAAAGGAAACATATCAGTTTGTTTTTTGCTTGGCATGGGATTTGCTTAACAAGAGAGCAGCAAAAACCGCGGGAGCGGGACCGCTCCATTCCATGTCATACAGTACCATGGTTGGATATAAGAAAGGAAGACTGGAAATGAAAGCATTGAGAAAGTTGGGTAAAGGAGCCGAGTCAGTACAGCTGTGCGAGGTGGAAAAGCCCATTCCGGGCCCGAACGACCTGCTGGTGAAGGTAATGGCTGCCGGTATCTGCGGTACGGATCTGCACATTCTGGCCGAGGAGTACAGTCATAGTGTGCCTGTTACCCTGGGCCACGAATATACCGGCGTAGTGGAGCAGGTGGGCAGCGGGGTCACTGATTTCCAGGTGGGGGATCAGGTGATCTCGGTGTCCATTGCCTATTCCTGCGGAACGTGTCACTATTGCCGCAAGGGCGATCCGGTTCACTGCACACAGAAGGCCTCTATCGGTGTCAATGTGGATGGCGCCATGGCGGAATATATGGTAATTCCGGCAGACTCGGCGATGAAGGTACCTGAACAGTATAAGGGAAGCGACATCCTGGCGCTCAGCGAGCCCATTGCCTGCTGTATCCGGGCGGTGCTGGAGAAGTCGGAGATCCACGCCGGAGATGTGGCGGTGGTGTCCGGGCCGGGCATTATCGGTTTGCTGTGCGTCCAGCTGGCCAGGCTCCGGGGTGCGCGGGTGATTCTGAGCGGCACCAAGGCCGACCGGGAACGGCTGGAACTGGCCAAGAGCCTGGGAGCGGAGTGGGTGTGCGACAACGCCGATGATCTGGAGGCGCTCCTGGCCCGGGAGACAGCCTACGGCCCCGATGTGTGGATTGAATGCTCCGGCGCCGGCCCGGCCCTGAGCCAGGGGATCAGCCTGGTGCGCAAACAGGGGGCCTTTATCCAGGTGGGCCTCTATGGCAAGCCGGTACCCATGGACATGGATATGGTGGTGCGCAAGGAGCTGAAGGTCACCGCCGGCTTTGCCCAGGCGAGATCCTCCTGGGAGATCCTCCTGAAGCTGCTGGAGGGTAACAGCCTGATGCTGGAGCCTCTGGTGAGCACCCGGCTGCCGCTGGCCGACTGGAAGGAGGGCTTTGCCCAGTTCCGGGACAAAAAGGGGATCAAGATTTTCCTGGTTCCCTGACAGCCGTGCGGGCAGCCGCGATAAACAAAAGGAGGATATTTATGACACCCTATCCCCATCTGTTTACCCCAATTAAGATCGGGGGGCAGCTGATCAAAAACCGCATCTTCTCCGCCCCCACCGGCCTCATGAGCTATACCGCCCGGGGCCATCTCACGACTGAGAATATGGCCTACTATGAGCTGAAAGCCAAGGGCGGATGCGGTGTGGTCACCTTGGGGGAGAGCATTGTCCATGCGGCCACCGGCCAGTCCCACGACCGGCAGATCTGTCTGGATGACCCACATGTGCTTCCCTCTCTGACCAACACTGCCCGGGCCATCACACGTTATGGAGCGGTAGCCAACATTGAGCTGTCCCACGGCGGTAAGTACGCCGGCCTGGCCAGCATCGGCGGTCATAAAAAAGAGCGCCGCCCCGCTTATGGCCCCAGCCACGATATATTGCCTTCCGGGGAAGAGGTTCTGGAGATGCCCCAGAGGCTGATCTATGAGATCCTGGATGCCTATGGCGCCGCAGCCGATGTCGCCAAGCGGGCGGGGTTTGGCATGGTAATGGTGCATGCCGGCCACGGCTGGCTCTTCAACCAGTTCCTCTCGCCGTTGGAAAACCGCCGGAAGGACGAGTTCGGCGGCAGCCTGGAGAACCGGGCGCGGTTCCTCCTGATGGCCCTGGATCGGGTGCGCCAGGCGGTAGGCCCCGGGTTCCCCATACAAATCCGCATGAACGGTGATGACTTTACGGAAGGGGGGCTGCACCTGGAGGACTACAAGGAGTTGGCCCGGATGGTGGAGAGCAGGGTGGATCTGTTCAATATCTCCTGCGGCAGCCATGAGCGGCAGGAACTCTTTGTACGAACCCATCCCTCGGCGTTTCTGGATCACGGCTGCAACGTATATCTGGCGGCGGCCATCAAACAGGTGGTGTCCAAGCCGGTATCCTGCGTGGGTGCCCTGGGCGACCCGGAGCAGTGTGAGGAGATCATCGCCTCCGGTCAGGCCGATATCGTGGAGCTGGGACGGGCGCTGCTGGCGGATCCCTTCCTCCCGAAAAAGGCCTACACGGGCCAGAAGGAGGACATCACCCCCTGCCTGCGTTGCTTTGTTTGTCTGGGGGAGAGTGAAATCAACGGTACAAACCGCTGTTCGGTGAATCCGGTGATTGGAGCCGAGCTGGAGGAAAAATATTATGTGGCCCCGCCCCTGAGCAAGAAAAAGGTTCTGGTGGTGGGCGGCGGCCCCGCCGGCATGGAAGCGGCAATCACGGCGGCCCGGCGCGGACATGAGGTACTGCTGTACGAGAAGACGGATGCGCTTGGGGGGGCGCTGAAATTCGCCGAAGCCGTGCCCTTCAAGCAGGATCTGTATCGCTTTACCCAGTGCCTTATCCGAAGGGTGGAAAGCAGCGGCGTGAAGGTTACCCTGAATCAAAGGGTGGACAGGGCGCTGGCAGAGAAGGTTCGGCCGGATGTCCTTATCATTGCCGCCGGCGCCCAGCCGGTGATTCCCGCCATTCCGGGGATTGCGTCGGATAAGGTGGTGTCGGTGGCCCAGGCCGAGGCGAACCCGGACGCTCTGGGAGAACGGGTGGTGATTCTGGGAGGCGGCTTAGTGGGCTGTGAAACCGGTATTCACCTGGGCATGAAGGGGAAACAGGTCACTATTGTAGAGATACGGGATACGCTGGCAGCCGATGTGAACATGTTCCACGGCATGGCGCTGGGACAGGAGCTGAACAAGTATGTCACCGCCGTCACCGGAGGAACCGGCACAGCCGTGACGGATGAGGGGCTGGTTTACACTGACCGGGAGGGGCAGGAGCACCTGCTGCCCGCTGACGCGGTGCTGTGCGCCGTGGGAATGAGAGCGTGTACCGATGTAATGGAAGAGCTGTGGAACGTGGTGGATGAGCAATACGTTATCGGAGACTGCGTCAGGCCCGCTCAGGTGACACAGGCGATATCCGATGCGTACTACCTGGCCAAGAGCCTGTAAGCGTGCAAATCGGCAAAAAATTGCGGATGTGCAATGCGTGTGGGGAGGAAGTGCGAGGCTAATGGCCTGATCTGAGCGCAAAAGCGGGATTATTATGCCGGATTCCATGCGTTTCCTGCACAAAAACCGTAAGTGCACTACTTGGCGCGCGGTTTGCAGTCTATATGAAGCGATTCGGGCCAGAGACAAGAAGCGTCCTCGGAACCACAAATAATAAGGAGCGTAAATTATGGATCAGGTTATTATCACAGCTGCCCTCACTGGCGCAGTCACCCCAAAGGCCAAGAATGCGCACATCCCCATTACGCCGGAAGAAATTGCCGCGGATGCCTACGCCTGCTGGAAAGCGGGCGCAGCCATGGTTCATCTGCACATGCGGGCCGACGACGGCCTGGGTGCCATGGACAAGGAGAAATTCCGGGAGACCATCCGGCTTATCCGCAGCCACCAGGACTGTGATGTCATTATCAACTGCACCTCCTCCGGCGCTTCTGCCGAGCATCCCGCCACGGATGAAGAGCGGATGGCCCATCACCAGGAGCTGGAGGGCATCGAGATGGGCTCCTATGACGCCGGTACCTTCAACTGGATGCCCGGCGGGGTATTTATGAATAGCCCGCAGTTTCTCGAGAAGCTGGGCGACCTGTATCTAGAGCGCGGCATCAAGCCGGAGGTTGAGATCTTCGATGCCGGTATGCTGGGGATCGCCGATTACTTTGCAAAACAGGGCCACCTGTCTACCCCCTGCCACTATCAGCTTTGCCTGGGCGTGCTGGGCGGTATGCCTGCCACGGTGGAAAATCTGGTATATCTGGTGCGCCATCTGCCGGAGAACGCCACTTGGTCGGCCTTTGGTGTGGGGAAGAGCCACCTGCCCATCCTGTATGCGGCCCTGGCCCTGGGCGGACATATCCGGGTGGGGCTCGAGGACAATGTATACCTCAGCAAGGGAGTGCCCGCCACCAATGTCCAACTGGTGGAACGGGCCGTTCAAGCGGTGCGCACCTTCGGAAAGCAGCCCGCTACCCCCGCTCAGGCCAGAGAAATCCTGGGCCTGAAGCCGTTGAAATAACAGAAGGAGAAGATCACATGAAAGTTGTTCGATTGGCAGACGCCTTTGAGTATCCGGTTACCGGCCATTTTGATATGCGGGCCCTCCGGCTGCACAACAAGGAAACCAGCAATACGGTGGACTATACCCTGGGCCTGTCCCACTTCCTGCCCGGCGGCGGGACGGAGTACGTGGAGACCGGGGTGGAGCTGATCTATTTCATCCTGGAGGGTGAGATGACGGTGCGCACAAAGGACGAGACCATCGTACTTAAAAAATACGATTCCATCCACTTCAATGTGGGAGATGGAAAAGAGATCCGCAATGAGACCAACCTCCCCGCCTCCATGCTGGTGATTGCCGGTATGCCCGGCCGGGGCTGAGCCGGATGATTCCGGCATGACACTTAGGAAGAAGGGAATTCTGTGAACAAAGAGCTTGCCAAGCGATTCTACTCGGACATGTATAAGATCCGGCGGTTCGAGCAGGAGGTATTTGAGTTTTATAAGACCGGACAGATGGCCGGCCTGGCCCACCTGTATATCGGCGAGGAGGCTGTGGCCGCCGGCGCCTGCGCCGCCATTGAGGCGCGGGACTACATCGCCTCTACCCACCGTGGGCACGGCCATCTGGTGGCCCGGGGAGCCGACATGGGCCGCATGATGGCAGAGATCCTGGGAAAGGAAACGGGCTATTCCAAGGGCAAGGGCGGTTCCATGCACATCATGGCCATGGATTTGGGCATTCTGGGCGCCAACGGCATTGTGGGCGGCGGGATTCCAATGGCCACCGGCGCCGGTTATTCGTCCAAGTACCGCGGTACCGACCAGGTAACCCTGTGCTTCTTTGGTGACGGCGCCGCCAACGAGGGCACCTTCCATGAGTCCATCAATATGGCTGCCGCGTGGGATCTGCCGGTGGTGTACGTCATTGAGAACAACCTTTACGGCATCACGGTGGACAGCCGCCGGGTCACCAAAGAGCACGACTTGGCCAAGCGGGCAATCGGCTATGGCATCCCCGGCTATACCATCGACGGCAACGGTGTAGAAACGGTCTACAAGACGATGCAGAAGGCCGTCAAGCACGCCCGGGAGGGTAAGGGGCCCTCGATTGTGGAGTGCAAGACCTATCGCCACCACGGCCACAACGGCAGCGATCCCGGTACCTACCGTCCGCCGGAGGAGGTGGAGGCCTGGAAAGCCAGGGACCCTCTGATCCTGTTCCGGGATAAGGGCTACCTTACAGAGAAGGAGCGCAAGGAGATCGAGGATAAGGTGGAACAGGAGGTTCAGGCGGCCTGCAAGTTTGCCGCTGAAAGCCCCTATCCTGAGGCGTCCGAGCTGATGGACGATATCTTCTGCGACTGAGAGGGAAGAAAAGATGAGAAAGATTTATTATCGTGACGCCGTGCGGGAGGCCCTGGACGAGGAAATGGCCCGGGATCCCATGGTGATGATGATCGGCGAGGACATCGGCGTGGGTGACGGCACTTGGCGCTGCTCCAAGGGACTGTATGAGAAGTACGGTGATCTGCGGATGAAGGATTCCCCCATCAGCGAGTCCGGCATTGTTGGCATGGGCATCGGCATGGCCCTTACGGGCATGAGGCCCATCGTGGAGATCATGTTCTCGGACTTTATGCTGGTGGCTATGGATCAGATTGTCAATCAGATGGCCAAGGTGTGCTACATGTCCGGCGGACAGAAAAATGTTCCGATGGTCATCCGAACCACCATCGGCGCCGGCCGGGCCGCCGCCGCCCAGCACTCCCAGAATCTGAACGCGGTCATCGCCCACTTCCCCGGCTCCAAGATCGTCATCCCGTCCGATGCCTATACCGCCAAGGGCCTGCTGAAATCCGCCATCCGGGACAATAATCCCGTGATTGTGGTGGAGCACCGCAAGCACTACAGCGTGGAGTTTGATATGCCCGACGACGGGGATGAAAATCTCCTGCTTCCCATCGGCAAATCCGTTGTGGTGCATGAGGGCAGCGATGTCACCGTGGTGGCCAACTCCTTCCAGGTGGGACAGTGTGTCAAGGTGGCCAAGCACCTGGAAAAGAAGAAGGGGGTCAGCGTAGAGGTCGTTGACCTGCGTACTTTGGTTCCGCTGGACAAAGAGACAATCATTAAATCGGTAAAGAAGACCGGGCGTCTGCTCATTGTGGACGAGGGCTACACCAGCTTCGGCGTGGCCGCCGAGATCTGTGCCGCGATTCAGGATGAGGTGTTCTACGATCTGGATGCGCCCATCCAGCGCCTGTGTGCGCCTGACGTGTCCATCCCCTTCAGCCCCGCCCTGGAAAAACTCGTGGTGCCCAATGAAAACACCATCCTGGCGGCTGTAGAGAAGCTGCTGTAAGAAGGGGGGAGGCAAAATGGCAAAAGTAGTGGTCATGCCCAAGCTGGGCTACACCCAGGATGAGGGCACTATCGCGGAGTGGCACAAGCAGGTGGGGGATCCTGTCGCCATCGGCGACCCCTTCTTTGACGTGCACACCGACAAGTCGGTGATCACCGTGGAAGCAAGCTGCGCCGGTACTCTGCTGAAGATCGCCCTGGAACCCGGCAATACCGTGCCGGTGCTTACTCCGGTGGCCGTGGTGGGCGAGCCCGGCGAGGACGCCGACGCCATCCTGGCCAGCCATGTGACCGCCGTGGTGGCGGACGCCCAGGTGGAGGCCGACTTTGATGACGATGAGGATGATGAGCCTGCCGAGAAGGCCGCCGCCCCCGCAGAGATGGGAGAGCTGAAGCTCACCCCCCGGGCCAAAAAGTACATGAAGGACAATGGCATCGCCGCTGCCGATGTGTCCTCCATTCAGGGAACCGGATTCCAGGGGGGGATTACCGAGCGGGATATCAAAGCCAGCCCCCTGGCCCGCAAGCTGGCCGAGAAAACCGGCGTCGATCTGAGTACCGTACAGGGTACCGGCGCCGGAGAGAAGATTATGAAGAAGGACGTGGAGCGGGCCGCCGCAGCGGCAGCTTCTTCCGGCTCCGATGAACTGCAGATCGCCTCCGTGGTTCCCTACAAGGGGGTGCGCAAGATCATCGGCGACAAGCTGGCCCATTCCAAGTTTACCGCGCCGCACCTCTACTTCACCGACGCGGTGGACACCACCAATCTTACCGCCTTCCGCAAGCAGCTCAATGAGAACAGCGAGGTGCGCATCGCCGTTTCCGATTTGCTGATCATGGCGGCCTGCAAGGCGCTGAAGAAGTTCCCCGGAATCAACGTGACGCTGAAAGAGGATCAGATCGTCACCTACAAGTCCATCAATATAGGTACCGCCGTGGCCGGAGACAACGGCCTTGTGGTACCTGTGGTAAAGAATGTACAGAATAAGAGCCTCACCGATGTGGCCGCCGAATCCAAGGATCTGGTGGCGCGGGCCAAGGAGGGGCGCCTGAAGCCTGAGGAGTACAGCAACGGCACCTTCTCCATCTCCAATCTGGGCATGTTCGGCATCGGAAACTTTACGGCCATTATTAACGCGCCGGAAGCCGCCATCCTCTCTGTCAGCTCGGTGCGCAAAACGCCGGTGGTGATTACCGACGAAAACGGGGAGGATACCATCGCCATCCGGCCCATGATGAATATTCAGCTCTCTGTGGATCACCGGCTCATCGACGGCCTTCTGGCCTCCCAGTTTGTGGAGTACATGAAGCAGCTTCTGGAAAACCCGGTACAGATTCTGATGTAAGTCCTGCCGCCATGGGGCGGGTGGAGAAACTCCGTCGGTGATCAGAAAATCCCAATAAGCGTCAGCCGCCTTTGCGGCGGCTCCATATTTAAAACGCTCGCCACAACAATGTTAGGAGGTTATTAATTATGAAAGACCTGTTTCGTTTGGATGGTAAGGTAGCAGTCGTGATTGGCGGTGCCGGCGGTATCGGCCAGGGAATTGCTGAGGCGATGGCGTTCTACGGCGCTGAAGTCGTGATTGCCAGCCGCAAGATGGAATCCCTTGTGCGGGCGAAAAGTGAGATCAAGGAAAAAGTGGGGAAGGATGTGGCCATCTACACGGTGGATGCCACCAATGAGGACAGCATCATTGCCCTGGTCAACACCGTGGTAAGCAATCACAAGAAGGCGGATATTCTGGTCAACGCCCAGGGCTATAACAAGAAGTTCAGCCTGTTCGACTTCCCCATGGATGTAATGGCCGATATGATGAACGTCAACGTAATCGGCGTCGCCATGGCCTGTAAGCACTTCGGTAAGGTCATGAAGGAAAACGGCTACGGCCGCATCATCAACCTCTCCTCCGTCCGGGGCGTCCGGGCCTTCAGCGGCGGCGGCGGCAACATGGGCTACTGTACCTCCAAGGGCGCCGTGGATATGCTGACCCGCACCCTGGCCGCCGAGCTGGGCCCCGAGGTCACCGTCAACGCCATCGGCCCCACCCTCACGGTTACGCCCATGATGGCGGAGGTCATCAAGGAGCACCCGGAAACCCTGAATCTGGGTAACGGTAAGCCTCTGGAGAGAATCGGCAAGGTGGAAGACTGCATGGGCCCTGCGGTGTTCCTGGCCTCCGAGGCCGGCGCCTTTGTCACGGGACAGATCCTCTATCCCGACGGCGGCCTCACCGCGATCGGCTGACGGAGGGGAAGCGGATATGGTCTCCATTTTATTCAAACCGACGCTGCATCAGTTTGCAACCTGCCGGGAATTCGTGGAGGACTTCAAACTCAGCTCCCAGGATCTGATCCTGACCAATCAGTACATTTACCAGCCCTATTTTGGGCAGATGGGACTGGGCTGCCAGATCCTCTTTCAAGAACAGTACGGTGCCGGGGAGCCTAGCGACGTGATGGTGGACGCCATTTTGGCCGCCGCGGCCAAAACCGACTGCAAGCGGATTGTGGCCATCGGCGGCGGAACCGTGATTGATATCGCCAAGGTGTTGGCGGTCGCCGGCAGTGAGGGAGTGGATGCCCTGTATGACAAGGCCCCTGACCTGGAAAAGAAGCGCGAGCTGGTTATTGTGCCGACTACCTGCGGTACGGGCAGCGAGGTGACCAACATTTCGATTATGGCCCGTACCCGCATGGGAACCAAGCTGGGACTGGTGAGTCCTGCCATGTATGCCGATCAGGCGGTGCTCATTCCCGAATTGCTGGAGGGCCTGCCCTTTGGAGTGTTTGCCACCAGCTCCATTGATGCCCTGGTGCATGCCGTGGAGTCTTCCCTGTCCCCCAAAGCCACCCCTTACACCAAGCTGTTCGGGTACAAAGCCATTGAGATGCTCATCCGGGGCTATCAGCGGATTGCCATGGATGGGCAGGAGAGCCGAATCGGCCTGCTGGAGGACTTTCTGCTTGCCTCCAACTATGCCGGACTGGCCTTCGGAACCGCCGGCTGCGCCGCGGTTCACGCCACCAGTTATCCGTTGGGCGGCAAATATCACGTGCCACATGGCGAGAGCAACTATGCGATGTTTACCGGGGTGCTGAAAAACTACATGGAACTCAGGCAGGATGGGGAGATTGCGGTGCTGAACCGCTATCTGGCTGATTTGCTGGGCTGCGGGGTGCCCGTGGTCTACGACAGGCTGGAAGAACTGCTGAATCAGATTCTGCCCAAGAAGCCTCTGCACGCGTACGGCATGACCCGGGAAGATATCGATGAGTTTGCCCACAGCGTGATCACCAGCCAGGGCCGCCTGATGGCAAACAATTTCGTCCCCCTGGACGAGGAGCGGGTACGGAAAATCTATAGGGAGCTCTACTGAGCGTGCCGGGCCCGTACACCGATACCGGGATGAGAGAAGGATCAAACTATGGACTATCAATATGACATCGCAGTTATCGGCGCCGGCCCGGGAGGGTATGAGACTGCCATCAAAGCGGCGCAGATGGGGAAAAAGACCTGCATCATCGAGTCCACCTATCTTGGAGGCACCTGCCTGAACGTGGGCTGCATCCCCACCAAGACTCTGATCAAAACGGCCAATGTGCTGGATACCGTAAAGCATGCCGCCGACTTCGCCGTGGAAGGCGTGGATCTCTCCGCACTGAAGGTGGATATGGCAAAGCTGCAGAAGCGCAGGCAGAAGGTGGTTTCTACCCTGGTGGGCGGCGTCAGAGGCCTGCTCCGCGGAAACAAGGTGGACATTCTGGAGGGAACGGCCAGCTTTGCGGACACGCATACTCTGACAGTGGGAGATAAACAGGTGTCCGCTGAGTATATCATCGTCGCCACCGGCTCCAGCGTATTTATGCCCCCCTTTATCGCCGTGGAGGGGGAGAACCGACTGCTCACCAGCACGGAGGCGCTGGAGCTGGATGAAGTGCCCGACTCCGTTGCCGTCATCGGCGGAGGGGTTATCGGAGTGGAGTTTGCTTTCCTGCTGAGTCGGTTGGGCAGCAAGGTCACCGTGCTGGAGCTGATGGATCATATCCTGCCCATGGTGGATCCGGAGGTCTCCGCCCTGGCGCAGAAACGTCTGGAGAAGGGAGGGGTAACCTTCCGCCTGGGGGCCAAGGTCAGCAGAGTGGAAAACAACCGGGTGTACTATGAGTACAACGGTGCCCAGGAACAGCTCGAGGCCGGCGCGGTGCTTATGGCGGTGGGCCGCACCCCCAATACCGAGGGACTGAACGCACAAGGCATTGGCTTGGAATTTGACCGGAATGCCATCAAGACCGACCTCTGCCTGCGTACCAACGTGCCCAATATCTACGCCATCGGCGATGTCAACGGCAAGGCCATGCTGGCCCACACAGCCTCTCACGAGGGCATGGTGGCAGTGGCAAATATCTGCGGCCGCCATGAGGAGATGCATTATGACCGCATCCCATCCTGTATCTATCTGGAACCCGAGATTGCCTGCATCGGCCTCACGGAGCCCCAGGCCCGGGAGAACTATGGCGACAACCTGAAAATTGGACGCTTCAGCATGATGGCGAACGGGAAAAGCCTGGTGGAAGGGGATACCGACGGCCTGTTTAAGGTCATAGTGGCCGGCGATACCGGAGAGATTCTGGGGGTTCATCTGTATGGCCAGCACGTTACCGATATGATCGGGGAGGTCTCCGCTGCCATGACCGCCGAGGCCACCGCCGAGGAGCTCATAGGTTCAATCCATCCCCATCCCACCGTCAACGAGGCTCTGGGAGAGGCGTTTATGGCCGCTTGGAACGGTAAGGCCATCAATTCCCTGTAGGCGATGAAAATCTTATGTATGGGTGACAGCTTCACCTTCGGCTACGGGGTATCCGCTGCCCGGCGGTGGACGGCCCTGTGCGGACAGATGCTCGGGATGGAGCTGATGAACTGTGCCGTCAGCGGCAATACGACTGGCGGAATGCTGGCCAGACTGGAATACCAGATGGATCGGGTGAAACCGGGAATGGTACTGCTGATGGGGGGATTCAATGATATCCTGCTCAGCGGCAGTGACGCCGCCGCCCGAAGCAATCTGGGGGCCATGGGCCATATTACGGCAGGACGGGGCGCCATTCCTGTGTTCGGAACACCGCCCCTGCCCTGCCCGCCCATTCGGGTGAAGTGGAACGGTCTGGCCGATCTGGAGCAGGTCGGTGAGCAGGCTGCGGTTTACCAGGACTGGATCCGCCGGATGTGCGGGGTATTTGGCTACCCGCTGCTGGATCTCCACCAGAAGCTGATCCGGGTGGCCGCCCGGGAGGGACGGCCTCTGAGCGACTACTTTTTGGACGGCCTGCACATGAATGCTGTCTCTTA
>OJQR01000581.1_pt1 | contig 23569 bp, 30 predicted proteins | sample 1599011 | NCBI WGS metagenome assembly OJQR01 (sample SAMN03922456, study PRJEB24848) | human gut metagenome | isolation source: stool sample | host: Homo sapiens | place: Germany | collected 2009-11 | reverse complement strand
CAGGGTGGAGTTTGTGGGTAAGTGGCTGTTTATGGAATCGTTGGTAACCGGGTGGAAAATGTTGTGGGAAAATAGTGGGAAAGATTCTTATCTTTTTCCATGATTTTTCCATACATTATCCACGCGGTTATCAATGATGGAATAGCGGCTTATCCATAAAATCCATGCTGTTTTTAATAATATGTGCTACTTGCGAAAGATGGATAACATTTTGTGGAATACATTGTGGAATACTTTGACGTAAAAAGTATACTTTTTGAGGTAAATTTTTTTCTAAATAAGAAAATTTTAAACATATGAAAACCCAGTAAAATCAATGCATTACTGACTTTACTGGGTTTCTTTGAGTAAGCAGACAACGGGAATCGAACCCGCCTCCTCAGCTTGGGAAGCTGATATACTACCGATGTACTATGTCTGCCCGTAATGAAATAACTACTAATTATTATAGCAAAACGAAAAAAGATTGCAACCGTTTTTTTGACGGTGTAAACTGAAAGAGAGAAACATTGGAGGAAACGATAACGATATGAAATATCCAGAATTTTTACCGGAAAACGGAACGATCGGTTTTGTGGCACCATCTTTTGGCTGCAGTATAGAGCCGTACCATACAGCATTTTTAAATGCACAGAAGAAATTTACCGGACTGGGACATAGATTAGAACTTGGACCAAACTGTTATGCGTCGGAAGGAATCGGCATCAGCAGCACTCCGGAAGCATGCGGGGCGGAGCTGACAGAATATTATTGCAGCGATAAAAATGACATACTGATCTCCTGTGGCGGCGGTGAACTGATGTGTGAAATCTTAGACAAAGTAGATTTTGACAGGATCAGGGTGACAAAACCAAAGTGGTATATGGGATTTTCCGATAATACTAATATGACATTCCTGCTTGCCACGCTGTGCGATACAGCATCTATATATGGACCGTGTGCGGCGGCATTCGGCATGGAACCGTGGCATGAGAGCCTTTGGGATGCCTATCATCTTCTGCGTGGAGAAAAAAGCAGTATAGAGGGCTATGCACTGTGGGAAAAAGAAGGAAAAAAAGACGAGGAACATCCGCTTGAACCATACAATGTGACAGAAGAGAAAAAACTTATGGTATGTCTGCCTGAAAAACAGAAAAATAATGTGCAGTACAAACCATTGGTGCAGCCGGCAGAGGAATTACAGGAAGAAATCACCATGCAGGGAAGACTGCTTGGCGGCTGCATGGATTGTCTGGTCAACCTGCTGGGAACAGAGTTTGATAAAGTACAGGAATTTACAGAGAAGTATCAGGATGACGGAATCATCTGGTTTTTAGAGTCCTGTGATCTGAATGTGATGTCTATCCGCAGGGCGGTCTGGCAGATGAAACATGCTGGATGGTTTTCGCATGTAAAAGGTTTTTTGATTGGAAGACCGGCGGTGTTCGGACAGGAAATGATGGGATTAGACCAGTACCATGCGGTTACAGACCTGCTTGCCGGGTATCAGGTACCGGTCATTATGGATGCGGATATCGGACATATCCCACCGATGATGCCGCTTGTCTGCGGAAGTTATGCGGACATCAGTGTCAGTGGAAATGCGTTGAAAGTAAATATGCAGTGGAAATAGATTCCCCCAAATTATAAAATGACATTCACATTGCTGCCGATTCCGGTGTTGAGCAGTGTGTTTAAATCAGTAGTTACCGGTGTAACAGATGCGATGTTAAGTGCATTCACAGCGGTAGAACCGGTATCTGCAGAATCGGTTTTGCCGGTGGTGCTGTCGGAAACAGACGGGGATGTCTGTTTATTTGCATTGCGCTTTGCCAGTGCATCATTGTATTCGATCTGTGTCAGAATATTGCTTCTGTTTTCAAGACGTCTGGCATAGGAATTGACACGCTGCATGTACTCTGAATCTGAAGAAAACAGAGATTCAAATTTTGAAATGTCGGCTGAACTAAAAAGAGAACTGCGTGATTCAAGTGTGCCGTTATCTTTTACGGTGATACCGATCTTATCAAGCTGACTCTCATATTCGGCAGTCAGATTTTTCAGACTTTTCTGTGTATTTTTCATTGTCCGGTCATCTGATGCACCGGAAGAGTTTATCATATTATTGTAGGTGCTGATGAACGCTGAAACACTGTTTTTGATATTTATTTCATTATCGTCATCATATGTAAATGAGCCAAGGGAACGTATCGCACGGCGCAGCGCATGCGAATCGGCACCCGTGAGGGTGGAATTGGTCAGATTACTGCGTGATGTGGTGGTACGTGCATCCGCATTTGCTGCATAAAAACGACGCATATAATAGGATGTACCAAGTGTGGTTCCGGCTCCGACATAAGCGGTATTGGCCATAAGAAAGACCTCCTTAAAAATCATCTGTTATATGTTTCGGTCGAAAAGCGTAGATAATTAACCATGGCATTGAAAATTTATTTGCGTTATACTACTATAGAAACAGCAGAAATATTACGACAGGAGGGAGAAGATTATGGAGATAATAGTTTGGTTGGCATTGATTATTTTCTTTGTGGTATTGGAGATCGCTACCGTTGGTCTGACATCGATCTGGCTGGCAGGAGGAAGTCTTGCAGGACTGATTTGTGCGGCATTTGGAATGGGAATCACGGGACAGATCATCGTGTTTGCAGCAGTGTCATTTGTACTGCTTTATTTTACAAGACCCTGGGCTCTGAAATATTTAAAACCGCATCTGGTTAAGACAAATTATGAGGAAGCAGTTGGAAAAAATGTCTGTGTCACAGAGCAGATTGATAATGTCAGGGGAACCGGAACCGCGGTTATGAATGGTCTGGAATGGACAGCCCGCTCGGTGGATGATGAAAAGACCTTCGAGCCGGGGATGATCGTGATGGTAAAGGAAATCAAGGGTGTCACTCTTTATGTGACGGAGAGCAGTGATATGCCTCAGATGAATGGAGATAAATAGAAATGAAACTTGGAATGGTATTTGAAGGCGGGGCAAACCGCACGGTTTTTTCCTGTGGAGTAATGGATAAATTTCTGGAAGAAAATATCATGCCGGATTATTACATCGGTGTTTCCGCTGGAATGGCATATGGATTGTCATATCTTTCCGGGCAGAAAGGACGTAATCTGGAACTGATGGAAAAATATATGGCGGATAAGCGCTATATGGGTATGCGCCATCTGCTAAACCGCAAAGAACATGCGTATTACAATACGAAGTTTGTGTTTGAAGAAGTACCGAATGAGCTTCTTCCGCTTGATTATGATGCTCTGGCACGTTTTCCGGGAGAGATTGAAGCGGCAGTCACAAATATTCACACAGGAAAAGCAGAATACATGGAAGTCCCGCGTGGGAAAGAGATGAAGGATCTGCTGATCGCAACCTGTTCACTGCCGATTCTTTTTCAGCCGGTAAAGATCGGCAGACATTATTATCTGGACGGCGGACTTGCAGATTCGGTTCCTTATGAACATGCTATGGAAATGGGCTGTGAAAAACTGGTTGTTGTTCTGACAAGGGAACGCGGCTATGTAAAGACACAGGAAAAGGCGGCAGGCGTTATGAACCGTCTTTATCAGCGATATCCGAAGATCGTGGAGGATATGAAACTTCGCGCGGAGCGCTACAATGTTTCCATGGAAAAACTGATGCAGTTAGAGAAAGAGGAAAAAGTATTTGTGATCGCACCGGAGTCGACCTATGGAGTTGGCAGGACGGAGACGGATACCATAAAATTGCGCAGGCTTTATGATGAAGGTTATCGTATTGCCACAGAACAGACAGACGCCCTTCGCGCCTATTTGAATAAATAATGCAAAGGAGAAAAAAGATGAACATTGTATTTCTGGATGCAAAAACTATCGGGGAAGACATTGATCTCTCCGGGTACGACAAACTTGGAACAGTTATAAAATATGGATTTTCCACAACGGAAGAGGCAAGAGAGCGCACCAAAGATGCCGATGTGGTGATCGTAAATAAAGTACAGATCAATGAGACATCGATCGGTGAGGCAGAGCACTTAAAACTGGTCTGCGTGACTGCAACCGGAACGAACAATCTGGACAAAGCATATCTGGATGCACATGGCATTGCCTGGAGAAATGTTGCCGGATATTCCACGGAGACGGTGGCACAGCACACATTTGCCCTGTTATTCTATCTCTGGGAAAAATTAAGATACTATGATGACTATGTCAAATCAGAAAAATACGTTGGAGATATCACATTTACCCATTTTGATAATGTATTCCATGATCTGAATGGTAAGACATGGGGAATTATTGGGCTTGGAGCGATCGGACGAAGAGTTGCGGACATTGCCAAAATGTTTGGCTGCCATGTGATCTACTATTCTACAACAGGGAAAAATAACCAGCCGGGTTATGAGCGTGTGGAGTTTGATGAGCTGCTTGCAAAATCAGACATCGTGTCCGTACATGCGCCGCTGACAGAGCAGACAGAAGGGCTGATGAATGCAGAGGCATTTTCTAAAATGAAACCGTCTGCCATCTTTTTAAACCTCGGCAGAGGACCGATCGTTGTGGAAAGAGATCTTGCAGATGCGTTGGAAAATAAAACGATCGCAGGAGCCGGACTTGACGTACTTACCGTAGAACCGATGAGTGCAGAAAATCCATTGAAACGCATCAAGGACAGCGACCGTCTGATCATTACCCCTCATATTGCGTGGGCAAGCCTTGAGGCGCGCACCAGACTGATGAAAATCATTGAGGGACAGATCCGTGACTTCTTTGGCGGAAGTGATAAATAAACACTAGAAGGTACACTTTGCAAACAGCCTATTAGCCTGTTATCAGAAGTAATATACAAAAACAAAATACAGAAATAAAAATACCGCGCAGATTTGCGCGGTATTTTTATTTGAGGTGAGCTGCCTTTTGTCACATGGATCTTCATAGAAAATTGTAGAGTCGTTACTTCAGGCAATCAGCTCGGAATCGTAGCACTTAACCCGCTGTGAAACGAAAGATTTCCATATTCCTGCAAAAAATCCTGTATAGCAGCGTCCTGCCTTGCTGAATCAGCACCTGCATGAAGTGCAGCATACAGCGAATGGATCCGGGACAGGTACAGCTCTTTGGATTTATCATACAGTTCAAAGAAACTCTCATTGGAAGTAATGGAAGAATCCCATGGATTTTTCCACAGTGCATGTCTTAAATTAAATGGATCCGTGCGGAAAAACAAGGTATTACTCGGGATCAGTGGTGAAAACAGCGGATATCCGAGACAGATCCGCTCCGTCAGCCGGACAATGGCCTTTTTCTTTCCGGAATCATCGTGCATCAGCCAGAGACCAAGCTGCATGGAAAAAATAGCAAGGTACATGGTATATTTGCGGAATTTGACATCCGGAAAGGCATAGCGGTAGGCATAATAGAGCATACTTGCAATAACATGTTTCTGGCGGTGTGTCAGCCGGATCGTGTCCTCGGTATGGAAATTGCAGGGCTGGCGATGCAGCTTTAAATCGAGCAGTGCGGTATCGATATCTGTTTCCAGATAGGCATGTCTTGAAAAATAGGCTTTTTCCTTTTTATCCTTATAGTGTGTCATGGCATAAATATACGGATGACATATTGTATCCAAGGTATAGTGTCCGAGAAAACCAATCAGGTAGGCTTCTGCAATGTTAAGATCCGTGCGGGAGGAAAACTGGTTACGGCTTTCAATCAGACCCTGGAAAAAGGCACTGGTCTCGCAGACATGGGCAAGAGCACCGATATTGTGACCTTCTAACACATAGGAAGGAAGATAATAAAAGAAAATATCCGGTCCCTGAAGTCCGAGACCGTAGGCAGCGCAATTATAATAAAGATTCTTTTTTAAAGAATTATTTTTCAGGTTATGATAAACCTCTCTTCCGAATATATAATGGGTAACATATCCAGGCATGATCAAAAATCTCCTTTCCATGAAATGAACCATCGTTATTATAACCAGTTTGGAAAGAACTGTTAAGCATGGCAGTTAAGATTTAAGAAAAAAGTAATAATCGCTGATTGACAAAGTTTATTGGAATGATATAATACAACATAGTTATCAATACTACATGATGACACATGAATGCTATGCAAATATTGTCTGATGTAGTCGGAAAATAGACAAAAAAGCAAATTTGTATATTAGATGGCTACATTAAAAAGTCATTGCATATTTAAAAAAGAGTGCAATTTTTTTATACTTGCTTCTAGTAAAAGAATGTGAAAAAAATAACGGAGGTCGGAGTTATGGCAAATTTAGCACTGACAGTAGAGAGAAAAGCATTCAGCGTCGCAATCGATGCTGCACTGAAAAGTCTGAACAAGGATCGTGAGAAAGGATTGTTACAGATCGTAGATCTTACAGAGAAATTTATGGGAGATAACTTCCGTAAAGAAGCTTATGATGGTGTAAGAAAAATGATCCAGAATCCGGATCACAAATGGATGCGCTATGTCAATCGTCTGTTGGATGAGACAGATCCGCATGTTGCAAAAATGACCGCATTAAACCTTGGTTTTCAGGCTGCATTTTATGGAACAAAGACCATCCGTAAAATGAGAGAGGTTCATGACTGTAATATCCCATGGCTGATCTTAATGGATCCGACAAGTGCATGTAACCTTCACTGTACCGGATGCTGGGCAGCTGAGTACGGTAATAAATTAAATCTTTCCTTTGATGAGCTTGACAGCATCGTAACACAGGGAAAAGAACTTGGTATTTATTTTTACATGATGACCGGTGGAGAGCCTCTGGTTCGTAAAGCAGACATCATCAAACTCTGTGAGAAACACAATGACTGTGCATTCCACTGCTATACAAATGGTACACTCGTAGATCAGAAACTCTGCGATGATATGAAACGTGTCGGCAACCTTTCCTTATCCATCAGCCTTGAGGGATTTGAAGATGCGAATGATTTCCGCCGTGGAGAGGGCGTATATGATAAAGTTCTTCATGCAATGGATCTTTTACATGAGAACGGATTGATTTTCGGAAACAGTGTATGCTATACTAGCAAAAACATGGATGCTGTTACATCTGACGAGTTCTTTGATCTTCTGATCGAGCATGGAAGTCGTTTCGCTTGGTATTTCCATCTGATGCCGGTAGGTATGAAGGCAGCTCCGGATCTGATGCCGACCAAAGAACAGCGTGAATACATCTATCACAGAATCCGTGAGGTTCGTGCGATGGAAGGTGGTAAAGAGATCTTTGTTATGGACTTCCAGAATGATGGAGAGTTCGTAGGCGGATGTATCGCAGGAGGAAGAAACTACTGCCACATCAACCCGAAGGGTGACGTGGAGCCTTGTGTATTTATTCATTACTCCGGTGCAAATATCCGTGAGAAATCACTGTTAGAATGTTTGAAACAGCCATTATTCATGGCATACAGAGATAACCAGCCATTCAACGACAACATGCTGCGCCCATGTCCGATGCTTGAGAATCCTGAGATCTTACAGCGTATGGTACATGAAACAGGTGCGCACTCCACAGATGTTGAGGAGGCAGAGCCGGTAGAACATTTATGTGGAAAATGCGAAGCATATGCATGTGAATGGAAAGAAACGGCAGACAGACTCTGGAAAGAGCATCCATACAAACAAAAAGGCTACACCAACTTCAAAAAGAAATAAGTTTTGTTCACAGTTGCAGTGTGAGCAGCAATAATAAGGGGCGATTGTTATCAGTAAAATACAAAAGCAGCTTTTAAAATGGGGACTGGTTCTGGCAGTCATTGGTATTATCGTGTATACTTTCCGTGATTCGGCAGGACCGATTTTAGAACAGCTTACGAAAACATCACCAGCCGTTGTCATTGGCATTTGTCTGATGGCAGCGGTATATCAGATCATAGAAGGCATAATCACGACCGTGCTCGCAAAGCAGTATCGGTCGTCTTTTGCATGTAAAAATGGTATTACGAATGCGTTTTTATGCTCTTTTTACCGGGTGGCGACATTGGGGAGCGGTTCTGGTGTTGCGGCGATCATTTATCTGGGGGAGCAGGGAATCGAATACGGCGGTGGATTTGGGCTGTATATGATACAGTATGCACTCCATAAAATGAGCATAGCGTTGTTTTCCGCGATTCTTTTTGTGATGAACTGGGAATTTATGAAAAGCTGGTTTGGAGATTACGCGGGACTTTTAGCAGGCGGATATGCGGTCACATTTGTGATCACCATCGGTCTGTTCCTGTTCTGCTGTTCAAAGAAATTCCACCGGCTGATCTTCCGGCTGCTGGATATCGTAAATCAAAAATTCCACGGAAGATTTGAAATAATGGAAGCGGAGATCAAAAGACAGTGCATGATGCTTGAGGATGCCTCGAAGCATTTACTGAAAAATAAAAAAGCAACCACAGGCGTGATCTTTCTTTGTCTGTTGAAATGCTGTTTCTGGTATGGAATCCCGTATCTTCTTTTTAAAGGCGTCCAGTTTCAGGGAAATCCGGCATTGACTCTGTCGCAGGTGCTTGCGATCACGTCACTGTCCGTTATGCTTGCGGCGGTGATTCCGTCTCCGGCGGGAATTGGCTCTACAGAGTTTGTGTTCACGACACTTTTTGCCGGAATCGTCGGCACGGGCATGGCGGGGTCAGCATCGCTTTTGTACCGCTTTGGCACATTTGTATTTCCATTTCTGGTGGGAACCGTTGTCGTGCTTATCAGGCATTTTAGAAGAAAAAAAATATCTGGTAACCGCATATGAAAAGATTAGTTGTAATCTCAAAGTAAATATAGTAATATGAATAAAGGCACAAAACAGATAGTATACTGTATTTAAAATTGAATTAGGGAGGAGTTTTATATGCCAGGAGTAATTGTAGCACTGATTATTTTAATTATTGTAGCACTGCTGATCGCAGTATCCTGTGTTAAGATCGTTCCGCAGGCAACTGCATGCGTGGTAGAACGTCTGGGAGGTTATCTTGCAACATGGTCTGTAGGTATTCATTTCAAAGCACCGTTTATCGACCGTGTGGCAAAGAGAGTTGTGTTAAAAGAGCAGGTGGTAGATTTCCCGCCGCAGCCGGTTATCACAAAAGATAATGTAACGATGCAGATCGATACTGTCGTATATTTCCAGATCACAGACCCGAAGCTTTATGCATATGGAGTCGAAAATCCAATCATGGCGATTGAGAACTTGACCGCAACTACACTGCGTAACATCATCGGTGATCTTGAACTTGATGAGACACTGACATCCAGAGAGACGATCAATACGAAAATGAGATCTTCTTTGGACGTTGCAACGGATCCATGGGGAATTAAAGTCAACCGTGTTGAGTTAAAAAATATCATCCCTCCTGCAGCAATTCAGGATGCGATGGAGAAACAGATGAAAGCAGAGCGTGAGCGCCGTGAAGCGATTCTCCGTGCAGAAGGTGAGAAAAAATCAACGGTACTTGTTGCAGAAGGTAAGAAAGAATCCGCAATTCTTGATGCAGAGGCTGAAAAACAGGCAGCGATCTTACGTGCAGAAGCCAAGAAAGAGGCAACGATCCGCGAGGCAGAAGGTCAGGCAGAAGCTATTTTAAAGATTCAGCAGGCAAATGCAGACGGACTTCGCATGATCAAAGAAGCTGCACCGGATCAGAATGTGATCCAGTTAAAGAGCTTAGAGGCATTTGCAAAAGCAGCAGATGGAAAAGCAACCAAGATCATTATTCCATCTGAGATCCAGGGAATCGCAGGTCTTGCAAAATCCGTTACGGAAATTGCAGCAGATCATAAATAAAATCAGAAAAAATTTATCAGAACGGATGGTGCGCGTGGTGTACCATCCGTTGTGGCATAAAAAGAAAATATGCGCAGCCATGCAAAAGGAGAGAAAAGGACATGAACTTAAAAGGACGTAATTTTTTAAAACTAATGGATTTTACACCGGAAGAGATTACATACATGATCGACCTTGCGGCAGATCTGAAAGCGAAGAAAAAACAGGGCATCCCGCATGACAGCCTGACCGGAAAAAATATTGCACTTATCTTTGAAAAGACAAGCACCAGAACACGCTGCTCTTTTGAGGTGGCAGCACATGATCTCGGCATGCATGTTACTTACCTTGACCCGTCAGGTTCCCAGATCGGCAAAAAAGAGAGCATCCCGGATACCGCCCGTGTGTTAGGACGTATGTTTGATGGTATTGAATACCGTGGATATGGACAGGATATCGTCGAGGAGCTTGCAAAATATGCAGGCGTACCGGTATGGAACGGCCTGACCAACGAGTTTCATCCGACACAGATGCTTGCAGATATGCTGACGATCCGTGAGCACCTTGGCAGATTAAAAGGTGTGAGACTGGTTTACATGGGCGACGCACGTTATAATATGGGTAATTCCCTGATGGTGACCTGCGCAAAACTCGGCATGGATTTTGTTGCATGTACGAGTAAAAAATACTTCCCGGATGCAAAACTGGTAGAGTATTGCGAAGGTGTTGCAAAAGAAACGGGCGCTTCTATTACCCTGACAGAGGATGTTAAAGAAGGAACAAAAGATGCAGATGTTATTTATACGGATGTCTGGGTATCCATGGGTGAGCCGGATGAGATCTGGGAGGAGCGTCTCCACGATCTGATGCCATATCAGGTAAATAAAGAAGCTATGGCAAATGCAAAAGAGGGTGCCATTTTCATGCACTGTCTGCCGGCATTCCACGACTTAAAGACCAGGATCGGCAAGGAAGTTTATGAGAAATTCGGTTACAGTGAGTTGGAAGTAACGGATGAAGTATTTGAGAGCAGACAGTCTGTCGTATTTGACGAGGCGGAGAACCGTATGCATACGATCAAGGCAGTGATGCTTGCAACGCTCGGAGATTAGTGTGAAAATTTGTGCTGGCACACAAATGTAAGATGAGCAAAGAACAGTGTACCGGGTATGGATATTTTGGAGGAAACAGATGAGGACACAGCTACTAGCGGCATTAAAGGAAGCCGATGATTATATTTCCGGTCAGGAACTGTGTGAGCACTTTGGAGTATCGCGCACTGCAATCTGGAAAGCGGTGAAGCAGTTAAAAGAGGCTGGATATGTGATCGAGGCAGTGCAGAATAAAGGATACAAGATCGTGTCGACACCGGACTGCCTGAATACGGCAGAACTGGAAAGCATCCGGAAAACAAAGTGGGCAGGTCGTGAAATTTTTTATTTTGATACAATTGATTCCACAAACACAAAGGCAAAACAGCTTGCGGAGGAAGGACATCCGACTGGAACGCTGGTTGTTGCGGAAAAACAGGAAGCAGGCCGCGGCCGCCGTGGAAGAGGATTTGAATCACCGGCGGGTGTCGGGATATTTATGACTCTGGTGCTCAAACCGGATTTTGCACCGGATCGCGCTTCTATGTTGACGCTCATAGCAGCGCTTGCAGTATCGAAAGCCATCTCGGAGAAAACTGGACAGGAAGCAGGGATCAAATGGCCGAACGATATTGTGATGAACGGCAAAAAAGTTTGTGGAATTTTAACCGAGATGAGTGCACAGTTAGACTATATCAATCATGTTGTCATCGGTATCGGTATTAATGTCCAGAATGAATCATTTCCAAAAGAGATTGAACAGGTGGCGACCTCGATTCTGATGGAGACCGGACAGCATGTGAACCGTGCAGAGCTGATCGAAGCAGTATTAGAGCAGTTTGAACGTTATTATGGGATATTTTTAGAGACAGAAGACTTAAGTGGTCTGGTCAAGGAATATGATGCACACCTGATCAATATGCATAAGCAGGTCAGGGTGTTAGATCCCAAAGAGCCTTATGAGGCAAAAGCAATGGGAATTACGCCGCATGGAGAGCTGATCGTGGATACATGGGAAGGCAGAAAACTGGTATCCTCGGGCGAAGTTTCCGTGAGAGGAGTATATGGATATGTCTGAGAGAGAAGAAGTGGTGCTCTGCGGAGCGAGCGCTTACAATAAAAAATTTTATCTGAATCAGGATTTTAAGGGACTGCCGGACTCGATCAAAGATGAATTAAAGATTATGTGTGTCCTTTTTACGGAGGATATCGGTGGTATTTTTCAGGTTGTATTTGATGAGGAAGGCAATTTAGAGTTCCGTACTTCCAGTGATGAGAACGATCTTTTATATGATGAGATCGGCTGTGGATTAAAAATACGTGAGCTGCAGCGCACAAAAGAAGAACTGCTTCGCGCTTTAGAGATGTATTATAAAGTGTTATATATTGGTGTGGACGAATCAGAAATGTAAAGAAAAAGGTAGGAAAATACGATGGTAATCACGATTGACGTAGGAAATACAAATATCACTGTAGGAGTATTCCGTGGGGATGAGGTAATGGCAACTTTTCGTATCACGACGAAGATGCCGCGTACTTCGGACGAGTATGGAATGCTGCTGTCAAACCTGTTAGAGCAGAACAACATCAGACACGATGATATTGAGGATGCGATCATAGCATCTGTTGTTCCGAATGTGATGCATTCCTTAGAGGGTGCGATCATCAAATATTTTGGCATCAATCCGATCATTGTGGAACCGGGTACAAAAACGGGAATCCGTGTGGTAACAGAGAATCCGCGCCAGATCGGCGCAGACCGTATCGTAGATGCAGCGGCAGCGTATGAACTGTATGGCGGACCGGTACTGGTACTTGATTTTGGTACTGCCACAACTTATGATCTGGTCGATAAAAACGGTGCATTTGTTTCCGGTGTGACTGCACCTGGAATCCGTATTTCTGCAAAGGCACTGTGGGAAGATGCGGCGAAACTGCCGGAGATCGAAATTCGCAAACCGGAGAGCATTCTGGCGAAAGAGACGATCTCAAGCATGCAGGCTGGTCTTGTATATGGACAGATCGGACAGACGGAATATATCGTGAAACATATGATCGAAGAGGCTGACATGGGACCGGTCAAGGTTGTTGCAACCGGTGGATTGGGACGTATCATTGCAAATGAGACAGATGTGATCGATGTGTATGATCCGAACCTGACATTGAAGGGAATGAACCTTATTTATAAGAAGCAGAACCGTAAATCAGGTAAGATTAAGAAATAAGAGATATCTGACCGGGAGATTCAGGATGCCCGGATCGGGTATAAGAGAGCGAATTATTTAGGAAATGGTGGCATGGGAGAAATCAGACGACTTCAGATTGGAAATGTAACGTTAGAAAATAACCTGATATTAGCACCGATGGCAGGCGTGACAGACCTGCCATTTCGTTTGCTTTGCAAGGAACAGGGAGCGGGACTGCTGTGCATGGAGATGGTCAGCGCAAAGGCGATCCTTTATAAAAACAGAAATACAGAAGAACTTTTGACGATCGACAAACGCGAGAATCCGGTGTCGCTGCAGCTGTTTGGCTCTGACCCGGATATCATGAGTGAGATTGCAAAACAGATCGAGGACAGACCATTTGACATTTTAGACATCAACATGGGCTGCCCGGTGCCGAAAGTGGTCAACAACGGCGACGGTTCTGCGCTTATGAAAAATCCAAAGCTCGCCGGGGAGATCATTGAAAAGACTGCCCGTGCAATCAAAAAGCCGGTTACGGTCAAGATCCGCAAAGGATTTGACGAGGAACATGTCAATGCGGTTGAGATGGCTCACATTGCGCAGGAATCCGGTGCTGCGGCAGTGGCAGTCCACGGCAGGACAAGGTCACAATTTTATTCGGGAAAGGCTGACTGGGATATCATAAGACAGGTAAAAGAGGCAGTTTCCATCCCCGTGATCGGAAATGGTGATATTTTAACGGCGGCGGACGTGATCGCAATGCAGAAACAGACCGGTTGTGACGGCTTTATGATCGCACGCGGTGCGGAGGGAAATCCGTGGATCTTTGCGCAGATCCTTCATTATTTTAAGACGGGTGAAGAACTTCCGAAACCGACGTTCGAGGAAGTGACGCAGATGCTCCTTCGGCATGCGCGCATGCAGCTTGAGTTTAAAGGCGAATACACCGGGATCCGTGAGATCAGGAAACACGCGGCGTGGTATACGTCCGGCTACCGCAATTCTTCGAAGCTGCGCGGCAGGATCAATGAGGTGGAGACGTATGAGCAGCTGGAGGCACTGTTTCAGGAGGTCTGCCATTTCCCAATCGATAGGTTGTGAATCACCTTTTTTACGTCCAGACTTTATAAAGTGAAAGTCATGGGGAAAGTAATGAAACGGGAAACGTTGTCATAAAGATGGAAAAAGGGATATTGCAGGGAGAAGTTCGATGTCTTTTTCCAACGAGTTTTTATATGATTTTAAACCGGTGTATGAGGGGATTCTTATGGCAAAAGACGTAAAGCCGGAGCGTGCAGTCGTCGAGGTGATCGATGAGGAGCAGGAGGGAGCGGGCATGTTTGAGCCGGCAGGCGCACTTGAAGTGTTAGAGCAGATCGGGGATGACGTAAACACGCTTACAATTTATACGGACCGGGCTGCATATTTTTGGGAATTTGTAGAAACAATGTATGAGAAGAACGGACTGGTTTCGCTTATCGTATCAAAAAAGCACCTTGGACTGGCAAAAAAAACGGTGGGATGCAGCAGTATTTTCCTGTTTGATTTTGAGTGGGATGGAGCCTTTTATGAAAAACAGATTGCGCTGGGAAAACATTATATCCCCATCCATAAAAGAGCCTGGCGAACAGCTGAAAATCTTGACATAGCAGTGCCTATCGGTTATAATACTGTGATTGTTAAGAGACCAAAAAAGAAAACGGGGGCGCCGTGGCAGGACAGATTTGAGAAGGCTTTTTATCGTTCATAGCGTCTGGTGCAAAGTATTGTGCCGCCGTATACATGAACCGAACAATAATTATTATAAAGAAGGGTAAATGCAATGGACAAGAAAAACATTCTGACTTATGAAGGACTCAAGAAACTGGAAGACGAATTAGAGAACTTAAAAGTTGTAAGAAGAAAAGAAGTTTCACAGAAGATCAAAGAGGCAAGAGAGCAGGGAGATTTATCTGAGAACGCTGAGTACGACGCTGCAAAGGACGAGCAGAGAGACATCGAAGCACGTATCGAAGAACTTGAGAAAATTTTAAAGAACGCAGAGGTGGTTGTAGAGGAAGAGGCTGACTTAGATAAAGTAAGCATTGGATGCAGCGTAAAGATCCTTGACTGCGAATTTGAGGAAGAATTAGAATATAAGATCGTTGGTTCTACTGAGGCAAACAGCTTAAAGGGTAAGATTTCTAACGAGTCACCGGTTGGTAAGGCACTGCTTGGCAAAAAGGTAGGTGATACCGTTACTGTTGAGACACCGGCAGGTGAGTTTTCATACAAAGTGCTTTCAATTCACAGAGCAAACTAAGAGATATGACGCAAGGGCAGAATGTCTGTCCGTGGAATAAAACAAGTGGAGGATAAACATGGCAGAGCAGAACAATAACCAGCAGGATTTAAATCAGCTGCTTCAGGTACGTTATGACAAGCTGCATGAACTGCAGGAAAACGGAAAAGATCCGTTTGTCATCACAAAATATGATGTGACAAGTCACTCAACCGATATCATTGACAATTTTGAAACAATGGAGGGCAAGCAGGTATCGATTGCCGGCCGTATGATGTTCAAACGTGTGATGGGAAAAGCATCATTCTGCAATATTCAGGACTTAAAGGGACGTATCCAGGTATACGTTGCAAGAGACAATATTGGTGAGGAGATCTACAAAGATTTCAAGAAATCCGATATCGGTGATATCTGGGGCGTAAAGGGATACGCTTTCCGTACCAAAACAGGCGAGATTTCTATCCATGCTGAGGAGATGACACTGCTGTCAAAATCATTACAGATCCTTCCGGAGAAATTCCACGGACTGACTGATACAGATATGCGTTACCGCCAGAGATATATCGACCTGATCATGAATCAGGAGAGCAAGGAAGTATTCATCAAACGTTCCAAAATCTTAAAAGAGATCCGTAATTTCTTAGCTGACCGTGATTTCATGGAGGTTGAGACTCCGATGCTTGTATCCAATGCAGGCGGAGCAGCAGCAAGACCGTTTGAGACACATTACAATGCCTTAAATGAGGATGTAAAACTGCGTATCTCTCTGGAATTATACTTAAAGAGACTGATCGTCGGCGGACTTGAGCGTGTATACGAGATCGGCCGTGTATTCCGCAATGAGGGTGTTGACACCCGTCATAACCCGGAGTTCACACTGATGGAGCTGTATCAGGCATACACAGACTATGAGGGCATGATGGAACTGACAGAGTCCATGTTCCGTTATCTTGCAGAAAAAGTCTGCGGAAGTACAAAGATCAGCTACAATGGCATCGAGATCGACCTTGGCAAGCCATTTACACGCATGACCATGAACGATGCGATTAAAAAATATACCGGAATCGACTTTGATACCGTAGCAGATGATGCAGCAGCAAAGAAACTTGCTGAGGAGCATCACATTGCATACGAGGAACGCCACAAGAAAGGTGATATCATCAACCTCTTCTTCGAGGAGTTCTGTGAGAAAGAACTGATCCAGCCGACCTTTATCATGGATCATCCGATTGAGATTTCTCCGCTTACCAAGAAGAAACCGAGCGATCCTACCAAGGTAGAGCGGTTCGAGCTTTTCATCAATACATGGGAAATGTGTAACGCATACTCCGAGTTAAACGATCCGGTCGACCAGCGTGAGCGTTTCGCAGCACAGGATGCAAATGCAGCAGCCGGTGACGATGAGGCAGAGCACACAGACGAGGATTTCTTAAATGCATTGGAGATCGGTATGCCGCCAACGGGTGGTATCGGATACGGAATCGACCGTCTTGTGATGTTACTCACAGACAGCGCAGCAATCCGCGACGTTTTACTGTTCCCGACAATGAAGTCATTGGATAAAAAAGACCAATAAAATCAAGGGTTTGCGGACTTCCAACTTGTATGGTACGACAGGAGTACGACAAAATAACCTATCTTAAAGGGTTAAAACAAACGATTTTAAATTAAAATCGAGTCAGTTCAAGTTCATATTTTGTACTATAAGGACATTTTTCTAAAAGAAATTTTAGAGGAATGTCCTTTTTTGTTATGGTCAACGGAACAAAATAAGAAAATGGAGGAAGTCAGTATGAACAGTACAGCGTTAGGAGCAGAAAAAGAAAATATTAACTTTATCAGTGAAGCACATGAGAAATTCTACTATGAAAAAATTCAGAAAGTTAGAGAAGCAGATGTATATCACAAGGCACTTTGCTATTGCATTGGAATGAACGAAGATACACGAAGAAATGTGGATAGAATTTATAATTTCAAGACTGGATGTGTAAAACCGGAGTGCCTGCATGAAGGCTGGCAGACCAGTGGAAGTGCAAAGGTTGTCAGAATGGCATTTAATCTGTATTGCAATGGTACACCGAGCGTGGATGATGAACAGGACACAGAGGAGCAGGTGGATGAGTGCCGGAGATATTCAGTAGAGGATTTGTTCTGCTGTTGCTATGCACCATATTTCTGGCAGGCAATACAGATTCGCTATCCGGAGTATGCCACATACAATAAAAATTTGTATGCAATGTTTGGAGGAAATGATTGATGTTAAAGATTCGGTTGATGGGAACAAAAAATGATATTACATGGTTCAAAAAAATCATGCAGAGACACCCAAAGGTAGAGGTTCTGGAAATGTCAGACCTCTATCCCAACAAGGGAACAGATAAATATTACAGATCGTATGTAGAAGTAAAAAAGAGCAATGTAAAAGAATAATAGTAGAATTTGGAGGAATTTCATCATGTGTAAAGTTATAGTAATCGGAAACCAGAAAGGTGGAGTTGGAAAGACCACCACAACAAGTAATCTAGGTATTGGACTTGCAAAAAAGGGGAAAAAGGTGCTTCTGATAGATGCGGATGCACAGGGAAGCCTGACAGCAAGTTTAGGCTTTCAGGAGCCGGATAAACTGGATGTATCTCTTGCAACCATTATGGCGAATATCATCAATGAAGAAGATATGGAGCCGGATTATGGCATCCTAAAGCATGACGAGGGTGTAGACCTTATGCCCGGCAATATAGAGTTGTCGGGATTGGAAGTATCACTGGTAAATGTCGTGAGCAGGGAGCTTGTGCTTCGGACTTATATAGAACAGCAGAAAGAAAGGTATGATTACATTCTGATTGATTGTATGCCTTCCCTTGGCATGATTACCATAAATGCCTTTGCAAGTGCCGACAGCATCCTTATTCCGGTGCAGGCAGCATATCTGCCGGTAAAAGGTCTGGAACAGCTTATAAAGACCATAGGAAAGGTAAAAAGGCAGATCAATCCAAAATTGGAGATTGAAGGTATTCTGCTTACTATGGTTGATAACAGAACGAATTATGCAAAAGACATCAGTGCATTGGTTGTGGAGAATTATGGTAGCAAGGTAAGAATATTTGAAAACAGTATTCCGATGTCGGTAAGAGCTGCGGAGATTTCTGCTGAAGGTGTCAGCATTTATGAGCATGATCCAAATGGAAAAGTAGCGAGTGCCTATCAGTCATTGACAGAGGAGGTGCTTGCAGATGAATAAAACAGGAAGTGCCGCAAAGGTAAAACTGAACAGCTTCGATGATTTATTCGGAGATGGACAGCCACAGGCAGGAATAGAGCAGGTACAGGAAATTGCATTATCAGAACTGCATGAGTTCAAAGGTCACCCATTTAAGGTACTGGACGATGAAAAGATGCAGGAGACGGTGGAGAGTGTCAGAGAGCATGGCGTGCTGATGCCGGGTATTGCAAGACCAAGAGCTGAGGGCGGCTATGAAATTATTGCAGGACACCGAAGGAGACATGCGTGTGAGCTTGTAGGACTTGATACAATGCCGATGTTTATTCGTAATTATACGGACGATGAAGCCACGATTATCATGGTGGACAGCAATATTCAAAGAGAAGATATTCTTCCAAGCGAAAAAGCGAAGGCATATCGCATGAAATACGAAGCCATGAAGCATCAGGGAAGCAGAGCAGGTGGACTTACGCTGGACGAACTGGGAGGAGCTGCAGGAGAGAGTGCAAAAACTGTTCAAAGATATATATGGATTTCACGATTATCGGAACCGTTACTTGATATGGTGGATTCGGGGAAAATAGGCATTATGCAGGCGGTGGACATCTCGTTTTTATCAGAGGATGCACAGCAATGGGTATTGGTTGCCATACAGGACACCAATGCTGTCATAACCAAACAGCAGAGTGCCATGCTGAAGGAAAGTGACAAAAAAGGAGAGTTGACCTTTCCAATGGTGCGTATGCTTCTGGAGAAAGAAAAGCCAGTAGAGCGTAAGGTTGTTATAAAAACAGAACGCATTAACAGTTATTTCCCGGATACATACAGCACAGATGATATAGAAAAAATAATATTTCAGCTATTAGATAACTGGAAAAATACGCAGTAGGAAGGAGGAGACGAGAATGGGAGAAATTTTGCAGCTAGACTATTATTACGGAATAGAAGCGGAACAGTTCTCATTCTATCGTGTTCCACGCCTGCTGATAAAGGACGAGCGTTATAGGGGACTTAGCAGTGATGCTAAGCTCCTCTATGGCTTAATGCTTGATAGAATGTCTCTTTCTATGTAGAATGGCTGGCTGGATGATAAGAACAGGGCATATATTATTTATACGATAGACAATATCATGGATGACTTGGGGTGTTCCAAGCCTACATGCATAAAAATCATAAAGGAACTGGATTCGGATTCTGGAATTGGTCTGATTGAGAAAGTACGCAGAGGATTAGGAAAGCCGGATATTATTTATGTGAAAAACTTTTCGACAATAGCAGAAACACAAGAGGAAAAAAAGCCTGAAAATGCTGATAAATCCACAGAAGTAAAAAATCTTTACTTCAAGAAGGAAAAGAATTTTACTTCTGAAAGTAAAGAAACTGAACTTCAGGAGGTAAAAAAATCTGACTTCAAGAAGGAAAAGAATTTTACCTCTGGAAGTAAAGAAACTGAACTTCAAGAGGTAAAAGAATTTGCCCCTAATTATACTAACTATAATCAGACTTATATGAATCAAACTAATTATAACCATACTGAGGAGAGTTATAACAATCCTATCAATCAATCTGCAACAGAAAAGCCACAAGATGATGTGATTGATTCGATGGATGATGCACAGGCATACATAGAACTAATTAAAGAAAATATCAATTATGATCATCACATGAAGTATGATGGTTATGGTGAAAAAGAACTTTATGACGAATTATTTGGGATAATCTGCGAAGTAGTGTGCGTAAAGAGAAAATCAATCCGAGTTGCAGGTGAGGATTATCCGTATGAGCTTGTAAAATCCAGATTCTTGAAACTGAACAGCAGTCATCTGGAATATGTGATTGGTTGCATGAAAGAGACAACGACGAAGATTACAAATATCAAAGCGTATATGATAACAACACTTTATAATGCACCAACTACGATAAATCATTTCTATCAGCAGGAAGTGCAGCATGATATGTATGGAGGTGGATGGCATGAAAAGGGTATTATTTAAGGTGATTTTGCCGCTGGCATTTATAGTAGTATGGCTGGATATGTGTTACTGGATATGTCTGGGAGATAACGGTATGAACTGGTTTCAATTCTGGATTATGAGTGGCTTTCCTTTCGGCATACAAAAGATGCTCGTACTGCTGATGCTCGATGCTTATCCATCTTTACAGAATATGTACTCAGCAGATGATGAAAATACAGAGGTGTTCTATTTTAAAAATGCGACAGCTACATTTTCAGCATTTACACATGAGCCGGAAGTAGTGAAGTTTTAATGACTAAGGATGAATGGTACAGGCAGTTATTTGAGCGGTTGGATAGTTCCAAGTTCCGAAGCAGTTTTCACTTGAAACAGAAAGATATTGATTACATAAATGAGAAGGGACTTGATACCATCAGACAACACGCTGCGGACTTTATTGCAAAGAGGGAAGCTCCGGCATATATAGCAAATGATGGCAAACAGACACCAATGCGTGGACATCCAGTATTTATTGCCCAGCACGCAACAGCAACATGCTGCAGGGAGTGCATCCGAAAGTGGCATAAAATGCAGCCAGGCAAGGAACTGAGTCAGGTGCAGCAGGATTATCTTGTAGATGTAATTATGACATGGATTCAACGACAAATGGAGAGGTAGGAACATATAATATGAGTTTGAAAAATGTATTGATCATTGTTGATAATATTGACGAATCAATTGATTTTTATGAAGAACTGTTTGGATTGCGTGTGATTACAAGGCTGGAAGGTAATGTAATAATGTCTGAGGGGCTTGTATTACAGGATGTAGATGTATGGTATGATAGTACAAAAATACATACAACTCCACATAATAATATGACGGAACTTTATTTTGAAGATAATGACATAGAAGGTATTATTGAAAAACTGGAGTCTGGCAAGTATGTTGTAAGTTATGTTACGGATTTAATGGAACTTGAAGGTGGACAGAAGCTTGTAAGATTCTATGATCCATCAGGAAATCTTATAGAAGTACGAACACCAGTTAGTTACAACTGAAGAAAGCGGATTTGAGAAAAAATGCAGATATTTGTAGATGCGGATGCGTGTCCGGTAGTGGACATTGTCGAGACAATAGCAGAGAAATACAATATTTCCACCACATTGCTGTGTGATACGAATCATATTTTGTATTCTGATTACAGCGAGGTGATTGTGGTAAGTGCAGGAGCAGATGCAGTGGATTATAAACTGATCAGCATTTGTCATAAAGGGGATGTAGTAGTATCGCAGGATTATGGTGTCGCTGCTATGGCACTTGGGAAAGGTGCATATGCTATTCACCAATCCGGTAAGTGGTACACGAATGAGAACATAGATCAGATGCTTATGGAGCGACATCTTAATAAGAAGGTAAGGCGCAGCTCTCATAAGAATCATATGAAAGGACCGAGAAAGCGTACAGAAGAAGATGATGTACGCTTTGCACAGTCCTTTGAAAAACTTATACTGATGGCAAAATCAAAAGAAGGTGCTCAGAGTGGGACTATTTAAGAAAAATATAGTTACAAAGACATATGATAAAGAAAATAAGAAACCAGTAATCAAGGCGAGCATATGTAATGGCGAGCAGGTTGCCGGATTTAAGAATATTCATACAGGTAAGATAGACGAGGTTATGTTGATTAAGAATCATGCAGACCTTGATGCATTCAAGAAAATGTATGGAATAGATGGTGAGATAGAGAAGGAATATTGAACAATGTATTTGATTAAGACGATAAAAGGTGACATAACAAAAGTAACAGATGTGCAGGCAATCGTGAATGCAGCAAACAATTCCCTTCTTGGCGGAGGTGGTGTAGATGGTGCGATTCACAGAGCAGCAGGACCGGAGCTTCTGGCAGAGTGCAGGACACTTCACGGATGTGAGACTGGCGAAGCAAAGATTACAAAAGCATATAATCTGCCTTGTGATTATGTAATACATACAGTTGGACCGATATGGTATGGAGGTAGGGATAAGGAAGAGGAACTTTTGGCAAGCTGTTATTTTAATTCGATGAAACTTGCATTAGAGAATGGAATCAGAAAAATTGCATTTCCATCTATATCAACTGGTGTGTATGCATTTCCTGTAGAACTGGCAGCAAAGGTTGCAGTAAAGATAGTTAATAGATTCCTGCAAGATAATCCGGACAGCTTTGATTTAGTCGAGTGGGTGTTGTTTGATGCTCATACTGAGGCGGTATATGAGGCTGAGGTGGATAAGATATATGAATAATAGAAACGAAATGTCTAGTATATCTGTTGATGATTTTGTTTTTGTCGATATAATATATTGTGAGAAATGAAGAAAAGGAGATTAACCAAATGGATAACAATGAAGTAGTAGTAGCAGAAGAAGTGGCAGCAGTTGCTGAAAATAATACAGGTATTGAAATTGAGCCTTTATTTGAAGAGCAGGTTGATTTTGATACATTTTCAAAGTCAGATTTTCGTGTTGTAAAGGTGAAGAATTGTGAAGCAGTTCCAAAGAGCAAGAAGCTTCTTAGATTTACACTTGATGATGGAACTGAGAATGAGAGAACGATTCTTTCAGGAGTACATGCTTTTTATGAGCCAGAGGAACTTGTTGGAAAGACATTATTGGCAATCGTAAATCTTCCACCACGTTCTATGATGGGAATAGATTCATGTGGTATGCTTCTTTCTGCAATTCACAATGTAAATGGAGAAGAAAAACTGAATCTGGTAATGTTAGATGATGCAATTCCAGCAGGTGCAAAATTGTATTAAGAGTATAAATGTCACATGGGTGTTAATAACTGTGTGGCATTTTATCGTTGTTGTTGATAAGAATGTGAAAAGCAGGAGGAACTACGGAGAGAGGTAAAACATATAAGGTTATTATGTGACTTTGATGATAAAGTAGCATATATCATTGGTTATGTTACATACAAATGAGGTTGCAGATATTAGTGAAAGAATGATTGAGTAGAATAAATTATTAGTATTTTATTAGGAAGGTGGAATATATATGAAGCAAGATACTTTAGAGGGCAAAGCAAAAACAAAAAATGGGGTAAAACGGCTGTGTT
>OJQR01000549.1_pt1 | contig 24693 bp, 28 predicted proteins | sample 1599011 | NCBI WGS metagenome assembly OJQR01 (sample SAMN03922456, study PRJEB24848) | human gut metagenome | isolation source: stool sample | host: Homo sapiens | place: Germany | collected 2009-11 | reverse complement strand
GCGCATGTACCTGCGCTATGCCGAAGACCACCGCTGGCAGACGGAGATCGTCTCCAAGAACGACAGCGAGCTCGGCGGCTACAAGGAGGTCATTGTCCGCATCATCGGCGAGGGCGCCTATTCCAAGCTCAAGTTCGAGTCCGGCGGTCACCGCGTGCAGCGCGTGCCTGCAACCGAAAGTCAGGGGCGCGTCCACACGTCCGCATGCACCGTCGCCGTTCTGCCCGAGCTTGATGAAATCGGCGAAGTGAACCTCAACCCAGCCGACCTTCGCATCGACGTCTTCCGTGCCTCGGGCGCCGGCGGCCAGCACGTTCAGAAGACGGACTCAGCCGTCCGAATCACCCACCTGCCCACGGGCATGGTCGTCGAGTGTCAGGACGAGCGAAGCCAGACCCAGAACAAGGCGCGCGCCATGGCCGTCCTTGCCTCCCGCCTCCATGCCGCCCAGGTGGCCGAGCAGCAGGCCAAGGAGGCGAGCGAGCGCAAGAGCCTGATCGGCTCGGGGGACCGCTCCGAAAGAATCCGCACGTACAATTACCCTCAGGGCCGCGTGACCGACCACCGCATCAACCTCACGCTCTATCGCCTTGAGGCTATCATGAACGGTGATCTCGAGGAGATCATCACGGCTCTGACCACACAGCACCAGGCGGAGCAGCTCGCCGCGCTGGCCTAACAAAGTACGTATCGCGTCATGAACGAAGTCAAGCTCAACACCATCCGCGCCCTGATCGGCGAAGCGACCCCCAAGATCGGGCGCTTCGAGGCGATGATCCTTCTCGCCCACATTCTGGGCAAGCCCAAGGAATATCTGATCGCCCACGATGACGAAGAGCTTCCCGACACCACGCTCATGACGTTCGACGTCTACGTTTCCATGCGCCTTGACGGCGTGCCCGTCGCCTACCTTACCGGCCGTCAGGAGTTCTTCGGCCGTTACTTCACGGTCGACCACAACGTTCTCATTCCGCGTCCCGACACGGAGGTCCTCATTGAGCAGGCCCTGATCGTCGCCCCCGAAAAGCCCGAGATCCTCGACATGGGCACGGGCAGCGGCTGCATTGCCGTGACGCTCGCCAAGGAGTGCCCCGGGGCGCGCGTGACCGCCACGGACGTCTCCGAAGAGGCTCTCGCCATTGCCCGCGGCAACGCCGAGGCGCTGGGCGCCGAAGTCGAATTCCGCAAAGGCTCCTGGTGGGAGGCCGTCCCCGAAGGCGCACGCTACGATCTCATCGTGAGCAATCCCCCCTACATCCGCAGCGACGACGAGCATCTGCCCGCCCTTCGTCATGAACCTCAGGGAGCCCTGACCGACAGTGGAAACGGCCTCTCCTGCCTCGAGGAAATCGCAGCCCATGCGATGAGCCACCTCCGCCACGGCGCCTGGCTTCTCGTCGAGCACGGCTGGGACCAGGCCCCCGACGTCGCCGCACTCTTCCGCTCCGTCGGTCTAGCAGCGGTCCGAACCGTCCGCGACTACGGCGGAAACGACAGGGTGACGATGGGACGAAAGGCCGACGACTGAGTCAGGTCGACCGCGATTCAAGGCTCCGCACAAACAGGCGGGGCCTTTCTTGTGTCGGCCCTTGGGCAAAAGAAATCCCGCACCGCCTGAGACGGTACGGGATCCGAATTTGGTGCTTATCTGCATATAAGACCGTTGCACCGCAACGGTTTTAAGATAAACAGGCCATTTTGGTACGGTATTTGGTACGGTACGGCGCGCGTCACCCTCCGAAAACGGCACGAAACTAGGGTTTTCCTCTAGGGCCGTATCAAGGTCTTGGAGAGGCGGCATTGCCAAGAGAAGGCAACCACGATAGGCCACCGTCTCCTACAGGCACCCCTTCATTGTGAGTTGCTTTGCACCCGGCACCCGCATCATGCTCCGGCCCCACCCTCTTTCCGATACATAAAAAAATGCCTCTCAGCTATCAAGCCGAGAGGCACCGATTTTTACCCCTTACACCCTAGGTCTTTGTCATTTTTGCGGTTTATCCGGTTTATCGGTTTAGGAGCCTGTGCCACAGGCGTTTCGGGGACACCCTCTGTTTTTCACCCGGTTTATCGGATTTTCAGGCTGTGCCACAGGCGTTTCCACGCTCCTCCTCATGGCTTTTTTGCGCATTTCATAAACCGCACCCTTTGAAAAATAGGTTTCGGCTAGGAAATCCGCCACCTTCGCCGAGTATGAACCCTCACGAATAAAAATGTATCTTCCGTGGATAGGAATACCGAGAAAGGTATCAGCACTGCCGTTATGCTGGAATTTCCGGCCATTGTTGGAAAGCAAATAGCCCATGGCCATCATTGCCCGTCCGATTTCCGCAGCATTCCGGCCGCACGCCTTTTTCCATCCTTCGCCCGTCATGAGCACCAGCGCGGGAGCCCCGCGCCCCTCCCCACCATCTACCGGCATATCTGAGACCACATCCCCATAAAATGGCGTTGTGTATTTGGCCTCAGTCCTGCCGCCGTCCGGCATGTGATAGGAGAAGTTCTCCGGATAGGAGTCAATGAGCTGGAAGGGTATTTCACAAAGACGCAAGGCCCGATCCTCGCTCGTTTCAAAGTCCGCAAGGAATGACCGGAAGCACGCGACGGCATACCGTGACGCCTCACCCCGATCCCATGGAAGGACGCCGAAGGCTGCAGCCAGCTCCCCGGCTGCAGCCACAAGCGCGAAGCGTTTTGCTACTCGCCGGGTTTGAGAGGAAAGGACATCCGCACCGCTGGACTCAATCCATTCTTTCATCATTCGACGCAACTCCTCGGACATGCGCTCGGCCCCGCCGAGAGACTGGACGCGCTCCACCAACCTAGTCAGGAAGGCCGGGCCTGCCGTGCCATAGATGCGGGCCGCATTGTGTGCGAACGACTCCGCCAACGCCTCCGGCGTCATGCCCTGCGGAACAGTCTCAAACACGCCGAAGGCGCCTCCCTCCGGCACCGCCGGAATGTTCGCCATTCTGACATTAGCCCCAGTGGCCACCTCTTTGCCGTATTGAGCCGCAAGCTCATCGGCCGTCAGCTCCCCGGTACTCGCGTAAAGCGTGCGCCACGTCAGCGGCTTTTGAGCCTTCAGGCCGCGTGTTTGTCTGCGCTTTCCTGCGCCGTTTGCAAGCATGTACAACGCCTGCTCCACGCTTCTCTCGGCCTGTTTCAGCTCATCAAGGATCAACGGCAAATCGGTATGGGCGGCTGCCACGGCTTCCAAGCCGTTATCGGTAGACCTCCACGAAGCCAACTCCCCGCAGCCCTCAACGGCCTGCGCCCACACGGAACACAACGCCTTCATTGCCGTTGATTTGCCTTGAGAGGATTTCCCCACGAAGTGAAAGCCGCCACTGCCCTCATCAGTGAAGGCCAGCAACGGGGCCGCAAACGCTATGCAGATAGCGAAGGCAATACGGGAGGAATGCCGGGCATCCATGCCAATGGACGCCTTCCACTCCTCAAGCGTCCCCGCCTGCGAATACATGGGCGCTCCGGTATCGTCGCCCGGCGGCTCCACCTTCACGCCGTCGGAAGGGATACCGACGGCCCCGGCAGGCAGAACAAACACGCCTCCACGCTCGAACCATCCATACGAATCTGCCGCAGTGAATTGATGCTGCACCGGCGCATTCAACAGGAAGTCGACCAACTGGGCATTGCCGCCCTGCTGCGTGACGCTGTAGAGAGGCAACCCGTCATCTAGAAGGCGCTTGCAGACCGCCCCGGGATTGCCGCCAATGTCCGATAGGTCAAGCATGAGCCTATGCGTGACGCCGCGCCTATCCTTGAATCGTACTAGACGCTTGAAGCCCTTCCCGTCACGATTGCACCCTTCGGACACGACTTCAATCCACCCGCAGACCGGGGCCGGAGCCCTGTCGCCAACAGCCGCCCGAAGGCCGCCGGAGCCGGCGAAAAACGTAGTGCCCTTCGGAGACTTAAAAAACCGTTCGCTAGTCACGGGATCAATGCTCCAGCCGGGTACAATGTCATCAACAGGGTTTGGAAATTTTTCCGCATCGCAGGCCGCATTCGTTTGAGTGTCGGCCTGATTTTTTTCGTTCGGCTTCACGGCAAATATCCCGTAGCTACGTAGTAATCATTCCAATCGGTCGGGGCCTTATCCGTCCCCGTCCTTTCCTTGAATGCCTCAAGCAATTCGCCGGCGAAGGCCGGAAGCTCAAGCCTGCCGCCGCACGCCTCGGCCGCCTTCCGGGCATCCTTCTCACCATTGCCCACATCAGAGAAAACGACGAATTGTCGTCCGGGCCAATGCCGGGCAAACCATCCTGCAACGCGCGGCATGTTCCCGCAGCTCATAGCAGCTACGCATGGAATGCCCCTCACAAGGTCAATGCTTAACGCCGTGGCCACGCCCTCAGCAATGCCGATAGTCATGGACTCCCCAATGAGGCGGGTAGACCACCACGCCCCGGCCGTCGGAGCCTTCGGAAGAAAGGACTTGTGCCCGGCTGCGTCTATAAATTCAAGCGTGCCTAATTGGCCTTCATTCCACATAGGCACCACCAGCACGTGGCCCGTCATCGGGTGCCATTCAGGGGAGCGGTATCCAATGCGCTGGAAGCCGAAGGCAGTGCGATACCCCCTATCGGCTAGAACGGCATTAGCTACAGCTACATCAGCCTCATACATGGGCCCGACGGGCCTCACACGCTTTCGCGTCAGGTAGGGATGATCGTCAACACGGGCACAAGCCTTAAGGATCAATTCCGCCGTGTAATGGCCTTCAATGGCCCGCGCCTTCTCGGCCTCAGCTTCAGCCGCCTCGGCAATCTCTCGTTGGTACTGGAGCCGACGACGCTCAACAGCCGAAAGGCGCTGCCCGGCGTCTTCACGCCATACGGCCATCATGGATGTTTTGAAATTGAACACCCGACCGCCGCGTCCGTCACTGTGAAAACTCACACGACCGGCGTCATTGCGACCGCCTCCCTGCACGCTAGCGGGGATGTAATGGCTACCGCTTCTCGCGTTCGGAAGGCGGGAGGCGTCGACCTCCACGGCCTGCGCCGCCTCAGCCAATGACGGGAAGAAAAATCCCGGCCCGCCTACCCGTTCAAACTGTCCGGAATGGTTAATCATGGTTCCCCTCCTTTTGGCGTTCGGATTCTTCCCAGCGGCTCAAGCGTTCGATCGTCTTGATCTCGACTGCCTCATCAATGGCCGCCATGATCGTGGCAATGAGTTCCCGAGCGTCATTTACGCCATGAGGATCAAACACAGCCAGCCGAATGAGTTCACGGTCGGCCATGTTCAGCGCGTAGGACTTTTCGCGCAAGACACTTTCCTCATACCGTTGGTACTCAGTCACCAGCGCACAACGTGCGTTTTCAGTGGATACACTTCGGTCTTTGATAGGACTCATATCAGCCCTCCTTAGACGTATTCACAGGGGTTTTGCCTTCGCTCTTGCGCGGGTGCCGAAGCATGTACCGGGCGTTCTCAGCTTCATTCAGTGACGAATGCACGCATGCGGTCAAATCCGAAAGCGAATACACCGCATCGGCAATCTCTGCCTCAGTGGCATACAAAACGCCTTCCGGATTCTGCGCACGAAGATAGAGATAATCCGCCACGACATTGAGCATCGAGCCGATCGACTGGAGGGCGGTAAACGCATCACCCTCGGCGAGGGCCACACGCTTGGGATCACGAGAAGCCATTGCGCTCATCACGGCATAGAATGCGCCACGATCCACGCCCCCGGCGATCTCATCATGTTGATTGAGTTCAGCCATGACGCGCCTCCTTCAGGTTTTGACCGACGGGAAGGCTTTCGACCTCACGACAGAATGCGATCAGTTCGGCCAGACAGTCGGACACACGAGCACGCAACTCGGAACGGGCCGCAACGGACGGCAGGGAGGCAACCGCACGGTAGGCGACCTGAGCGCGCTGGAAAATGCCCTCGGCGCTGTCGGCCACATCGGTGAAGGTGTTGACCTGCGGACGCTCCTCGACGCGCTTGTGGCACGACTGGACGGGCAGGAAGGTAGGTTCAGGTATGGAGGGGAATGCCGTGGATACATTACGGCTTAGGGTGCGCATCATTGCGAGGATTCCTAGAGACAGTTTGTAGGAAATCCCCCACCGACCGCCAAGAGGGTGGGAGACGCCGTGCGGGTTGGCGGATCGTTCTCTAGGAAACGACAAGCCCGAAGGCTTCCCGCACGGCATCAACCCGCAATAAGGTACGGGCGCAATGAGGCCATGGGCACGATTAACGCCAAAAGAAAAGCCACGTGCATAGCGTGACGTGGCGATTAATCGCCTAGAGAAACGCAAGCCGCCAAGCCTGCAGCCGCTCTTGCGAACGGATGCGCACAGCATAGCACGCCAACGGACGATTGCACAAGGCGCCGATGCCCGGCTATTCTTCACGTTCAGGCCGTCAACCAGAGCACCGGCGTTTCCTCTGCTACCACCCTTCGGAATAACGATGCTTTCCACGGCCTGCCCCTTTTCTAGTCTCAGCATTGCCCGCCCTCCACAACGCGCCTCACGACGCCGAAGAAACGAGGCAGGCGGCCACGATGTTCACGCCAATACATGAACGCGGCCAGCGCCACGGAGTCCACGCGATAGGTCAGGCAGCGCCCGCCGAAGCCGCCTCGGGTAGTCTCCTCGACCAGCTCGGCATGATCCTCAGCATCAGGCATGACCTCAAGGAAGCGAGAGAAGGATTTGCGCAGCACCGACGGCGGCAGCTTATGAGCGTGCGCCACATCGGAGAGGGAGACCGGGTATTTGCATTCACTCATGCCATGCCCTCCATCAGAGCACGCGGACGGGAATCCATCCACGCGGCCAGCTCATCGGAGCGCCATGCCGTGCAAGTCGCACCCAGCTTTACGGGCTTAGGAAAGTCCGGATCATTGCGGGAGTATTCGTAGACCGTCGTTTTGGAAAGGCCGGTGATTTCGCAGACCATGCGAAGCCGGAGGTAAAAGAAGGGGAATCCCGCCTTCTCCGAATGCTGCGCCGGTCGACCTTGGTCAAGGCCGTTAACCTCGTTTTCAGTAGGCTTTTTCTTTGCCATCGTTTTGACTCCTTAGAGCGTTTCGAACCGCGCACCCCTGCGCCGTCCACGAAGTCAACTCTATGGAGTAGCTACCGAAAAAAATAGACCGTACCCCGGTTCACCCGGTCATGCCCCGCCGGCTACGGGGTGGTTACAAAACGGGGGCATACCCCGAACAAAGAGGGGTACACCCCTTCAAAAATGGGCATACCCCCGGCGTTTTTTAGACTAGGCAGAGCCGAATTTACTTCCGGTCTTATCCCAGTTAACCATTACCGCTATCCGCTTCCGTTCGGACTCTCCTAATTCTTCTCCCTGACTCCAGTCGTTCAGCCTAGCTATTACATCATCCTTAACGGTACCGGCCGTATCTTTTCCCTTTATCTCATAAGACAACCAGACAGCAACAGCCGCCGCAAGATCAGGTCTATATCTCGGATTGTCTTTGTTGAAAATCTCGGTCAATTTCAGGTTGGCAGTTTGCGCCACCTCCTCGGGTTCCAAAACAACCCCGAGTTTTTTCATGACTTCGTTGGCCTCTTCATCGCTCATATTAAATTTATCGTTTTCTATAACGTCTGCCAGCGTTTCAAAAACGGTTTTAGGTGAAACAGTCCCGTTAATCGCCGCCAACTCCTTGGCAACCGGAACAAGGCGCTCACACCGTTTAACCCCGGCATCGCGTCGCGCCTCAACCTGATACGGCAGGCATCCGCGCAACCACGTAACTAACGTAGTGAAAAACAGCACGGCAGCCATAAACGCCGCAAAAAAACACAGAGTAGCCATCAATAACGATATTGGCTTTCCCGTGGCAATCTCAAATCCTTTCAAGGCAACACCGCCCAAAGAAAGCACAACAACGGCAGCTATTTCCGCAATCGCCACAATGTACAAGTCTGCACGTTTTAGAAACATGATTTATTCGCCCCTTCGCCCGCTTTCAATGTGTTGAAAGAGTGACGCCGCCGCCAAGCGGGACGATTGTTTAGCGGCCTGCCGGATAGCTACTCCCGGCAGAGCGTCACTCATTCCTACAGCATAGCAAAGACATTCCGAGGGCGTTCTATACGGATCAATTTGCCCTTCTCTCGCGCATGCGCGCGTGCGCGCGCGGACTGCCGCAAAAAGTCGGGCGACCGCTTTCAAGGCTTCATCGACCGGAATCTTTCCGTCAGTGGTTTTGGGGATGATGTTGCGCTGGCACTGCGAGACCACCCAAGAATGCGAGCGACCAATCATCCTCGCAAACTCTCGAATTCCCGCTGTTTTCAGCGACATACGCTCCTCCAGTAAACACAAACAAAAGCCGAGCGATAAGCCCCTTTTTAGTGGTCAGACCACATTTTCAAAACCAATAACTAGACGACCTTCGGGACTCGCTAGCCCCGCTCCTTGGGGATTTGGCTTCCCAGTACCTTGGGCCGTTGCAAACCCCGCCGAGAGGCCGCAGGCAGCGCACTCAGGAAACGAAACGGCCTCGGAAAAAACTCAGCAACCAGCCGATGCCCGGGCCTTTCGCCTCACGCCACAGTCAACGGCACCGAAGTACCTACCAGCCGAAAGCGTTAGAAATAACGCCTCTAGCGAAGCGGAAGGCATCAAGGGCTCAACATTTTTCTACATCCTGCGCACCAGCACGATGCCGGACTTCTCAACTAGCCGTCGGGGCATTCGCCTCATCCTCAGCATGGAAGGCCATAGCAACGCTCGGAGTTCGCTCGGGGCTCATCCTCCACCGGCACGGTCTAATGGCCTGCGAAACGCCCTCGGGCCTTATCATTTTTTATCTTTCCCCGGGCCTCACAATCAGCCTCAACCCCTTGGGCCTCAAGCCGTGAGGGAGGTTTTCGGAACGTCTCGCGCGCGCGCGTGCGCGCGCGGACTGAGTGCAAAACTCTATCGTCTACGCCGCTTTCCCGCCGACCTGAGCACGGTCTCGAAGCGTAGGAGTATGACGCCATGAGACAGCCGACACCGACCACGGGTTCGAACCCTTTTTTATGCGGTCTCATTTTCTTCATTTTCTCCGAAGCTCTCTCGCCAATGGATTGGCCTTCTGTGCGCTCTCCTGTGCGTTCTGAGCGCGTCTCACTGCCTCCTCGGCCGTTTGCTCATCCTGCGCATAGCAACGCAACCACGCCGACAGGGAGGGCCCTTTCTCAAGCTCCCGGCGTCGCCCCTTCGCCCAGCGGCTCCCCGCACCTGTCTTTCGCTTTTCCATGCTCCCCCCTTCACGCAATCCGGCCGCATGAGCAAGAAAGACTAGCCGGGAGGCGTGCTCATGGGCAATAGGTTAAGACTTCCTAGGTATAGATATAGATATGTATTGGTTATTCTCTCTCTTATTATTTATTACTTCTCCAACCATCCTAAACCACTCCTAAACCGTACCTAAACCGAACCCGCTCCCCGTCTTTCCCTGTCCCACAGTGTCACCAACCGAAAAGGCCAAAATAAACCGTCTTTTCGCGCACTTCCGGCCTCGGCTCAAACCACCGGCAACAAAAAGCCCCACGCCGAAGCGCAGGGCCATACCGTAGGAGCTAGCCGGGAGCGCGTCCCCGCTCAATTCTCAACCGTTCTCGCATTCGGAGAAACAAAACTTCCCCCACGCATCTAGCACCTTCCTTTTGTGAGGCAAATCCTCTGACCTGTCGTAGGCGCTTTTCAGCCGGGGATCAACGTCATGATGCAAGATCAACGCCACGGCGCGTTCATCCTGTCGCGTACCATGCGCCCACGTCTCGAATGTGGCCCGGCTTATGGCGTGCTGCACAGCAATGACGGGCTTCCCTTTGTCCTTTGTTTGCTTGCGATCAATCCACCCCTCTCGGCCTTCCGCTACCTCTTTGGAGTGAAGCCGTTGGATCAAAACGTTCATCGTCATGTTGCTCAATGGTGCCCCATTGTTGCGATAGGAGCCGAACACATAGGGAGAATCCAAACAAAGAGAAAACTCCCTTTGGTGCTGGATGATTCTTTGCGCCTCGGCACTGAGCGGGATTAGGTGTTGACCGTTCGCCGTCACCTTCATGTCGATTGCGTCAATGCTCCACAACTGCCCGTCCTCCGAGATTTGATCCCAGCGCATAGAACGGACATTATTGGAGCGCGTGCAGGTCAAGATAGCAAACGCGGTACACAAAGCCGACGTGCTCCCCAGCGCCATGAGCGCCTTGATTAGCTGCGGGAGTTGTTCGGGATCAAGCGCCGGAAAATGCTCCTCCTGTTTTCGTTTGTTCTCAGCAGGGAGCAGCGGTGTAAGCCATTGGCTATCCGCCGGATTGATCCCGCGCGGGCGGCATTTCTTCACGGTCATTGCCCAATGAAAAAGGCCGCGAAGGTGCGAACAGACTGTTTCACACGTAGCACGTTTGGAGCACCATATCGGCTCAATTGCCTTCACTACATCCTCAGGTTCACACGAAGCCACCGGCACGCCCAGCAGTAAGGCGGCACTTTGCCTGATGCGCCTTCCTTCCTTATGAGCAACGGCCTCGGCTTTCTCATGGATACCCTTGCCCCATGTGCCGTGTTCTACTTTGTAGGCAAGCCATTCATCTAGCACGTCCCCGACTGTTAACGCCTGAAGGCGCGCAACCTCCTCCGCTTTCTTCTCAGCCTTTACCTTCGCCCTCGCTTCCTTCACAGGATTGACCCCGGCGAGCAAACTAGCTTTAAACTCCGCCGCCTTCGCCCGCGCCGCGTGCAACCCCATCTCCGGATAGGTGCCAACAGTCACCTTTGTTTCCTTGCCTTTGCACTCAGTGCGAAGAATCCACGCGCACCCGGAGCCCGCTGCACTCGCCCACACTCTCAGAGCGAGGCCCGGGACGCCGCCGACAGCGTGCACGCCGGGTATCTTTGAAAGTCTCTCCACCTCTTTGACGCCAAGCGCCTTTACGACTCGTGCCATTGCTCAACCTCTTGAAGAATCCGTACCAAGTTTCGGGAGTAGTCGCGTTTGGTACGGTGCTTTGTCCGGCAAACGTGTTTGGTACGATGTTTGGTACGGTAATGCATCGGTCTTTACAGGTCAAGCGCGAACGCGGGCGAACGAGTAAACAGCGAGAAAAGCTCGAAAACCCTTGTGGCAAAAGAAAAACCCGCACCGTGGCGAACGGTACGGGTCTAGTGTTTGGTGCCCCTTATCTGACTCGAACAGATGACCTACCGCTTACAAGGCGGTTGCTCTACCAACTGAGCTAAAGAGGCTTGAAAAGCATTTGATTATAGCATTTCCTGCTTTCCGAGCATCACTTTACGCGCATCGGGCGGCGAACGCCGGGGGCGGGCTGTGCAGGCGCCTCCTCGGGCTCCTCGACGGGCGTCTCCGTCACTTCGAAATGAAGGGCGAACTGCTGGCACTCGAGAGGCGTCACGGCGATGATGCGGTTGAGCGGCACAAGCACGTCGAAGATCTCGTTGTTCTCACCGAAGCGGGCCTGAAAGGTGAGCTCGGTGTCCGAAATGGCAAGCCTGTTCACGGCCTCGTCCGTGAGGTCGAAGATGATGCGGCCGTCGCGCACGTATTCCTGCGGTACGCGGCAGGCATGATCCACCGCCACCATGACGTAGGGCGTCGTACCCGTATCGCGGCAGTAGTCGAGAACCGCATTGATCAGATACGGCTTCATCGGCCTCGGTTCCGTCGTCTGAGTGGTCATTTGAAGGATGCCTCCAAAAAGAAGTGCGAGATCAAAGCAAAACGGCCGGCGGCACTAGGGGCCGGCGGCCGTTCCCCTGAGAATCGGGGCGCGCCGGGAGCCTTTGCCTCCCGGCACTGCCTCAGCCGATCAGCGGCGCATCACGCGCTCGGACGGCGTCATCGAGTCGATGAAGGCAGGGCGCGAGAAGAGGCGTTCGCCGTAGGTCATCAGCGGCGCGGCGCTGCGCGGCAGCTCGATGCCGTAGTGGGACAGGCGCCAGAGCACCGGAGCGAGCATGATGTCGAGCAACGAGAACTCTTCGCCAAGCAGGTACATGCCGTTCGTCAGACGGCTGCCGATGACGGAAAGCTGGTCGTGCAGCTTGTGGCGGGCATTGTCGTGCATCTCTTCGCTCAGAGTACGGTTCTCAAGAATGCGGACCTGGGAGAATATCTCGCGGTTGAGAATGTAGAGGAAGAGACGGGCGCGGGCGCGGTGCATCGGATCAGGCGGCATCAGCTGCGGATGCGGGAAGCGGTCGTCGATGTACATGTTGATCACTTCGGCCTGGTAAAGCGTCAGCTCACGTTCGCGAAGGATCGGCACTTCACCGTAAGGATTGAGGGAACTGACATCGATCGGCTGGAACATGTCAATATCCTGAATCTCGAACTCGCAGCCCTTTTCGAAAAGCACGAAGCGGCAGCTGTGAGAGAACGGGCAGGTCATGCCCGAGTAAAGCACCATCATAAGATCTTATCCTTTGAACACACTGTCGATGCGCTCTTCGAGAATCGAAGAGCACTGGATTTTTCATTTTAGCGGAAGCGCCCACTCTTTTCTACTTGTATTGATTTTGCATCTTTATATTCGACTGTCACCCTAGTCATTAGGAGAAATGTAACCGGATTTCAAGCAGGAAGGTCAGACCGGATTTTCGTCAGCAAACCAGAAAATCTCGAGTTCGGGCCACAGGTTCTTGATATGCCTGCCGAGGGCGCGGATGCCGAGCGTTTCGGTCGCGTGATGGCCGCAGGCGAGGTAGAGGATGCCGTTCTCCCTTGCCTCGTAGGTCGTGCGCTCGGAGATCTCGCCCGAGATGTAGACGTCGCAGCCGAGAGAGGCGGCCTCGACGAGCTCGTCCTGCGCTGCTCCCGAACACCAGCCCACGCGGCGGACCTCGGCGCCGGCCTCGCCCACGCGCACGCGAATGCCCCCGAACGCTGCGGCGACGCGCTCGACGAAAGCCTCGACGGGCACGGAACCGTCCTTCGGGCGGCCCACGCAAAGAAGTTCGAGGCTCCCCGCCCTCTGCTCGATCTCGAGTCCGAGCACCCTCGCGATCTCGGCGTTGTTGCCGACCTCCTCATGCGCATCAAGAGGCAGGTGATAGGCGATGAGATTGATGTCGTTCTTCAGGAGCGCCTTGAGGCGGCGCTGCTTCATGCCGACCACTTCGGAGCGCTCGCCCTTCCAGAACCAACCGTGGTGCACGAGAATGCAGTCCGCCCCCATGCTGCAGGCATGGTCGATGAGCGCCTGGCTTGCGCTGACGCCAAGCACGATGCGATGAATTTCGGGCTTTCCCTCGACCTGAAGGCCGTTCGGAGCGTAGTCTTTGAATGACGCCGCGTTAAGATAAGCGTTCAAATGTTCAATCAGGGCTTGAGTCTGCATAATGATCTACTCCCATTTGCTGTTCCTGAGCCTTCCGCTCGGAGGTTCCGTTCGATGATCCGCAAGCTGTGGCTCATTTTTGCACAAGCCGTCACCGTGTCCGCGGGCATTGCGGTCGGTCTCATCACCGTCACGGACTGGCGTCCGTTCGCGCCTGCACAGGAGGCCGTGCACATTCCCGACTTCAGCAGCGCCGTCGAACGTGCGGCTCCCGCCGTCGTCACTATTTTTGCACGGCATGCCACCCCGGGAAAGCGTGCCGAGCAGATCGGCACCAACTGGAACAGCCTTCCTGAAGAGGACTTCAACACGCTCGGCAGCGGCGTCCTCGTCTCGTCCGACGGCTTCGTGCTCACGAACTACCACGTCGTCGCTTCGATCCAGGGACTCTATGTCGGCTTGCCCGACAGCGGACAGGCTGAAGCCGTGCTGGTAGGCAGCGACCCCGAAACCGACCTTGCCCTCATCAAGATTTCCGGCGAGAGCGACCTGCCCTTCATCGGTCTCGGCGACACCTCGAAGCTCAAGGTCGGCCAGTCCGTGCTTGCCATCGGGAACCCCTTCGACGTCGGCCAGACGGTCACCTCGGGCATCATTTCGGCCCTTGGGCGCCACGGGCTCGGCCTCAACAGCTATGAGGACTTCATCCAGACGGACGCCGCCATCAACCAGGGCAATTCGGGCGGCGCGCTCGTCAACACCGAGGGCGAGCTCATCGGCATCAACACGGCCATCTTTTCGCCCGAGCAGTCGGACGGCTTCATCGGCATCGGCTTTGCGATTCCGAGCTCGATCATCAGCCGCGTGCTTCCGAGCCTCATGGAGGGCAAAACCGTTGAACGCGGCTATCTTGGCTTCGTGCCCCGCCAGCTCTCGCGTGAATTCGCCATGGACCTCGGTCTCACCGTCACCCGAGGCGTGATGGTGAGTCATGTGCTCGGCAAGAGCCCCGCAGGCAGGGCGGGCCTTCGTGCATTCGACATCGTAAAGAGCCTCAACGGCGAGGAGATCCTCGGCGTCAACCGCCTCCAGCAGCTCATCGCCCGCCTCAAGCCGGGCGAACCCGCCGAGCTGACGGTGGTGCGAGGCGCGCAGACCCTCACGCTGACCGTGACGCCAACCGCCCGTCCGAAGAACGCGCGCGAACGCGAGAAGGCAGGCCCCGCCGCGATCAACACGATCTGACGAATCCTAGGCCCAAAGAAAAAAGCGCATCCCTCTGGGAATGCGCTTTTTTTCATGCATGAGCCGGAAGCTTACTCCTCGTCCTCATCATCCTTGGGCATGCCGTCGATCTCGTCCTGCGACTTTCCGAAGAACTTCACGAGCCAGATGCCGGCCTGGAAGAGGATCACGAGCGGAAGAGCGAGAAGCAGCTGCGAGAGCACGTCGGGCGGCGTGAAGATGGCGGCGATCACGAAGGCGCCGACGATCACGAAGGGACGGGCCTTCACGAGCTTTTCGTAGCTGGCGAGCCCGACGTGATTGAGCACCATCACGACGATCGGCACTTCAAACGTGAGACCGAAGGCGACGAACATCGTCAGCACAAAGCTGAAGTAGGAGTCGATGTCAGGCGCGAAGTTGACGCTGTCGGGCGAGAAGCCTGCGATGAACTGGAACACCATGCGGAACACGATGAAGTAGCAGTAGGCCATGCCCACGGCGAACATCACGATCGAGGAGACCAGAATCGGAAGCGCGAGGCGCTTCTCGCGCCTGTAGAGCGCCGGCGCCACATACGCCCACAGCTGATAGAGCACGTACGGCAGCGCGATGAGGAACGCCACGAAGAGCGTCACCTTGAGCGGCACCATGAACGGCGCCACCACGCCCGTGGCCAGAAGCTTCACGCCCTGAGGCAGGGCGACCATGAGCGGCTGGCTCAGGAAGTCGAAGATCTGCTTCATGAAGGGCGAGAGGCAGGCGAAGATGACCAGAACAGCAATCGACGCCTTGACCGTGCGGTTGCGCAATTCGATCAGGTGGCTGACGAGCGGCTGCTCGTTCGCGGGATCGTCCGGCGCCTCAAGTAGTTTGTTGTTTTCAGCCATGATTGTTCTTTATCGGTAGATGCGCGGACGGTTCGTGCGCGCACGGGAAGCCAGACGACGGTTGCTGCCGCCCATCTGGGCTTCGCGAAGACCGAGTTCGCGGCGAAGCTTGGCGATTTCCTGCGCAAGCTCGTCAACCGACGGACCCGCATGATAGCGCTTCGTGAAGGTCTTGGGCTCCTCCCACTTGTACATGGGTTCGGCGGCCGGACCGTCCGAATTGTCGCCCCAGCCGTAGAAGTCCGAGATCTCGTCGTTGGACATCACGGTAGTCTGGCCGGACGCAGTCTCCTCAATTTCCTTGAGGTTGTCCTGGGTCTTTTCGGCGACGGCCTTGGCTTCGCCGGCGGCAGACTTGACGTCGCTTTCAATCTGGGCGGCCGACTTCTCGACCGTCGACTTGACGTCGTCGGCAAGAGCCTTGGCCTCGTCCTGAATGCGTTTAAGTTCGGAGAGCTCCGTTTCGCGGTCGATGTCCGACTTCACCTGGGCGACAAAGCGCTGGGCCTTTCCGACCCATTCGCCGGCTGTGCGTGCGACCACGGGGAGACGCTCTGGTCCGAGGACCACGAGGGCGATCACACCGATCACCAGCATCTCACTGAAACCAAAGTCAAACATAATTATTCCTGTCTTTCACTAAAGAGCCGCGGTCAGCCCCTGAGACTGCCGCGGCCGTTAGCTTAAGCGCCAGCACTGACAGACACGCCGTCAGTGCGGCAAGCCACATGGCCCGTCAGGGCCGTGCGGATCAAGAAGCGTTGGTCTTATCCTTGGCTTCGACGTCGACCGTGTTCTTGTCCTGGGCGATTTCCTTCTTCGCGTCGGACTTGTCGTCGTCGCCTTCCTTCATGCCTTCCTTGAAGCCCTTGATGGCGCCGCCAAGGTCCTTGCCCATGTTCTTGAGCTTACCGGTACCGAAAACCAGCACGACGATGACGAGAACGATCAGCCAGTGCCAAACAGAAAGGGAACCCATTTTTTACTCCTTATTTCGTCCAAGGCTGAGGACCGCCCAGAACATGAATGTGTAAGTGATCGACTTCCTGACCGCCGTCACGGCCAGTGTTGATGATGACGCGGAAACCGTTGACGGCACCTTCCTGCATGGCCAACTTTCGAGTCAACCCAAGCATTTTACCCAAAAGAGCGTTGTCCTCCGGCTCGGAGTGAGCCAGAGACTGAATGTGCTTCTTGGGAATGATCAGGAAGTGCACGGGAGCCTTCGGATGGATGTCCTTGAAGGCCAGCACTTCATCATCTTCATAAACTTTGGCTGCCGGAATTTCGCCACGGGCGATGCGGCAGAACAAGCAATCGTCAAGCTGCATGTAAACCTCTGGAAGAAGAGAGCCGTTCCCGGGCAAAAGACGGGATCGCGCTCATTTCGCACCCTGTCATAGCATTTTACTGGCCTGGGTTACACGTAGCTTACCATTGCCAGACAAAGCGCTTGAATTATGGAGGGAATTCCCCATCCACGCCACCTACTTCGGTATAGGTTTCGACGCAAACGGGGGATTTCCCCGCATCTTTACAAATTCAAGTATTTCCACCCGGGAGGATGTCATTTTTCGTACATGTCCTCGGGCGCGCGCACGACAGGCTCGCACTCGCGCCAGCCGCCCGGCACGAGTTCGCGCCAGAAGCAGCTCGCATGTCCCGTATGGGACGCGACGCCGCCCTGCGGGTCCACGCGGTAGATGACGGACTGGCCATCCGTGGCGAGCTGCATGCCCACCACGACCTGATGGTTGCCGGACGACTCGCCCTTGCACCAGACCTGTCCTCTGGAGCGCGAGAAGTAGACGCCGCGACCGGTGGCGACGGTCGACTCGAGCGCCTCCCTGTTGGCCCAGCCGAGCATCAGAACGCGGCTGGTCTTCACGCCCTGAACGATGACGGGCACGAGGCCCTCTTCGTTGAAGTTAACTTCATCAATCCAGTTCATCTCAAACTCCTTATGAGTCAGGTCTTTATTTCAAGTTCAGACATCAATGCGGACAATGTCGGCGCCGAGCGCGCGGAGCTTCTCCTCCATGCGTTCATAGCCGCGGTCCAGATGGTAGATCCTGTCCACTGTACTCGAGCCCTGAGCCGCGAGCGCCGCAATGACGAGCGAGGCGGAGGCGCGCAGATCGGTTGCCATGATCGTCGTACCCGTGAGCTGCGCAACGCCCTCAACGATGGCCGTATGGCCTTCGATCGTGATGTGGGCGCCCATGCGGCAGAGCTCCGGCACGTGCATGAAGCGGTTCTCGAAGATAGTCTCAGTGATGTTGGCGGTCCCTTCGGCAAAGCAGTTGAGCGTCATGAACTGCGCCTGCATGTCGGTGGGAAAGCCGGGATGCGGCACCGTGCGGATGGAAACGGGCTTCGGACGGCCCGTCATGCGCACGCGCACCCAGTCGGCGCCGATGTCGAGCACGGCGCCCGTGGCGCGGAGCTTGTCGAGCACCACCTCCATTTGGGAGGGCTGGCAGTGGGTCACCAGCACGTCGCCCTGCGTTACCACGCCTGCGACGAGGAAGGATCCGGCTTCAATGCGGTCGGCGATGACCGTGTGCTCGGCGCCGTGCAGGCGCTCGACGCCCTCGATGCTAATCACAGGCGTGCCCGCGCCGGTGATGTGCGCTCCCATGGCGTTGAGGCAGTCGCACAGATCGACCACCTCGGGCTCGCGGGCGGCATTTTCGATCACCGTCTCGCCCTCGGCGAGCACGGCGGCCATCACCAGATTCTCCGTGCCGGTCACCGTGACCATGTCGGTCACGATGTGCGCGCCCTTGAGGCGCTGCGCCGTCGCACGAACATATCCGTGGTCGATGTCCACAGTCGCGCCAAGCTGGCGCAGGCCGCGGATGTGCTGGTCCACGGGGCGGGCGCCGATGGCGCAGCCGCCAGGCAGGCTCACCTCGGCGCTTCCGAAGCGCGCGGCAAGCGGGCAGAGCGTCAGCACGGAGGCGCGCATCGTCTTCACGAGCTCGTACGGAGCCTTCGTGCTCGTCACGTTGCCTGCATTGAGCGTCACGTCCGTGCCCGATCGCGTCACCTTGACGCCCATGCCCTCGAGGAGCTTGAGCATCGTGCGCACGTCGGCCAGGTCTGGCACGTTGTGAAGCACCAGGTCATCCGCCGTGAGCAGCGCCGCCGCAAGGATGGGAAGTGCGGCGTTCTTGGCGCCGGACGCGCGAACTTCGCCCACGAGGCGGTTGCCTCCGTTGATTCTGAGCTGTTGCATGATGTTGGGATTTCTTTTGTCTGTAGAGGTGTTCTGTCTTCATCCGCTGCGCGGACCCGATCTTTGAACGCTACCACAATCGGGCAGGCGTCGGCGGAGAATCCGCTTGCGGCTTCAATTGTATCGGAGGCGACGGGAGGGACTCCGCGCCCAAGAAAAAGGCGCGGGTTCAAACCCGCGCCGTCCATTCAGTCCGCCTGCACCGCCGTCACGCCTCTTCAAGGGCCGGCATGAGAAGCGTCTCAAGCCCGTAGAGCTTCACCAGATCCGCAAAGCCCCTCGGCGCCGACAGGATGCGGAGCGTGCTCCCCGCCTTCTTCGCCTCGCGCAACATGTGTAGCGAGAGCGCGAGAACCGTGCTGTCGATGCGATGCACGCCCTCGAAGTCGAGCACGAAGTCGCCGTTTCGCACAGCGATGGCAATGTCGTCCTTGGCCTTCTTGGCCTCGCGGAAGGTAATGCTCTCGGTTCCGAACTTCATGGCTTACTGCACCTTGTGGGCATTGGCATCGACCAGACCGTCGGCCTTCTCCTCGAGGAGCTTGATCAGACCGGGAATTCCTTCGGTGTTGAGGGTGGAGGCGAACTGCGAGCGGTAGTTCTCGACCATCCAGATGCCCTCGACGTTGACGTCGACGATCTTCCACTCGCCCGCCTTGTCGCGGTAGATGCGGAAGTCGATGCCGATGTCGGGATTGCCCGTCGACTTGAGGATGGTGCGGATGACCATCTCGTCCTTGATCGTCCTGTTGCGGGTCGGACGGAGTTCGCACTTGTGGTCCGTCACGGTCTTGAGGGCGCCGGAGTAGACGCGGATGAGCAGCTTCTCGAAGCCGTCCATCAGGCGTTGGCGTTCTTCCTTCGTGGCCTTTCGCCACTTCGGGCCGATCGTCATGCGCGTCATCATCGCAAAGTCCGCGGCCGCCATGACGCGACGGTCGACGAGCGCCTGAAGCGCCGTCTGATCACCCGAGTGCAGCTTGGGATCCGCGCGGATCTCGTCAAGAATGCTGTTGTTGAGGGCGACGATCCACTCGAAGGGATCGACGGCCTCGGCCGCAAGGGCGGGCATGGCCGCAAGCGCGAGGCCGCAGGCGCCGCCGAGAACCAAAGTACGTCTCTGCATGATTACTTTTCCTTGTCCTTGTCCGTTTCAGCCGGCTTGCCGGCGTCGTCCTCGGCCTCCTCGTCGTCAAAACTCAGGGGCGTCAGACTGTTGAGCTGGGCATCCTCGTCGATCTGACCGTCGGCAACGGCCATGCGGCGCGACTGACGGTAGGCGTCGCGGATCGCAACGTACTCGTCGACCACGTTGGCGCGCATGTCGTCAAGACCTGCGTCCATCATGCGGGAGCGGGTGTCGACCGCGTCGACGACCGCATACGCCGTGCTCCACTCCCACTCGTCCCACGTCAGATAGGTGATGGGATTGGTGGCGGTCTGCACGGGCCACTTGAAGATGTCGCGTCCGCCCGAGGGACCGAGAAGCGGCAGCTCGAAATACGGGCCCTCAGGCACGCCCCAGACGCCGAGCGTCTGGCCGAAGTCTTCGGGAGCCCTTTCCATGCCGACCCAGGTCGCCACGTCGAAGAGACCGAACACGCCGATCGTGGAATTGAGCATGAAGCGGAACGCGGACGTGATGCCCTGATCCACCTTGCCCTGCAGCACGTTGTTGAGCGTGTTGTTCACTTCGCCGAGGTTGTCGATCGCGTTGGAGACGCCGTCCCGGACGAACTGCGGCGTCACCCAGCGATAGCCCTTCGTGACGGGCTTGAGCGCCGCATCGTCGACCATCACGTTGAACGCGTGCATGTTGCGGTTGAATGCCTCGTACGGGTCCTCGGGATTCTGTCCGGCATCGGGGGGCACGTTCGCGCAGCCCGACAGTCCCAACGATAAGGCACTGAGAGTAAGAATGAGGATTTTCGTGTTTTTCATTTTTGTGACCCCGTGCTTCATTCCTTTCCGGTCTTTTCCGCCGTGTTGTAGAGGAACTGGCTGATCAGGGTTTCGAGTACGACCGCACTCTGGGTGCGGCGGATTTCATCGCCGTTCTTCAGGTTCTCCTCGTCGGCGCCGGCCTCAAGGCCGACGTACTGTTCGCCGAGAAGACCCGAAGTCAGGATCTTGGCCGAGGAGTCGGCCGGGAAGGGATAGGCGGCGTCGAGATCCATCGTGACCTTCGCCTGGAAGGACTCGGGATCGAAAACGACGGACTGCACGCGGCCCACCACGACGCCCGCAGACTTCACTGCGGCGCGGGCCTTGAGGCCGCCGATGTTGTCGAAGGCGGCCGTGACGCTGATCGTCTTGCCGCTGCCCGTGAAGCTGCCGAGGTTGGCCGCCTGCAGTGCCATGAACAGCATGGCAGCAAAGCCGAGGAACACGAAGATCCCGACGTAAAACTCGAGTGTGCGATTCTTGTCCATTTTAAAAATTCCCCATTCGCTTACACGGTCGTAAACATCCACGCCGTCATGATGAAGTCAAGGCCGAGCACGAGAAGCGAAGCCACCACCACGGTGCTCGTCGTGGCTCTGGAGACGCCTTCCGGTGTCGGACGGGCGGCATACCCGTTGAAAAGTGCGACGAGCGCGACGGCAACGCCGAAGACCACGCTCTTGATGAAGCCGTTGCCGATGTCGTGCCAGACGTCGACTGCGCTCTGCATCTGGCTCCAGAACGCGCCGCCGTCGGTGCCGATCATCTCCACGCCCACAAACCAGGCGCCCATGATGCCCACGGCCGAGAAGATCGTTGCCAGCACGGGCATCGCCACGAAGGCGCCGATGAATCGGGGGGCGAGGACGCGGCGGACCGGGTCGACGCCCATCATCTCCATGGCCGCGAGCTGCTCGCCCGCGCGCATGAGGCCGATTTCAGCGGTGAGCGCAGTGCCCGCCCGGCCCGCGAAGAGCAGCGCCGTCACGGCGGGGCCGAGCTCTCGCACAAGGGAGAGCGCGACCATGGTGCCGAGCGCCTGCTCGCTGCCGTAGGTGACGAGCACGTAGTAGCCCTGAAGGCCGAGCACGAAGCCCACGAAGAGGCCCGAAACCGCAATGATGAGAAGCGAGTAGTTGCCGATGAAGTGGATCTGCTGAACGACGTGGCTGAGCCTTGCGCCGCCCAGCCGCATCAGAAGCGTCCAAGAGAAGATCCCGAATCGGCCGACCCTGCAGAAGAATCCGACCACGAAGCGGCCGATTGCCGTGAGGAGCTTTCTCATCTGTCCTCTCCTCCGAAGCAGGCCTCGATGCTGTTGGCCGGGTAGTGGAAGCGGACGGGACCGTCGGGAAGCGCATTGATGAACTGCTTGACGAACGGCTCCTCGGAACGGCACAGCTCCTCGGGAGAGCCCTCGGCCGCCACGCGGCCCGCATTGATCATGTAGACGTAGTCGGCGATCTCGAACGTTTCGACGACGTCGTGGGTCACGATGACAGACGTGGAGTGCAGCGCATCGTTGAGCTTGCGAATCAGGTTGGCGGTGACGCCGAGCGAAATCGGATCAAGGCCCGCGAACGGCTCGTCGTACATGATGAGCGCGGGGTCGAGCGCAATCGCACGTGCGAGCGCAACGCGGCGCGCCATGCCGCCCGAGATCTCGGAGGGCATCAGGTGCGCGGCGCCCCTCAGGCCCACGGCATTGAGCTTCATGAGCACCAGATCCCGAATGGTCTCCTCGTCGAGATCCGTCTGCTCGCGCATCGGGAAGGCAACGTTGTCGAAGACCGAAAGGTCGGTGAAGAGCGCACCGAACTGGAAGAGCATGCCCATGCGGCGGCGGATGCGGTAGAGGCGCTTCTGATTCGAGGGATCGAGCGTTTCGCCCGTCACCTCGACCCTGCCGCCCTGAGGCGTCAGCAGGCCGCCGATCAGCTTGAGCAGCGTCGTCTTGCCCATGCCCGACCCCCCCATGATCGCGACGACCTTGCCGGCGCCGAACTTCATGGACACGTTCTGCAGGATCAGGCGATCGCCATAGCCGAATGTGACATCTTCAATTTTGACGGTATATTCCATAATTCCTCATTTGGACGCCGCGGCGAGTCCGGGACTCGGCGCAAAGCGGACCATCCGCCGGATGCCCATGTCCCTGAGAACCTCCGCGTCGGGCGCAACGAGCCTGAACGACGCGCGCATCTCCTCGGGGATCTGCACGGGCGTGCGCCTTTCGTAGTCCACGAGCACCCATTCAGTGGCGCCGACGGTCAGAAGCTCGCCGTTGCGAAGCACTGCATAGCGCCTCAGGGACGACAGGCGCCTGACGCTCTCCACCCAGGTCGCAACGACAAGTTCGTCGCCCAGACGCGCGGAGCGCAGGTATTCGATCCAGTGCTGCCTGACGACCCACACACGGCCGGCCGACCGAAGGGCATCGAAGCTCCAACCGAGGGAGGCTGCGTGCGCGGTGGCCGCCGCCTCCATCCAGCGCATGTACTCGCGATTGTTGACGTGTCCGAGCAGATCGATGGACGACTCTCCGACAACGACGGGCATGCTGAAAACGGATTCCTGCATTTTATTATTCCCAGAGGCGTTTCCCCAAATTTGTACATTATCGCCCGAAAACCGGCCCGACTACGGTCTGACGGAGGGACCATGTCGCGAAGAAACTACACAACAAATGCGGACGGGAAGACTGCCTGCGTTCAAAAACCGCAGCGACTCCTGCCTCCCCGCACCTTGCATTTCCATACAAAAGACCCTGCTCCCTGAACGGTTCAATGCCCTCCGTGACCGCCGCCCCGCCGCCTTCTCGATTAGAATCGTCACATTCAGCCGACACGGCCGCGCATGACGGCCGTGTTTCTCTTTCGGCCCCACACATTCACGACAACACATCCACGTGACCCAGACCAAACGAACTACCGCCGCCAGAAAGAAGCCTGCGCGCAAATCCCCGCGCGCGGGTTCGGTTCTGGCCTGGCTCTTCGGCATTGCGGCTGCAGGCATCGCCTCCGGCGTTCTGCTCGCCGTCTTCGTCTTCGCCTTCATCTACAGGCAGCTCCCCCCGATCGACACGCTTGCCGACTATCGTCCGCGCGTGCCGCTTCGCGTCTGGAGCGCCGACGGCAAGCTCATCGGCGAGTTCGGGGAGGAGCGCCGCGACTTCGTGCGCCTCTCCGAAGTGCCCGACCACGTCAAGCACGCCATTCTCGCCGCCGAGGACGACGGCTTCTACGAACACCCCGGCATCGAGATCACCGGCATCATCCGCGCCGCACTCTCCAACGTGCTGACCGGCCGCCGCGGCCAGGGCGGCTCGACCATCACGCAGCAGGTTGCCCGCAACTTCTTCCTCTCGTCCGAGCGCACCTACACCCGCAAGCTCTACGAGATCGCGATGTCCTTCAAGATCGAGAAAACGCTTACGAAGGACCAGATCCTCGAGATCTACATGAACCAGATCTATCTGGGTCAGCGCGCCTACGGCTTCCAGAGCGCCGCACGAACCTACTTCGGCCGCTCGCTCGACCAGATCTCGATCGGCGAGGCCGCCACGCTCGCGGGTCTTCCCGTCGCGCCTTCGGCCTACAACCCGATCGTCAATCCGACGCGCGCCACCATGCGCAAGAACTACGTGCTCGGACGCATGCGCGATCTCGGCTACATCGACGAACTCACCTATGAGACCGAGAAGGCCCAGCCGATGCAGCCCCGCCGCGTCGCCACGCAGCAGGAAATCGTGACCTCCAACATGAGCGAGGAGTTCGTCACCGCCAAGTACGCGGCCGAGCTTGCCCGCATGCTCGTCTACGACGTGTTCAAGGAGGAGACCTACTCGCGCGGCCTCAACGTCTACACGACGATCGACATGGGCGCCCAGAAGACGGCCGTCGACGCCGTCCGACGCCAGCTCATCTCGTATGACCGCAAGTACGGCTACCGCGGTCCCGAGTCCTACATCGACCTCGGCCCCGCCGACAAGCACGCCGAGAACATCCGCGCCGCGATCGCCAAGACGACCGCCTCTCCCTTCATGGTCGCCGCCGTCGTCACCGAAGCCGATCCCAAGGTCAT
>OJQR01000522.1_pt1 | contig 25729 bp, 20 predicted proteins | sample 1599011 | NCBI WGS metagenome assembly OJQR01 (sample SAMN03922456, study PRJEB24848) | human gut metagenome | isolation source: stool sample | host: Homo sapiens | place: Germany | collected 2009-11 | reverse complement strand
CGAGATCATGCCTAGTCTCGTGGGCTCGGAGATGTGTATAAGAGACAGAGATTATACAAAAAAAATATACTTTTATGGATGAAAGCGACAATAGCTATTTTCTGATGAATAATTAAAATATTTTACGAAAACGTATAAGAATTAGATACAAAGTACTGAGATTACAGATAATTGGTCTAATATTTAATGTAAAAATGCACAAAAACTACTGCAAAAAAGTGTAAAAAGCGACGAATTGCCAAAAACCAGTTGCAATTTGCTTATGGATGACATATAGTAAAAGTACGAAAACGATTAAGAAATATTTCAGAAACAGGATTTCGTTTTCGAAGAGAAGCTGGAGGTTTCCATGGTATCATTAAAAACGATTGCAGAGAAATGTGGAGTATCTACTGCCACCGTAAGCAAGGCTTTAAATGACCAGAGAGATATCAGCGAAGAGACAAAGAGCCGTGTCAGAAAGACAGCAGAAGCACTTGGTTATTTTCCAAATGCGGCGGCGAGAGCACTAAAGACAAACCGTTCTTATAATATAGGAGTTCTCTTTGAAGAAGAGGCGGGAAGCGGTTTGACACATGAGTATTTTTCCGGAGTGCTGAATGGATTAAAAGTTCAGTCGGAGAAACAGGGATATGACATTACATTTATCAATACCTGTTTTGAAAATCGCAAGATGTCCTATTATGAACATTGCAGATACCGGAATTTTGAAGGAGTTGCGATCGTCTGTGCCGATTTCAATGACCCGGATGTCTTAGAACTGATGAATAGTGACCTGCCGGTCGTTACGATTGATTATGTACATCATAACTGTACGGCAGTCAGTTCCAACAATATTCAGGGTATGGAAGATCTTGTAAAATATATATACGGGCAGGGACATCGGAAAATTGCATATATTCATGGGCAGCAGGCTTCTTACGTTACGAAAGACCGGCTGGCAAGTTTCTACCGGACGGTGGATGAACTTGGTCTGAAGATTCCGGATGAATACATCCGGACAGCAGATTACTTAGAGACCAGGGAGGCAGCAAAACAGACAAAAGAGCTGCTCAATTTAGAAGATCCGCCAACCTGTATCATTTATCCGGATGACACCTCTTTAATAGGGGGAAGGAACGTCATCATAGAGATGGGACTTCGGATCCCGATGGATATTTCGATTGCAGGATATGACGGAACGAGGATGTCGCAGTTGTTACATCCTCAGCTTACGACGATCAGACAGGACACAGAGCTGATCGGGAGTGAGGCAGCCAAGCGGCTGATTGGCTCCATTGAGAAACCGAGAACAACTCTCGTAGAGAGAGTCGTTATAGAAGGGATCTTAGTTGCAGGTAAATCTGTTGGACGCATTTAAATGTAGTTGCAGCTACATGCGGACGATATTTTTACAGAAATGTATACAAAAGATTCCAGACTATCTGCTATCAAAGCAGAAAAACAACAAAAACAATGGTCAAAAGACCACATATTAAGGAGGAGGGTTTTCTATGAAGAAGAAAATCGTTAGCACATTATTATGTACAGCAATGCTTGTAACCATGATGGCAGGATGCGGCGGTAATAACGCAGCAAACACCAGCACAAACAGTGGAAACAGCGGAAACAGCAGCTCAGCAGATACGAGCAGCAGTGACGCAGCAGCCACAGACGAAGCTGCACCGGCGACCGAAGCTGCAGCTTCAGATGCAAGTGCTTCCGATGAAGGAAAAGTACTTAACATCTACTGCTGGAACGAAGAGTTCAAGAGCCGTGTTACAGATCATTATCCTGGATATACAGAGGTGGATGCAACCACAGGTACGATCGGTGATGTAACTGTAAAATGGAACATTACACCGAATGATGACAATGCATATCAGAACAACCTGGACGCAACCTTATTAAAACAGGCCGATGCAGCAGCAGATGACAAGATTGATATCTTTTTAGTAGAAGCTGATTATGCATTAAAATATGTAGATACCGACTACACAATGGCAGTATCTGATCTTGGAATTACTGATTCAGATCTTTCCAAACAGTATCAGTACACCAAAGATGTTGTTACAGATTCTAACGGCGTATTAAAAGGTGTTTCATGGCAGGGCTGTCCTGGCGTATTATTCTATAACAGAGATGCAGCAAAAGCAGTATTAGGTTCTGATGATCCGGCAGAGGTTCAGAATTATGTGAAAGACTGGGATACATTTAATGATACAGCAAAGAAGATGAAAGATGCCGGCTACACCATCACATCTTCCGTAAATGATACATACCGTGTATATTCCAACAACGTTTCTTCCAAATGGGTTGTTGATGGCAAAATCAATATTGATGATAACATTATGAAATGGGTTGATGATTCCAAAGAACTTGTAGATGCAGGCGAGACAGGAACATACGAACTGTGGAGTGATGACTGGAAGAAAGGTTTCTATCCGGAAGGAAATGTATTCTGCTACTTTGGACCTGCATGGTTAGTAAACTTTTCAATGGCAGCAGATACCGAAGGCAGTATCGGTTACAACGGTGGCTGGGGCGCAACCGAAGGACCGCAGGGCTTCTTCTGGGGTGGTACATGGATCTGTGCAGCAAACGGAACTGATAACCAGAGCCTTGTAAAAGATATCATGCTTCAGATGACAACCAATGATGATGTTATGAAAGATATCATCGAGAAAGATGACGATTTCGTAAATAACCAGGATGTAATCGCTGAGATGGCTGACAGCTCTTATTCAAGCAAGATCTTAGGCGGACAGAATCCACTTGGTATTTACAGCGCAGGTGTTTCCAAACTTGATTTAAGCAACCTTTCTGCATACGATCAGGGATGTAACGAAGAGTTCCAGAACGCAATGAAGAACTACTTTGAGGGAACTGCTACAAAAGAAGAGGCATTAGATCTGTTCTACAAAGCAGTTGTAGAGAAATATCCGGAGTTAACATACTAAGCAGACGAATGGTATAAAAAATGATTTGATGCCGCGCCTGCCGGACCGTAAGGGAGGCGGGCGCGGCTCATTTTATATCCAAATTTGTGTAAAAACTGTAAGCGCAGAGCTGACAGCAGACTTACACAGGGTAAAGGTGAGGGATGCTGTGAGCTCTGTGAACGAAAATCATGCACTCTGGAAAAGGAGGTCAGATTGTTATGAAAAAAAGTAGTGGAAAGGTAGTAAGATACAATAAATGGGGATATATCTTTTTGATTCCTTTTATTGTAGTATATGTTATTTTTCAGCTGATTCCGTTGATCAGCACTATTTACAACAGTTTCTTTGAAAACTATATGTCAGGACTGACACAGGTCGGACCGAATTTTGTCGGACTTGCAAACTATAAAAAACTTTTCTCAGATGGAGATATCTGGGTTTATACCAAAAACACCATGTTATTATGGATCATGTGTTTCATACCGCAGATCATTTTATCACTTGTACTTGGAGCATGGTTCTCTGATGTACGTCTCAGATTAAAAGGAACCCGTTTCTTTAAAACAGTCGTATATCTGCCAAACCTGATCATGGCATCTGCATTTTCCATGTTATTCTTTACATTGTTCTCCGATGGAGGACCGATCAACTCGATGCTGATGCAGATCGGATTTATTGATACACCGTACAAATTTTTATCCAATGCGGGCAGTGCAAGAGGGCTGATCGCGTTAATGAACTGTCTGATGTGGTTTGGTAATACAACGATCCTTTTAATGGCAGGTATGATGGGTATTGATACCTCTTTGTTTGAGGCAGCGGAAGTTGATGGTGCAACTTCTTCTCAGGTATTCTGGCAGATCACATTGCCATTGTTACGTCCGATTCTTGTATATGTGGTTATTACATCTCTGATCGGTGGTTTACAGTTATTCGATGTACCGCAGATCTTAACCAATGGAACCGGTGACCCGATGCGTTCTACCATGACGCTGATCATGTTCTTAAATAAACATCTCTACAGCAAGAACTATGGTATGGCTGGTGCATTGTCAGTTGTTCTGTTTATCATTACAGGTATCTTAAGCCTGGTAGTATTTAAGATAACCGGCAATGATAAGAGGAAGGGGTGAAGATCATGAATGAAAATCGTAATCTGAAAAAAGGTGTAGGAATTCATGCAAGAAGACTGATCGCATATATCGTACTGATCATTGTTTCCATATTGTGTCTGTTCTGGTTTTATGTACTGTTTATCAATGCAACCAGATCAAACGGTGAGTTACAGTCAGGTTTTACGCTGGTTCCGAGCAGCCATCTGTGGGAAAACTGGAAGAATTTGAGAAATGGAACGCTTCCGGTATGGAACGGTATGTTCAACAGTCTGATCGTTTCTTCGCTCAGTGCAGTACTCAGCGTATATTTTTCAACGATGACAGCTTATGCGATCCATGCATATGATTTCAAACTGAAAAAATACATTTATCCGTTTATTTTGATGATCATGATGATTCCGACACAGGTAACTGCACTTGGATTTATCAAACTTGTTTCCAACATGAACTTAGAGGATTCCTTTATACCTCTGATCGTGCCGACGATTGCGGCTCCGGTTACATTTTTCTATATGAAACAGTATATGGAGAGTACACTGCCGTTGTCACTGATCGAGGCAGCACGTATCGATGGTTCCGGTGAATTCCGTACCTTCAATGCAATTGTAATGCCACTGATGAAACCGGCAATTGCTGTGCAGATGATCTTCACATTCGTAAGCAGCTGGAACAACTACTTCACACCGGCATTGATCTTACATGATGACAAGAAAAAAACACTGCCTATCTTAATCGCACAGCTGCGTGCGGCTGACTGGCTCAAGTTTGATATGGGGCAGGTATATGTGATGATCGCATTTTCCATCTTCCCGGTTATCATTGTATATCTGATCTTATCCAAACACATCGTACAGGGTGTTGCACTTGGAAGCGTAAAGGGTTAATAAACGGATTGCTGTACTACATAAAAATGAGACTGCCATATGGGTGGTCTCATTTTTTAACTCTTATTTTTGATGAAAATCTTTGACAATGTCACTGGTAAATAAGCCGGTTGTGTGCTATACTATTATCTATGATTAGTAGAAATAAAGGATCGGATGTGTTGGGGTACATGGGTGCAGACAAGAACGGACAGGCTGGATCTTTGTAAAATACACATAGAAATGGAGAGGAATATGACAGAGACAGGATTATGGATTTTTCTGATTTGTTTACTTGTAGTAGTCATCATAGCGACTGTGGTTGCAGTAGTGTCAGCAGTATCAGGTGCTACGGCAGCGATCGTGGATGATGAGGAATCAGAGGAAGAGTAGGAATACAGCAGGTATAAGAGAAAAGCCTCTTGTCAGTTTTGTATAGGTGTATAGCTGACAGGGGCTTTTTTGTGCACAGGATTCTGCCTTAATCAGCAATCTAAAAAAATATAAACTGGTACGAAAGTCTTGCAATCCATTTTGAAACAGGTAAACTAAATATATTGTGGCAAAATATTTGCTGCCAGGTGTTTATTACAAATGTCTTGCGTATTCAGGTGGAGGGACAAAAGAGAGTGTTGTCAAAATTAAGTGTGAAGAAACCGTATACTGTGATCGTAGGCGTGATCTTAGTCATTGTGTTAGGAGCCGTATCCCTAACCAAAATGACCACAGATCTACTGCCGGATATGAGTCTGCCATATGCCTTAGTCATTACGACGGATATGGGGGCAAGCCCGGAGAAAGTGGAATCCGATGTGACAGCACCTGTCGAGGCATCCATGGCGACGACTTCGAGCATCAAAAATGTGAGTTCTGCCTCCTACGATAATTATTCGATGGTGATCTTAGAGTATGAGCAGAATGCCAATATGGATTCGGTCATTATCGAGATCCAGCAGAAATTAGACCAGTTAGAGGGCAGTTTTCCGGATGGTGCCGGGAAGCCGATGATCATGCAGATCGACCCGGATATGATGCCTGTAATGGTGGCATCTGCCGATGTGGAAGGCATGACGCAGTCAGAGATTTCGGATTATGTGGAAAATGAACTTTCGCCGGTGCTTGAGAGTATCGACGGTGTGGCATCTGTTTCTACAACCGGAACTGTGGAAGAGAACATTCATGTCACATTAGATCAGGATAAAATCGATGCACTGAATCAGAAGATCCAGAGTAAGATCGAGGAACAGTTTACTGAACCGCAGGAACAGCTCGATCAGGCTGCCGAGCAGGTGGAGAGTGGACGCAGGCAGATGGAAAGCGGAAAAGATCAGCTTGCAAACCAGCTTGGACAGGCAGAAAATGAAGTGATCAATGGTAAGTCGCAGGCGTTTGTGGCAGAATCAGATCTGAGTCAGAATTATACAGTATTGAAAGCGACCGATGAGCTGATAAAGCGGGCAATCCCGGAACTCCAGAGTATTTATGAACAGGGAATGGGATTAAAAGCAGACATTGAACAGGCACAAAAAGAAGCCCAGATGAACAGTGACGATGGAAGCAGACGTATAGAAGAACTTTTAGAGGAGGCGAAGATTTCCGGAGATCAGGAACAGATCAATCAGATCCTTGCGATGACCGGGGAAAATCAGGAGAGCATTGCGGAAGCAGGAAAACGTCTGGAATTATTACAGGAAGAACTGTTAGAACTGAATACATCCTTAAATCAGCAGTGGGCAGATCAGTTAGCAGCGTTAAATGTGAGTCTTAGTTCGATCGATGATATTCCGCAGGTGATTACGCAGCTGTCACAAAAACAGGTTGAGATCCAAACAGCAATGGCAGCTCTGCAGACTGCACAGGAACAGGTTACAGATGGAAAAACTACCTTAGATGATGCGTATGTAACGTTAAACCGGATGGAGATCGACGGGATCTTAGAGATGAGTGAAGCGTCTGCACAGCTTGCGGTCGGGGAAGCCCGGTTAGAGCAGGGACAGGAAAAATTAGAAGAGTCAAAACAGAGTGCACTTGAGTCTGCGGATCTGAATCAGATCCTGTCGGTGGAAACATTAGGCCAAATTCTGACAGCACAGAATTTTTCCATGCCGGCAGGTTATGTCAATGAAAATAAGAAACAGTATTTAGTGCGTGTCGGCGACGAGGTTTCATCCGTGGAAGAACTTGAAAATCTTGTGCTGGTGGATGTCGGAATGGATGGAATCGCGCCGATCCGTTTATCAGATGTTGCAAAGACAGAAGTGGTGGATGATACAGGGGATTCCTATTCCAAAGTAAATGGAAATCCGGCGATCATGCTTTCCATTGAAAAGCAGACCGGATACTCCACCGGAGATGTGACAAAGCGGATCAAGACACGATTTGAGTCGTTGGAAAAAGAAAATGACAAACTTCACATGACGATATTGATGAATCAGGGCGTCTATATTGATACCATTGTGCAGTCTGTCATGGAAAATATGATCTTGGGTGCGATCCTTGCCGTGCTCATTTTGATCTTATTTTTAAAGGATATCAAACCGACACTGGTGATCGCGTGTTCTATCCCGCTCAGTGTGGTTTTTGCGATCGTTTTGATGTATTTTACCGGAATATCGTTAAATATCATTTCACTGTCCGGTTTGGCGCTCGGTGTCGGCATGCTCGTGGATAACTCGATCGTCGTGATCGAAAATATTTACCGTCTCAGGAATCAGGGATTTTCGATCCGGAAGGCAGCAGTCGAGGGAGCAGGACAGGTGGCAGGTGCGATCTTTGCATCCACACTCACGACGGTCTGCGTGTTTGCACCGATTATTTTTACGGAGGGTATCACAAGGCAGCTGTTTGTGGATATTGCACTCACGATCGCCTATACGTTAGCTGCAAGTCTGATTGTGGCGCTGACGTTTGTACCGATGATGGCATCCGGTGCGCTGAAGAATACCAGAGAAATCAAACATCCGTGGTTTGACCGCATTTTAGATGGATATGAAAAAGTTCTGCGTGTGGCACTGCGGTTTAAACCGATCGTACTGATCTGTGTGGTAGTTTTTCTGGTGGCAAGTGTGACGCTTTCCGTTTCCAAAGGATTTACCTTTATGGACATGAATATGGAGACAGAGCAGCTCACGGTCACGGTTTCAGCGAAAGAGGATGAAAAGCTGACATTTGAGGAACTGACGGAGCGCGCGGATGAGGTTGTGGATAAGATCTCTGGCATCTCCGGTGTGGATTCGATCGGAGCCATGGCAGGCGGCGGTGGAATCATGTCGATGGGCAGTACGGACAGTGTGACCATGTACGTGCTCATCGATGATTCCGGGGCGACTGGCAGTGAGATCACTGCCTCGATACAGGCGCTTACAGCGGATCTTGACTGCGACGTGAATACGGACAGCTCTGCGTCGGATATGAGTTCCTTTTTCGGAAGCGGTATTTCCGTGCGGGTCAGCGGAAAAGATTTAGATAAGCTGCAGAAACTCGCAGGGCAGATCGCAGAAGTCGTGGAAAAGACGGAGGGCACTGTAGATGTGGACGATGGTCTTGGAGATACGACACCGTCTTTCACGGTAAAAGTGGACAAAGAAAAAGCTGCAAAATATGGCATGACAACAGCGCAGGTGTATCAGCTTGTCTATAAACAGCTTGCATCGAATACGTCATCCACAACGATCTCGACGGATTTAAAAGACTATAAAGTATATGTGCAGAGTGGGGAACAGGCGGATGTCACGCCAGGGGATATCCGTAAGCTGACATTTCCTTATACAGACCGTATCAGCGGAGAGACAACAGATATTCCCCTGAAAGATATCGCAGAGTTTGAGGAAGGTGAGTCCTTAAATGTGATAAACAGAAGCTCGCAGACGCGCTATATCAGCGTGACAGCCGGTGTGGATGAAGATCACAATGTGACGCTGGTAAGTGACCAGATCCAGAAAGAATTAGATAAGATCAAGCTGCCGGATGGATATGAGATCTCCATGACCGGGGAGGATGAGACGATCCGGGATGCGATGAACCAATTGTATCTGATGCTGATCTTAGCGGTGGTATTTATTTATCTTATCATGGTTGCACAGTTCCAGTCATTTTTGTCGCCTTTTATTATTATGTTCACGATTCCGCTTGCATTTACGGGAGGTTTCTTTGCTCTGTTTGTGACAGACAATGAAGTCGGCGTGGTATCCATGATCGGATTTGTCATGTTAGCGGGTGTCATCGTCAATAACGGAATCGTGTTAGTCGATTATATCAATCAGCTGAGAAGAGAGGGCATGGATAAAAAGGAGGCGATTGTCACAGCCGGAAGAACGAGACTGCGCCCGATCTTAATGACGGCACTGACCACGATCCTTGCAATGTCCACGATGGCGATGGGACTTGGAAGCGGTTCAGAGATGATGCAGCCGATGGCGATCGTGACTGAGGGAGGTATGTTATATGGAACACTGCTGACACTGATCGTGGTGCCTTGTATCTATGATCTGTTTACGAGGAACAAGAGTATGGTGGAGGAAGAGATCTAAAAAAACAGTTGACAAACCCCGCGTCCCCTCGTATGATAAAAACAGCAAAAAACAAAGGTTGTGAGAAAGAGGAGTACACATAAACTCTTTGCAGAGAGGGAAGTTCACCGGCTGAAAGACATCCCAGAGAAAGATATGTGGAAGGTAGCTTTTGAACCGGAATGCTGAGAAAGCATAGCTGTATGACAGGATATAAGAACAGGCATTGCAGATATGCACAGGTATTCACGACTCATCCACGTTACAGGATGACCGGTCAGATATGGAACTGGCTGGACATGAGCACCAACAAAGGTGGTACCGCGATCATATTCGCCCTTTGTATTCCGTATGGAATACGAAGGGCTTTTTTTAATTCATAGGAAATTATGTCCTGTGAATCAAAACCGCCTATCTATCAGAACTAAAAAAGGAGAACAGATTATGTGTCAGAATTGCAGCAAAGAATTAGCAAAGACCTACGATCCAAAAAGCATTGAAGACCGTTTATACAAAAAATGGGAAGACAACGGCTATTTCCACGCCGAAGTTGACCGCAGCAAAAAGCCGTTTACCATCGTGATGCCGCCGCCAAACATCACAGGACAGCTTCACATGGGACATGCCCTCGACAACACCATGCAGGATATTTTAACACGTTATAAGAGAATGCAGGGTTACAACGCATTATGGCAGCCGGGTACAGACCACGCTTCCATCGCAACAGAAGTGAAAGTAATCGAGAACCTGAAAAAACAGGGCATCGACAAGCGTGATCTTGGAAGAGAAGGATTCTTAGAAAAATGCTGGGAGTGGCGTGACGAGTACGGCAGCCGCATCATCAACCAGTTAAAGAAAATGGGATCTTCCGCAGACTGGGAGAGAGAGCGTTTTACGATGGACAAGGGCTGCTCTGAGGCAGTACTTGAGGTATTTGTAAAATTATATGAAAAAGGGCTGATCTACAAAGGTTCCCGTATCGTCAACTGGTGTCCGGTATGTAAGACTTCCATCTCAGATGCCGAGGTAGAGCACGAAGAGCAGGACGGATTCTTCTGGCACATCAACTATCCGGTTGTCGGCGAAGAGGGAAGATTTGTTGAGATCGCAACGACAAGACCGGAGACATTGTTTGGTGATACCGCAGTTGCAGTGAACCCGGACGACGACCGCTACAAAGACATCGTCGGAAAGATGTTAAAACTTCCGATGACAGACCGCGAGATCCCGGTGATCGCAGACGCTTATGTTGACAAAGAGTTCGGAACCGGATGTGTAAAGATCACACCGGCACATGACCCGAATGACTTTGAGGTTGGAAAACGTCACAACTTAGAGGAGATCACCGTCATCAACGACGATGCAACAATGAACCATTATGCCGGAAAATATGAGGGCATGGACCGCTACGAGTGCAGAAAAGCACTGGTGGAGGATCTTGAAAAACAGGGACTGCTTGTAAAAGTAGAGCCGCATTCCCACAACGTAGGAACCCATGACCGCTGCGGCACAACCGTTGAGCCGATGGTAAAACAGCAGTGGTTTGTAAAGATGGACGAACTGATCAAACCGGCTGTGGAAGCAGTGAAAAACGGAGACATCCAGTTACTTCCAAAACGTATGGAGAAAACATACTTTAACTGGACTGACAATATCCGTGACTGGTGTATTTCCAGACAGCTCTGGTGGGGACACCGCATTCCGGCTTATTACTGCCCGGACTGCGGTGAGATGGTGGTAGCAAAGACTGCACCGGAGAAATGTCCGAAATGTGGATGTGACCACATGGAGCAGGATCCGGATACCTTAGATACCTGGTTCTCATCCGCACTCTGGCCGTTCTCCACATTAGGCTGGCCGGATAAGACAGAAGATCTGGATTACTTCTATCCGACCGATGTACTTGTAACCGGATACGATATCATTTTCTTCTGGGTCATCCGTATGATTTTCTCCGGCTATGAGCAGATGGGCAAAGCACCGTTCCATACCGTATTGTTCCACGGACTGGTTCGTGATTCCCAGGGACGCAAGATGAGTAAATCTTTAGGAAACGGTATTGATCCGCTCGAAGTAATCGATAAATACGGCGCAGATGCACTCCGCCTGACACTGATCACCGGAAATGCACCGGGAAATGATATGCGTTTCTACTGGGAGCGTGTTGAGGCATCCAGAAACTTTGCCAACAAAGTATGGAATGCATCCCGTTTCATCATGATGAACCTTGAGGGAAGCGAGATCAAGGAGCCGTCACTGGATGAGTTAAAACCGGCAGATAAGTGGATCTTATCCAAGGTAAACACACTTGCAAAAGACGTGACAGAAAATATGGATAAGTACGAGATGGGAATCGCCGTACAGAAAGTTTATGATTTCATCTGGGATGAATTCTGTGACTGGTACATTGAGATCACTAAGACTCGTACTTATAATAAAGAAAATGATCCGGCATCTGCAAACGCAGCATTCTGGACATTAAAGACCGTACTGACAGAGGCATTAAAACTGCTTCATCCGTTCATGCCGTTTATCACAGAAGAGATTTTCTGCACACTGCATCCGGAAGAAGACACGATCATGCTTGCAAAATGGCCGGAGTACCGTGCTGACTGGAATTTCCCGGCAGAGGAAGAAATGTTAGAGCACTGCAAGGATCTGGTAAAAGGTGTCCGTAATGTGCGCACAGAGATGGATGTTCCGCCATCAAGAAAAGCGAAAATCTTTATTGTTGCTGAAGATGCCGCTTTGCGTGATTCCTTTGAACTGACCAAAGAGGCTTATGCAAACCTTGCCGGAGCAAGTGAGGTCATGGTGCAGCAGGATAAGACAGGCATCGGGGAGGATGCAGTATCTGTTGTGATCCCTGGCGCTACACTGTATCTGCCATTAGAAGATCTGGTTGATTTCGAGAAGGAAAAAGAGCGTCTGTTAAAAGAGCAGGCACGTTTAGAGAAAGAGCTTGCACGTTCTAAGGGAATGCTTTCGAATGAAAAATTCTTAAGCAAAGCACCGGAAGCAAAAGTGCAGGAAGAGAAGGACAAACTTGCCGGATACGAACAGATGATGGAGCAGGTCAAAGAACGTTTGGCACAGATGTCAAAATAATTGCAAGATAATGAGCGCAAGAACGGCGAATTGTATCATGTGCTGATTTTGCACATGATATAATAAGACTGCCGAGCGAAGCTCGTGTAGATCATGATCATGAAGCATTGCTTCATGATATAATAAGAAGGAGCTATGCACGATGGGTATCATCTTTACTGGTCAGCCGGTAAAGTGGTGCCTGCCTTGTATAGCTCTTTTTGGTAAAATAGCACCAAAAAGGATGCGTTGTGTTAAAGAATTTACTTGAAAAAGCATAAAAATACTAGTATTATATAAGATAAGGAATATTCTACGTTACTATATATACATACATCAGAAAGAATTGGGGAGCACGCCTATGGTAACAGAAGAAAAACCAATCGTACGGATGACGGCAGATAGCATGGAAGCGTATGTTATGCTTATAACACCAGACGATGGGGGAGAATATACAATTGAATCATTGCAGAAAGCATTGGATGACAGAGGTGTCAAGTACGGAATAGATGAAGCAGCGTTGACGGAGCTGATTGATGAAAAAAAATATGGTGTGGAGACGTTAGTTGCGCAGGGAACAGAGCCGGTAGATGGAAAAGACGGTTATTATGATTACAATTTTAACTGCAACTTTGATAAAAAACCGTTGATGCGGCCGGATGGAACCGTGGATTACTGGTCTGTAAAGTCGATAGAGTCTGTGGTGCAGGATCAGGTGATCGCGGAGTACCATCCTTGTGTGGAGGGAATAGACGGCAAGACAGTCACTGGAAAGCCGATACCTGCAAAGCGGGGAAGAGAACAGCTTCCACTGAAAGGAAAAGGATTTGAACGCAAGGATGATAATACCTATGTTGCGCTGATGAGTGGTAAGATCGAGACACAGAATGACAGGGTTGTGATCCTTCCGGTACATGAATTGTCCGGCAATGCAGATCTTTCCAGTGGCAACATTGATTTTCATGGTGATGTTGTGATCCACGGAAGCGTGGAAAGCGGCGTTATAGTAAAAGCAAGCGGTACGATCACAGTGGATGGAATCGTCGAGGCATGTACTTTAGAGGCAGGGAAAGATATTATTTTAAGAAGTGGAATGCTCGGTGGAAATAAGGCATCAGTAAAGACAAAAGGCAGTATTACCGCAAAGTTTTTTGAATTTACCCGTATTGAATGTGCAGGCGATATCCGTGCAGATGTGTTAATGGATTGTCAGGTACAGTGCTTTGGAAAGATCATCATGAATGGAAAACGCGGAAGCATCATCGGTGGCCTTACACATGGAGTGTGTGGAATCGAGGTTACGACATTAGGAAATGATGCCGAGAAGAAGACCGTCATTATGGCTGGTGCAAGTCCGGAAGGATATGCAAAACTCAGACAGTTAGAAAAGACGATTCAGGAGTTGAGTCAGGGATTGGCACAGATTGAAGAGGGGCTGCGCAAGTTTGAAGAGCTGGAAAAAGCGCGTGGAGTCAGCTACAAAGACGATCCGAGGCGAGTGACATTGCTCCGTATCAAGATCCGTGATACTGCGACATTAGCACACAGCAAAGAAGAGGCAAAGCAGCTGCGCAATCTGATCGAGAGTGCGAGCGGTGCATGTGTTACCGTTTTGCGGGGGACTTATCCGGGAGCTGTGATCCAGATCGAGGATACCAAGCTGCTTGTACAGAATTATGTAAAAGCAGCTGAGTTTTACAAGCTACAGGATAAGATCAAGACGAGAGAATGCTCATAAAACTGCTGTCGAATATGGCAGAAGTTTTACGAAAAACTTAATATAAATTTACTTGATTATTGTCACCACTATATTATAATATAGTGGTGATTCTTTTTGCCCTTAATTATGTGGTGGAGAGAAGAATCTTAAAATAGATGTTTGCCATAAACAAATGGCAGAAAAGGACAGGTCGATTATGATTAATTTTGAAGAAGAATTAAAGAATTTTAAACCGAGCTTAGAGGTAGAAGAGGCAGAACAGGCAATATATAATCATGAATTAACAGATATGACAGATGTTTTAAAAGAGATGATGCAGGAGTTAAAACATAATATGTAAGACATCTTTTGGAAAAGTCGAATGTAAATTCATGAAGTGAGGGAAAGAATGAAGTGCTATAATTGTGGAGCAAAGCTTGGAAGGGAAAATATCTGCCCTGAATGCGGCGTAAATGTAAAAATATATAAAAAAATTGTCATGGCATCCAATGAATATTACAATGATGCACTGGCAAAGGCGAGTGTCCGTGATCTTTCAGGAGCAATAGAAAGCTTGAAAACAAGCCTGAAATTCAATAAATTAAATATAGATGCAAGAAATCTGCTGGGACTCATCTACTTTGAGATGGGCGAAGTGGTGGAGGCATTGACAGAGTGGGTCATCAGTAAGAACTATCAGCCTGCTGAGAATGCCGCAAGCCGTTATCTGGATGAAATACAGAATAACAGATCAAGACTTGAGACAATCAATCAGACCATTAAAAAATACAATCAGGCGTTATTGTACTGCAGACAGGACAGCCGTGATCTTGCGATTATCCAGTTGAAAAAGGTACTGTCACTGAACCCGAAATTAGTCAGTGGACATCAGCTTTTAGCATTGCTCTATATTCAGGAGGGCAAATATGATCTTGCCAAGAAGTCTTTGCGCAACGCCGGAAAGATTGATGCAAATAACACGATCACACTTCGTTATTTAAAAGAAGTGAATGCAGGATTAAAGGAGAATACGCCGGGTAAGAAACAGAAGGAGGAACAGATTTCCTACCAGAGCGGCAATGAGACGATTATCCAGCCGAAGTATTTAAAGGACAATTCCGCAATGAGTACGATTCTTAATATGGTCATCGGTATCGCAATCGGTGCGGCAATTACCGGATTTCTGGTTGTACCGGGTGTGCGCCGTCAGGTGCAGAATGATGCCAAAGCGCAGGTGCTCGATGCGAATAACACTGTTTCGTCCAAGAATCAGGAGATCAGTACACTGCAGAAGCAGATTGATGATCTGACGAGCCAGATCACTGAGGTCAAGGACAGCGCAGAAGGTTCCGAGAATAAGATCAGCACATATGACCAGTTATTATCCGCATATGCATCCTATTCGGATGGAGATATTGAGGCAGCAGGCAATGCGCTTGGCAATGTCAATGAGGAATACTTAAGTGACAGCGCAAAGAGTGTTTATGAGACGATTAATGCGCAGGTCAATGCTGATTATCTGGAGTCCTTATATAATCAGGGATACAGCGATTATAACAGTCAGAAATTTGAGGAATCCATCACCAGCTTGCAAAAAGTTGTGGACATGGAGGAAACCTACAAAGATGGATATGCACTGTACTATTTAGCACAGGCTTACCGTAAGAATAATGATCTTGAAACGGCAAAGACTTACTATCAGAAGATCGTAGAACTGTATCCGGGTACAGAGCGCGCGGCGAATGCACAGAATTACATCAATATTGAAGAGTAAAAATCATTAAAAAAATTAAATAAAGATGATACAAAAGACGTCTAAGTGATATTAGGCGTCTTTTTTTATTCATAGGGTATTGAAAGCAAAAGGTGACTTTTAAACCAATTAAAAAAGTAACAGGAAAGGAGCATTTATGGAAGAAAAGTATCAGTTAAAAGAAGGATGTCTGACGATACAGATGCCAAAAGAGTTAGATCATCATGAGGCGGGCAGGCTTAAGATGGAGGCAGATTTTCTGATCGGGGCATATCATGTCAGACGGCTTGTGTTTGATTTTCGGGAAACAGAGTTTATGGACAGTTCCGGGATCGGTGTGATCATTGGAAGATGCAAGAGCATGGGGTTTTCCGGCGGCGAAGTGGCAGCAACCAATATGAATGAGCGCGTAAAAAAGATTTTTATGGTGTCAGGCCTGCAAAAGCTGATCCGGGTCGATACGGTATAAAAATAGACACATGTAATTGGCTTGGAAATGGGCCAGGCAGGGAATATCCGCCAGGAAAAGATGAAATCAGCGAATTTACGCGAACAGTTGAAATAGACCAGACAAGGGAATGTCCGGTAAGAGAAATGGGATATGTGGGATTTTGGAAGAAAATAAGAATAAAAAGAGGAAATGGAGAATCGATATGCAGGCAGATCAGATTAATGAAAACGAAATGAAACTGGAATTTGATGCGCGGTCCGTGAATGAAGGATTTGCCAGAATGGCGGTGGCTGCGTTTGTGGCGGAATTAAACCCGACACTGGATGAGATTTCTGACATTAAGACAGCAGTTTCAGAGGCAGTAACAAATGCGATCATCCACGGGTATGACAGTCCGGAGGAGAAGGTGGAGGTGTCCTGTAAACTGTGCGGAAACCATGCAGAGATCACAGTGAAAGATCATGGTCACGGGATTGCGGATGTACAAAAAGCCATGGAACCTTTTTTTACGACGAGACCGGAACTGGAGCGTTCCGGCATGGGATTTGCTTTTATGGAAGCATTTATGGATGAAGTCGAGGTACATTCAGCACCCGGAAAAGGAACAACTGTTACGATGAAAAAAAAGATCGGTGCAGGGATGGGCGTCTGATATGGAGGGTTTTAAGGAACTGATGCAGCAGGCACATGGAGGAGATAAAGGTGCAAGGGATACGCTGATTGCAGGAAATCTGGGACTGGTACATACTATCGCAAACCGGTTTGAACACCGGGGACATGAGAGGGAAGAATTGTTTCAGATTGGATGTATTGGATTGATGAAGGCGGTTGATAAATTTGATCTCTCGTTAAATCTTGCATTTTCCACTTATGCAGTTCCGGTGATCATGGGGGAAATCCGCAGATTTTTAAGAGATGACGGTATGGTAAAAGTAAGCCGGACATTAAAAGAAAACGCTTATAAGGCAGGGAGGGCAAAGGAAGAACTGTGGGGGGAACTTGGAAGAGAACCGGGATTGCTTGAGATCGCAGAGCGGACAGGGTTGAGCAGCGGTGAGATCATTATGGCAATGGAGTCGGCAAGAGATGTGGAATCCATCTATCAGCCGGTCTATGAGAAAGACGGGGACGAGTTACTGATGGTCGATCAGTTGTGTGAAAAGGAAGAAAACGGAAAGGATGAACCGGAAAAAGAGGCAGTATTAAACCGGATGGTGATCGAGCAGCTCATGGAACTGCTGGATGAGCGGGAACAGAATCTCATCCGGTGCCGTTATTTTGAAAACAGGACACAGAGTGAAACAGCAAAAGAACTGGGAATGACACAGGTGCAGGTCAGCAGGCTTGAAAAAAAGATTCTGTTGTGTCTCAGAAAAAATTTAGGATCGTGTGATTCGTGATGTATCCGGTTGATTTTCCCAGATAAACATGTTAAATTTTATAAAATGCACAGGATTGTGTGCAGCAAAGCTGTGTAAAGTGGAAAACGGCATGAAAAAATAAGAATTTTGTGAAAAATAAGACTTTTGTACAAAAGAGAGGATTGACATGAAATACGAAAATTACATATTTGATTTATATGGAACTCTGGTGGATATCCACACAGATGAAGAAAAAACAGAACTCTGGGAGAAACTGGCGCAGTTTTACGGTTATTATGGTGCGGTTTATACTGCAGAGGAACTGAAAAACGCGTATGCGTGCCTCACGGGGCAGAAAGAGGATGCATTGCGGCAGGAGATGGGATCTGATGCAGCCATGAAAAAAGACGATGCACATGAAGCACATCCAGAGATCGAGATCGAGGAGGTTTTTCTTTCATTGTTTCAGAAAAAAGGGGTACAGGAAGACATAGAACTTGCCATTCATGCTGGACAGTTTTTCCGGATCCTTTCCACAGAATATATCAGACTTTATGACGGGGCAAAGGAACTTCTTGCGGCATTGCGTGAAACAGGAAAAAAAGTATATCTGCTTTCGAATGCACAGCGTATTTTTACGGCGTATGAATTGAAACTTCTGGGACTGGAGCCTTATTTTGATGATATCTTTCTGTCATCCTCGTGCAAAGTGAAAAAGCCGGATACGCGTTTCTTTCATCTTTTGCTGGATAAACATCACATTTTGCCGGAAGAGAGTATTATGATCGGAAACGATGCGGTCAGTGATATCAAAGGAGCAAAAGAGGTCGGACTGCATACATTCTACATTCATTCAAATATTTCACCGGACACAGAGAAGAAACCGGACGCAGATCATGTGCTGATGCAGATGGATCTGGCAAAAGTGCGGCAGATCCTGATTTCTGATTAATGTGACAGAAAAAAATGCCGATACATTTATAAAGGAATCGATTTTCACGGATGCAATAAATGGGGAATGAGTTTATGAATTTATCGATCAATGCAAACGGTTTTTCAAATGTACAGAATACAGCGGCAGGGCACAAAGCAGAGCAGGCAAATAAACAGGGAAAAAGCGCATTTTTTGCGGGAAGTCCGGTACTGACAACAAAAAATCAGATCGAACAGCGAAAAAAGATGGCACAGAAAAGTGCCTTAAAACTGGTGAAAGATGCGTGGGATAACGACCAGGCTGTGGAAAAAACGGTCGCATCGCAAAGACAACGCTATGCGGAATTAGACGCACAGCGGACGGAGGCAAAGAAGGCACTTGCCGGTTATGAAGACCAGGAAAAAACATTGAAGGAACAGTGCAACGTAGCAGATGATTCCAAAGAACAGCAGGATTTAAACCTGTTGGAAAAGAGACAGGAATACAGGCGCGGTGTGGGTGAGAAACTGACTAGGGATGAGTGGAAAAAGTTAAATGAGATCGATAAGCAGCCACTCACAGAGTACCAGAAACGGGCACTTGAGATCCATGCCCAGGCGGTAGAAGAAAAGGTTACGATCCGCGATACAACCAGTGGAATGCAGGCTGCCGTCGGCAATGTGAAGCGTATTATGATCGAAAAATTAAAGACGCATGGAATGGTGGATGCGAAAAATGCTGCCGATGTTATCATGGATGCTGCAAACGATGATGTGGTCTCCATGCTTGTCTCTGATGTGAAAGATGGCATTGATGAGAAGATGGAAGAGGCAAAAGAGGATGCAAAGGATGTCGCAGACGAAAAAGAAAAGCGTCAGGAACGTTTAGATGCCTTAGAGGAAAAACGTGCGGTAGAAAAAGCTCTGATCGAGGGCACCAAAGAGGCTGTGGACCGTGCAAAGGAAAAACAGCAGAGACATGAGGCACCGGATATGAAGTTAGATGAGATGCTGACACTCACGACAGAACATAAGCAGATGAACGGTGTGGAGCAGGGACTTGATGACATTAAAAGCAGCATGAAGGTTTTAGAGGCAGATTTAAAAGGAATCAAGGTTGACAAGGAGGTCTAGTACCGGTTATGGCAAAATACGAAAAAACAGAACGTCTCGAAAAAGTACCGATGGAGTATTTGTGGGAGGGACTTGTTTTATCAGATAATCTTTACAATTATAATGGAAGCGTACTTTTAGTGCCAAGCGGAGAAGTTATCACGAAGAGCAAACTTGATAAACTGATCAATTTCAGTGATGGCAACAATTATATTACAACATTCCGCGGATCTTATGAGTATATCATGAAGGGAAAAGACCGTCCGGCTGAAATACAGCAGAAAATGTTGGAAAACAGGACCGGGTATACAGAACTGCGCAAAGGCATCGACCATGTGCTTCAGATGAGTAAAAATGCGATGTTTGTCAATCATGCTGAAGTGGAAGGCATGATGGAGAAAGTATATGGCAGAATGGTATCCGTGGATGCGGGGGAGATTTTCCAGTGTATTACCGTGCCAAGACCGGTTGACGAGGCATTACAGAGACATTCCCTAAACGTTGCACTTTTAAACGGGATTATGGGACAGTGGTTAGGACTCGATGAAAAAGATATCCGGAGTCTGATTTTAACAGGTGTGCTGCATGATATCGGAAAGACGAAGATCCCGGAAGAAATATTAAATGCACCGCGGAAACTGACACCGGAAGAATTTGAGGTTATGAAAAGACATCCGCTATATTCTTTTGAACTGCTTGGGGATGATATCAGCGAGGATGTACGCTATGCAGTACGCTGGCATCATGAAAAGCTGGATGGAAAAGGTTATCCGGACGGCTTAAAGGCAGAATCTATTTCTTATTTTGCAAGGATTACAACGATTTCTGATATTTATGATGCGATGCTTTCTGCACGCAGTTACAAAAAAGAGAAGATTCCGTTTGATGTACTGCAATGGTTTGTAACCGAGGGCAGCAAAGGAATTGACCAGAATCTTCTCAATATATTTATCAAAAATATGGTAAAAGTATACAGACAACAGCAGGTCATCATGTCAGACGGCAGGGAAGGGTGCGTGGAATATATCCCATTAAACGATATGGATCATCCGATCGTTTCTGTCGGAGAAGAAGTGAGACAGGTGGATGAAGACTGGTACTGCGTACATATGGTTTAAGATTCTAAAGGATCTTCGCAGAGGGTAAAATGATTGCGCTCCGTTGTAAGGAGACCCTCCCGCTGCATTTTTGAGAGTTCTGCAGAAAGTGCACTGCGGTCTACATTCAGGTAGTCTGCGAGCTGCTGTCTGTTAAACGGAATTGTAAAATCAAGACTGTTTGCGGCAGCAGACTGCGCAGACAGATAAGAGAGCAGCCGCCCGCGGATTGACTTTGGTGTGGTGTGGAAGATTCTGCGCGAAAGCAGCAGATTTTTCCGTGCCGAAATAAAAAACAAATTGTGGATCAGGCGGTTGTGATGTGTGCAGCTGTTCGTGCAGGTGGTAAGCAGCCGTCCTATATTTAAAAATAACACTTCTGTCTTTGCAGCCGCAGAGACAACATTGACCATCAGAGGTTCTTTTGACAGACTCGCATAAGTTTCGGCGAAGAAAAAGCCGGGAGTTATGTCATCTAGTACACTGTGATTTCCCCAGACATCATCACTTTCAATCTGAACATTTCCGGAGAGCACCAGTCCCATCGAATGCACGCATTCTCCGGCATGATAGATGATCTCACCTTTTCCGTAGCTTCTTGTGACTGCACCGAGGCAGGAGAGCATTTCTTTGATTTCTTCCGGCGATTCGCCCGAAAACAGCATTGTCTGACTTAAAAACTGATAATCCATAAAAGAAAACCTTCTTTTTTCAAAAATTTTTAAAAATGTTGTTATGACAACATACTTTTGAAAAAAATTCTAGTATAGTGTACGAGTAATGTCAAGGGCACAGATGACAGGATGAGTAGCCTGAATCTGTGAACAGTAACCTGTGAACAGAACGAAAGAAAAAGAAAATGGAAGCGGAAAACAGGAGGAATTCATATGGTACGCAGAGTGATCCAGATAGACGAAGAAAAATGTAACGGTTGTGGAATTTGTGCGGAGGCATGCCACGAGGGCGCGATCGGCATTGTGGACGGAAAGGCAAAACTGCTTCGTGATGATTATTGTGACGGACTTGGCGACTGTCTGCCAAACTGTCCGGTCGGAGCGATCTCTTTTATCGAGCGTGAGGCAGCAGCTTATGATGAGGCAGCCGTACAGGAAAATAAAAAGAAAAAAATGCAGGCGATGGGACAGGCACTTTCCGGCGGATGTCCGGGTTCAAGAATGCGTCAGCTTGAAAGAAAACCTGCAGAAGAAAATCAGAATGCAGGTTTACCGGTCAGCTCCGAATTGCGGCAGTGGCCGGTACAGATCAAACTTGCACCAATCAATGCACCATACTTTGACGGGGCAAAACTTTTAATCGCAGCAGACTGTACCGCATACGCATACGGCAGTTTCCACCAGGATTTTATCCGTGGAAAAGTGACGCTGATCGGCTGCCCGAAATTAGATGATGTGGATTACAGTGAAAAGCTGACGGAGATCATCAGAAATAATGATATCAAGAGCGTGACGGTCGTTCGAATGGAAGTGCCTTGCTGTGGCGGACTGGAACATGCAGCAGTGACCGCATTAAAGAACAGTGGAAAATTCATTCCATGGAATGTTGTAACGATCTCAATTGACGGAAAAATTTTAGATTAAAAAGAAGGATAGTAGAAGGGAGAATCATATGTTTTGTTTTCAGTGTGAGCAGACAGCGGGATGCAGTGGATGTACAGGGGCAGCCGGCGTGTGTGGAAAGAAAAGCGTGACAGCGGATTTACAGGATGAACTGACAGGAGCACTTGTGGGACTTGCACATGCCTGCATGAATAATCCAAAGACAGAGCAGACAGACCGCATTATAATAGAAGGTTTATTCACAACGATCACGAATGTGAATTTTAATGATGAGACACTGCGTGAGATGATCGCCCGTGTCCGGGAAGAAAAAGGAAGAGTGGTGCCGGGATGTGCAGCCTGCATGTCACCGTGCGGCAATACCAGCGATTATGATATGAAGCGGATGTGGGAGGCAGATGAGGATATCCGTTCCTTAAAATCCCTGATCTTATTCGGAATCCGCGGTATGGCAGCATACGCTTATCATGCCATGGTACTCGGCTATACAAATGAGGAAGTAAACGACTTTTTCTACCGTGCATTATTTGCAGTCGGAGAGGATTTCGAGATGGAAGATCTGCTTCCACTCGTGCTTGAGACAGGAAAAGTAAACCTTACCTGCATGGAAATGTTAGACCGTGCCAACACAGAAACTTTTGGAACCCCGGTACCGACGGAAGTTCCTCTGATGGTGGAAAAGGGACCGTTTATCGTCATTACCGGTCATGACCTTTATGACTTAAAACTGTTGTTAGAGCAGACAAAAGATAAGGGAATCAACATTTATACCCACGGCGAGATGCTGCCGGCACATGCCTACCCGGAATTAAAGAAATACCCACATTTAAAAGGCAACTTTGGTACCGCATGGCAGAATCAGCAGAAGGAGTTTGCAAATATCCCTGCACCGGTTCTTTATACGACAAACTGTCTGATGCCGGTCAAAGAGAGTTATGAGGACCGCGTGTTTACAACGGAGGTAGTATCTTATCCTGAAATGGTTCACATCGGAGAGGATAAGGATTTTACACCGGTCATCGAAAAAGCGTTAGAGCTTGGCGGTTACAAAGAGGATACTGCATTTACCGGAATCAACGGTGGAACAAAGGTCATGACAGGATTTGGACACGGAACGGTACTCGGCGTGGCAGATCAGGTGATCGCAGCCGTAAAATCCGGTGATATCCGCCATTTCTTCCTGGTAGGAGGCTGTGATGGCGCCCGTGTGGGAAGAAATTATTATACAGAGTTTGTAAAACAGACGCCAAAGGATACCATGATCTTAACACTTGCATGTGGAAAATACCGTTTCAATGATCTTGACCTTGGAACGATCGGTGGACTGCCGAGAATCCTTGATATGGGACAGTGCAACGATGCCTACAGTGCGATCCGTGTCGCAGTGGCACTTGCGGAGGCATTTGACTGTGGCGTGAATGAGCTGCCGCTTTCCATGGTGCTTTCCTGGTACGAACAGAAAGCAGTCTGCATTTTATTGACACTGCTCCACCTTGGTATCAAAAATATAAAGTTAGGACCGACACTGCCGGCATTTATTTCACCAAATATCTTGAATTATCTGGTAGAAAATTATGGAATCGCACCGATTGTGACACCGGAAGCAGATTTAGCAGAGATCCTTGGATAAATCAATAAAATGAATGTTTTGGGTTCCTTTCTGTCGCCCTGAATGAGAAAAGGGGGTGTGAAAAATGATTTTTTATTTTTCATACTTCCTTTTTCTGGTTAAATGAAAAAATATACTGTATATTGTCGAATTTTGAGTTATAATAGATAATAAGTTTGTATTCAGGCTTGTCAGGAATGAGAATATTGTTTTTATAAAAAAGCACGAAATGGGGAATGGTATGGAAAGAATCTGGAATTTTTTTGAAAATATGAATGAATATGTTTATGTTGCAGATGCGGATACCCATGAACTGGTTTATATGAATAAAAAGATGAGAGATACTTATGGGATACATTCAAAAGAAGAACTTGCCGGCAAAAAATGTTATGAATTGCTTCAGAATTCAAGCCTGCCCTGTACGATCTGCAATAATGATGAACTGCAGGAGGGACAGTTTAAGGAGTGGCGGTATTTTAACCCGCTTTTAAATAAATACTTTAAAATTAAGGATACTGTTGTGGAGGACAATGGCAGACGATATAGAATAGAGATTGCTCTGAATATAAGTTCTCAGGAACATCAGAAAAATGTGGTACGCCGCTACGAAAAACTGGAAAAAATCGTTAATGAGGGACTGCGTCTTGCCCTTGGAACATCTTCTGCGGATAAATCGCTGGACATCATTCTGGAATATATAGGAAAGGCATTAGATGGAGAGAGGACATATATTTTTGAGCATAATGAGAATGGGTGCGATGACAACACTTACGAGTGGGTTGCAAATGGAATCAAGCCGGAGAAAGATAATTTACAGAACCTTCCACCAGAATTATGTGCCAACTGGTATCGGAATTTTCAAGAAGATAAAAACATTGTAATTGAAAATCTGGAGAACATCAGAGAGGAAGATTCGGAACAGTATAAGAATCTGAAACGTCAGGATATCCATTCACTGGTGGTTGTTCCACTTTATTGGGAGAAAAAGATCATTGGATTTTACGGAGTGGATAATCCACCGGCAGAATCATTAGATTATGTTTCCGATATGCTTCATATCATGGGATCTTTTATTGTTTCCTCCATTCGGAGAAGAAATCTGCTCCGTCAGTTAGAACGCATGAGTTATCGTGACCAGCTCACTCAGTTTGGCAATCGTTATGCGGTCGACTGGTTTGTGGAGCATGAGTGGAATGGGGAACAGATCGGTGTAGTGTACTGCGATATCACAGGGCTGAAAAAGGTCAATGATGAGCAGGGGCATGAAGCCGGAGACCGGTTGATCATCAGGGCATGTGAGTGCTTAGCGGGTGTATTTAAGGGGTATGGTCTGTATCGGATCGGCGGCGATGAATTTTTAGTACTTTGTCTTGGAATTGAGGAAAAAGACCTGAGGGAACACGTTGAGAAACTGCACATGGATATGAAAGAACATCAGGTTACGATGGCGGTTGGCATGATATGGAAAGAACATGGTCCTAAGGATATTGATCTGCTTTTAAACGAATCGGAGCGCCTGATGTATGAGGATAAAGACAGGTATTATAAGGAACACGGACTGAAACGGCGCAGATAAATCCTTGTATTGCAGAATTAAGTGTTATATTACCTTCATGCTGGTCTCCTTCTGTTTATTCCCGGTAAATCTGTGCAAACCGGAAAT
>OJQR01000518.1_pt1 | contig 25835 bp, 18 predicted proteins | sample 1599011 | NCBI WGS metagenome assembly OJQR01 (sample SAMN03922456, study PRJEB24848) | human gut metagenome | isolation source: stool sample | host: Homo sapiens | place: Germany | collected 2009-11 | reverse complement strand
ACCCTATATAAAATCCACTATTTATCTGTGTTTTTTAGTTAATGAGCAGGCGCTAATTTACTAAAGCCTTGAGAAAAAAGATGGAAAAATAGGCAAAAATATAGATAAAAACATATAAATAAAGGTAGCACATATAGAAAGAAAAGTAAATATTGCTTAAAAAGAAAGATTTTTACTGGAGAAATTGGGCAATATGTGAAGAACAACGAGCAATAAGTGATAAGCGTTTGTGTAATGAAAACATTATGATAATCATGTAGTGATTAAGAAAAACATTGGGGGTAAGGTTTCTGCATTCCATATGTTAGAAACAGTAGATGTTTGATGGAGGCATTATGAAAAAAAACGTTAAGAAAATATTACTGATAGTTGGAGCGATTCTTATAATCTGTGTTTTATGTTTTATTATGAGCAGGACGTCGGAAAACAGCAATTATGCAGATAAATATGAAGGAGTTGATCTGACAGCAGAAGTAGAAGGATTGAATAGAGAAGGAACCTATTCGGAATATCTTGATATTCATGCAGGTGCAATGTTCCCGGACGCCAGGGTATCGGTTGATGTTTGCGAATATGACACGGGAAAGGGCGTGACAGTCCAGAAAGAATATTCGGGAAAGAAAGATGTTCTCTATACAGAAGATGAATCTACTGTTACCTGGAAAATTGAAGTTCCGGAGGCAGGATTTTATCAAATATATCTTGAGTATATGACAGTGGAATCCAGAGGAGTAGCAATAGAAAGAAGCCTATATATAAATGGTGAAGAGCCTTTTGAAGATGCTGCGAATTTGATGTTTGGAAGATTCTGGACAGATGGTGGCGAAGTCAAAACAGATAACCAGGGAAATGAAATCAGACCGACTCAGGTGGAGACTTATGAATGGCAGTCGGCATATTGCAGAGATGATATGGGATATGAAACAGAACCGTATCAATTTTATTTCGAAAAAGGTGAAAATACCATTACATTGGAAGCTGTAAATGAGCCAATGATAATCAGCAAATTGGAACTTACGCCGGTGGAAGAGCAGGATACTTATGAAACGTATTGCCAGAAGAATACAAAAGAAGGAGAACAACCTGAAAACTTTATTCAGACAATTCAGGGAGAAGATGCAACCTTACGTTCTGAACCATCCCTTTATGCGAAATATGACAGGTCTTCTCCAACGACTGTGCCAAATAGTGTGACAACTACCGTACTTAATTATACAGGCGGAGAGGCATGGAACTCGGCAGGACAATGGATTGAATGGGAAGTCGAGGTTCCGGAAGACGGATATTATAATCTGACAATAAAAGGTAGACAAAATTATGCAAGGGGCAGTGTGTCCAGCAGAAGCCTTTATATTGACGGAGAAATCCCATTTGAAGAGGTTTCGGTTATTTCATTTGATTATGATAATGACTGGAATTTAATGACTCTGTCAGATGAGGAAGGAACACCATATGATTTTTATCTGGAAAAGGGAAAACATAAAATTCGATTGGAAGCAACATTGGGCGATATGGGGACAATTTTGGAAGAATTGGAGGATTCAACTTATCGTCTGAACCAGATTTATCGAAAAATTCTGGTATATACAGGAGCTGATCCGGATGATTATCGTGATTATAATCTGGACCAGGTATATCCGGAAGTAATTGAAGCAATGGATCTGGAGTCTAAACGGCTTTATAAGATTATTGATGATGTGGTTGCTTATACCGGGCAGAAAGCAGAGAAGATTGCGGTAGCACAAACACTTGCACAACAGTTGGAACGTTTTGTGGAAAGACCGGATAAGATTACGGTGGAATTTACAACTTTTAAAGAAAATATTACATCTTTGGGAACAGCAATTTTAAATATGAGTGAAACAAAACTCGACATTGACTATATTGTTGTGAGCAGTAAAGGAAGTGAAGTTCCTGAAGACCGGGCGAGTGGCTGGGCAAAGGCATGGCATGAAATCAAATCCTTTGCAGCTTCGTTTGTCGTGGATTACGATGCGGTAGGAGATGTATACGACGAGGATGACAATGAGGTCGTACGGGTATGGATTGTAACTGGACGGGATCAGGGAACCATTCTAAAAACTATGGTAGATGATACTTTTACCCCTGAAACGGGAATAAAGGTAAACGTGGAAATTGTTGATGCCAGTGCATTGCTAAATGCAGTTGTGGCAGGACAAGGGCCGGATGTTGTATTGTCTGTTGGTGCAGACCAACCGGTAAATTATGCACTTAGAAATGCAGCAGAAGATTTGACACAATTTGAAGATTATGAAGACGTTTTGAAGGTTTTTTATGAAAGTGCATATCGCGCGTACGAATATGATGGAGGACTTTATGCAATTCCAGAAACTCAGACTTATAATGTAATGTTTTATCGAAAAGATATTCTGGAAGAGCTGGAGATAGAGGTTCCACAGACTTGGGATGAGGTAATAAATCTACTTCCTACTATTCAGGGAAATAACATGGAAATCGGAATTCCGTCACCGACAAGTACAACGCTTCCGGATTTGTCGTTATATTATACATTACTATATCAGAACGGTACAGATGTATATGACGAGGATGCAAAGCAGACAATTATTGATAATGAAGCGGGTGTGAATGCATTTGCACAATATACAAGCTTTTTTACAGATTATGGAATGCCAACAGAGTATGACTTTGTCAGCCGATTCCGTTCCGGACAGATGCCGATTGGAATCGCTGCATACAGTACATATAATACATTGGTTGTATCAGCACCGGAAATCCGGGGATTGTGGGATTTTACACTGATTCCTGGGACGGTAAGGACAGATGATTCCGGAAACGAAACAATGGATCGCTCTGTATATTCTACAGGAACGTGTAGCATGATGATTCGTTCTGAAGATGAGGAAAAGAAGCAGCTTTCCTGGGAGTTTATGAAATGGTGGGCAAAAACAGATACGCAGGTTCGTTTTGGACGTGAATTGGAGGCGCTGCTTGGATCTTCAGCAAGATATGCAACAGCAAATACAGAGGCATTCAGCCAGCTGGCATGGAGTGCAGATGATGTGGAAATTCTGGAAGAACAGTGGAAGTCAACAGTAGGTTTCAGAGAAGTTGCAGGTGGTTATTATACCGGACGTCATATCATTAATGCGGTTCGAAAAGTGATTAATGAAAAAGAAGACCCAAGAGAGACTGTTTTAGACTATGCAATTACGATTGATGAAGAACTGATTAAAAAGCGGACAGAGTTCGGACTGCCGGTTGATTAAGGGGGATTAGAATGAAGGAATATTTGAAAAAATATTTTATACTGCGCCGACATGAGATGAAGATTACCTGGAAAAAAATGAAACAGAACAAGTCGAGTTACCTGTTTCTGGCACCGTATGCGATTTTATTTGCAGTTTTTTATATTTTACCGGTTTGTTCATCTATCTGTTTAAGTTTTACATATTACAATATTCTGGAACCGCCTAAATTTATCGGCTTACAGAACTATATTAACTTAATACTGCAGGATGATATTTTCCTTACAGCAATCAAAAATACCTTTTTGATTGCTGTGATTACCGGGCCGCTTGGCTATATTGCATCCTTTTTGTTTGCATGGCTTATTAATGAACTGCCAAGATGGATTCGAACAATTGCAGTCATTATTTTCTATGCACCATCAATTGCAGGAAACGTGTATGTAATTTTTTCTATTTTCTTCCGTGGTGATGCGTATGGTTATGTAAATGCATTTCTGATGAATCTGGGAATTATTGATGCTCCGATTTTATGGCTGACAAATCCGGATTACATGCTTCCGGTGTGCATGATCGTAATTTTATGGATGAGCCTTGGAACAGGATTCCTGTCATTTGTAGCTGGTCTGCAAGGGGTAGATCGTTCTCAGTTTGAAGCTGGATATATGGATGGAGTAAAGAACCGATGGCAGGAGCTATGGTATATTACACTTCCTAATATGAAACCTATGCTGATGTTTGGCGCTGTCATGTCCATCACACAGGCATTTGGTGTCTGTGATGTTACGATGGCATTATGTGGTTATCCAAGTACCGATTATGCAGCCCGGACAGTGGTAACACACTTGTTTGACTATGGTTTTTCAAGATTTGAGATGGGGTATGCATCGGCGATTGCCACTATGTTGTTTTTAATAATGATTTTATGTAACAAGGCAATCCAGAAACTGTTGGGAAGAGTAGGAACCTGATATGAATAAAAGAAGAAAAGAAAAAGTAATTGAGAAACCATATAAAAAGAAATTAATAAAACGTAGAAAACCGAATCGGTCAATTGTAGGAGATTTTTTTATCTATCTGGCACTTGCATTGATTGCAGCGGCAATGGCATTTCCGCTTGTTTTTGCAATCAGCAGTTCACTAAAGCCGCTGGATGAATTGTTCCTGTTCCCACCAAGGGTATTTGCACAGAATCCTACGTTGGATAACTTTCAGGATTTGTTTGTAACAATGGGAAAATCGTGGGTGACATTCTCCAGATATATCTTTAATACAGTATTTATCACGGTTGTGGGAACCTTTGGGCATCTGATCATTGCGTCGATGGGAGCTTTTGTATTAGCAAAATATGATTTTCCAGGTTCAAAATTATTTTTTAATATTGTTGTTACAGCCCTGATGTTTAATGGTTATGTAACGGCAATCCCAAACTATTTGATTATCAGTAAGCTGGGGTGGATTGATACATATTGGGCTATTATTATACCGGCTTTTGCTGCACCCATGGGGTTATTCTTGATGAAGCAGTTTATGGAAGGAATTCCAATGTCTTTAGTAGAAGCGGCCAAAATTGACGGGGCAAGTCAGTGGAGAATATTTATTAATATTGTTATGCCAAATGTAAAGCCTGCATGGCTGACATTGATTATTTTTTCGGTTCAAAATCTGTGGAATAACAAGGCTGCAACATTTATTTATTCGGAAGAGAAAAAGACACTTGTTTATGCACTTCAGCAGATTCAAAGCGGAGGAATTGCAAGGACAGGTCAGGCGGCAGCCGTAACGGTAATTGTTATGATTGTTCCTATTATGATTTTTATTCTGTCTGAAAGCCAGATCCTTGAAACAATGGCAAGTTCAGGTCTGAAGGATTAGGAGGAAATGAATAATGAAGAGGAGATGGAAAAGTCTTGCAGCAGTAATGCTTGGTATCTGTATTCTTGCTGGGATGGCTGTGGATGTATGGGCAGATGACGGATCGGAAAAGGGATATACCTATAATTATGATTATTGGGGAGATATTTCGTATTCACCGGATGCTTATAGAACAATTGGTGTGTATACATCTGTAGAACTGGGATTGGATAAAAGCTTCAGCTCTGCAGAAGGGATGTATGTAAAGGACAATTCTGTTTATATCTGTGATACCGGAAATAATCGAATTGTGCAATTAGAAAGGACTGATACCGAAAATTTTGAAGTTGTCAGAATTATTGATTCAATAAAGGGAGATACGGATGTAAAGACACTTTCCGGACCAACAGATATCTGTGTTACAGATGAGGGAGAACTTTATATCTGTGATAAGGGAAATCACCGTATTTTAAAACTTGATAAGAATTTGAATTATATAATGGAATTCACAAAACCGATAGATTCGACTTTTGATCAGTCAACAGATTTTCTGCCGGATAAGCTTGAGGTAGACGATGTTGGAAGAGTATTTTGCATAGCAGATAATGTTAACAAAGGAATGATCAAATATGAAGCGGATGGTTCCTTTACAGGATTTTATGGAGCAAGTCCTGTTACGTATGATTGGACAGATTATATATGGAAGAAACTGGCTACAAAGGCACAGAGAAGTGCTCTGGAAGCATTCGTTCCGACAGAGTATGACAATCTGTATCGCGACAGCGAGGGTTTTATTTTTGCATGTACAACAAATGTCAGTGAACAGGGTGTAGATAGTGGTGAGGATGAACCAATTCGAAGAATGAATATGCTTGGCAATAATATTCTGATCGAAAATGGCAACTTCAATGTCATTGGTGATGTTTATTGGGGAAATGCCGGTGGATATAAAGGTCCGTCTTTAATAACAGATATTACAGCACTGGACAGTGGTATTTATTTTGCAGTTGATAAAGTCCGGGGACATATTTTCGGTTATGACACACAGGGAAATATGCTTTTTGCGTTTGGCGGAAATGGAAATATGGATGGATACTTTAAACTGCCGAGTGCAATAGATCATATGGGAAATGATTTGCTTGTGCTGGATGCACAGAATGCGAGTATTACAGTATTTACACCGACGGAGTATGGAAATCTGATTTATCAGGCAATTGCAGAGTATGATGCCGGTGACTACGAAGCTTCTGGTGAAACCTGGCGAAAAGTAATGGCAATGAATGGAAATTACGACCAGGCATACATAGGTATCGGAAGAGCATTGATGCGGCAAGGCGAATACCATGAAGCAATGAAGTATTTTAAGTTGAAATGGGATACGACAAATTATTCCAAAGCATTTAAACAGTATCGAAAGATGTGGGTGGAAGAGCATATCGGACTGATTTTCTTATTGATATTCCTGGTGTTTATTCTTCCAATGATTGTTGGAAAAATCAAGAAAATCAAGTGGGAAATTGATACGGCAGACATATTTAATGATAGAACATAGGAATGGAGGCAGGCATGTTAGCTTCGTTAAAGAAAAAAGAAACATACACTCATTATTTGGAAACATTAAGATATGCATTGTATGTCATCACCCATCCATTGGATGGCTTCTGGGATTTGACACATGAAAAACGTGGTTCCATTGCAGCTGCTAATACGATTGTTCTGTTGACGGTACTGGCAAGGATTATGAAACTTCAATATACGAGCTTTGTATTTATGCAGGTTTATTGGGAAGAAATCAATATTTTCCTATATATTGCAAGTGTTTTATTTCCGCTGGCATTGTTTTGTGTAGGTAACTGGGGATTGACCACATTATTTGATGGGAAAGGAAGACTTTACCAGATTTATATGGGGACGGCATATGCACTGACTCCTTATCCACTGATTCAGATTCCGATGATTTTATTCAGCAATCTGGTAACGGAAGAAGAAGGAGCATTTTATACCTTCGCATGCACCTTTTCAATTGTATGGGCAGCTATCTTGATTATCTGTGCCATGATGGAAATTCATGAATACAGTTTGAGCAAGACACTTCTTTTCATGGTTGCTTCCGGATTTGCAATGCTGATTATGGTATTCATTTTGTTGTTATTCTTTTCAATGATCAGTCAGGGTGTTGCATATTTTGTTTCCATTGTAAAAGAAATTATGTTCCGAATGTAAAAGGGTGGAGGTAGAAGGTATGAGTAAAGACAAATCAGTAAGGACAGAAAAGTTAAAAAATGTCCTGAAAGAAAAGACGAAAAGTCTTCTGGGACCTGTTCTGATTCTGCTCTTGATTGTGATCGGAATATTGATTATCGCATTTTGGAAAGAAGAAGAAACCCCTGAGGAAATTGTTAAGGTTAACACCTATGAAGGAAATTCATCGGATATTGTACTGGAAAACGAAAATCTGAAGATGGTTATGGATCCGGAAACAACACAGTTTACAGTGACAAAAAAATCAACTGGGGCAATATGGTATTCCAATCCACAGGATGCGGATGAGGATACAGTTGCACTTAAGAGTGATATTGAAAATTTGAAATCAACATTGCTTTTAACCTATAGCGTTGTAAATGGTGTAGATACCTTATATAACAACTATAAATACAGTATTTCATCAAAAATTTTCAATATTGAGGCAACAGAGAACAGTATTAAAGTAGATTACTCTATTGGAGAAGTAGAAAAAGAATATATCATTCCTTTGGTTGCAGAAGAAGAACGAATGGAGGAATTGCTTGGAAATATGAGCAAAGGAGATGCCTCCATGGTAAAGGATTATTATAAAAAATATGATATTAATAATCTTGGGAAAAAGGACGATAAGGAAGCTTTACTGGAACAATATCCAATTCTTGAAGAAAAGGTTATTTATGTATTGCGTGATGGCGTGAAGGATAATCTGAAGAAGAAACTGGAAGAATTTTTCAGTGAAGCCGGATATACCGATGAAGAATATGCAGTAGATAAAGAATTGTATGCACAGAGTGGTGAATCTGATAAACCGGTTTTCAATGTCAGCATAGAATATCGGTTGGAAGGAGATGACCTGGTAGTAACGGTTCCAATGTCAGAAATTGAGTATAAAGACGAGTATCCGATTATTAGTCTGACAATATTACCATATTTTGGGGCAGGCGGGACAGAGGAAGATGGCTATATGCTGGTGCCGGAAGGTGGTGGATCAATCATCCGGTTTAATAATGGAAAACTTGCACAGAACAGTTATTATTCGAACGTTTATGGCTGGGATATGGCACAGGGCAGAGATTATCTGGTTCATGAGACAAGAGCATATTATGGAGCATATGGTATTGCAAAGGGAGATGCTTCTTACCTTTGCATCTTAGAGGATGGTGCATCTTATGCGTCTGTTTCAGCTGATATCAGTGGAAGAACAAACAGCTATAATTATGTGAATGCAAACTTTACGATATTACACAGAGAACAATGTGATGTAGCGGATAAATATAATGGTGAAATGTTCATGTATGAACAGCAGATTCCGGATGAAAATCTGGTAGAGCGTTTTCGATTTGTAGATACCGGAAACTATGTCGATATGGCGAATGCTTATCATGACTATCTGGGCGAAAAATATGGGGAAGCATTTGACAAAAATACAGATGAAACTGTACCTGTTGCTGTAGAAGTGATAGGCGCAGTGGATAAGGTAGAACAAATACTGGGTGTACCGGTTTCAAGGCCGTTAGCTCTCACGACATATGAGGAGACACAAAAGATGTTACAGGAAATAAAAGAAAGTGGTGTGTCAAATTTGTCTGTGAAAATGAGCGGTTGGATGAACGGAGGAATAAACCAGAAAATCTTAAAGGATGTGGACCTTATTTCTGATCTGGGAAGTAAAAAGGATATAAAGTCATTGCTTTCTTATGCGGAAGAAAATGATATAGATATTTATCTTGATGGTGTGACGAATTACGCAAATGACAGCGGTGTATCAGATGGGTTTTTAGTATTCAGGGATGCCGCACGTCTGGTAAGTAAGGAAAAAGTAGAACTGCTGGAGTACGATACCGTATATTATGGAGAACAGGATTGGAAAGATCCGTATTATCTGTTAAAACCGACGTTGGTTACTGAAATGATGCAGAATCTTTCAGATGCGGCAGCTGCCTATGGCGCGCAGGGAGTTTCGTTCAGGGATACAGGCTATCAATTATCTGCTGACTATAATCAGAAAGAACTGGTAACACGTCAAACTGCTCTTAATATGCAGTTGGAGGAATTTGAAAACATAAAAGCATCGGGTCTTTCAGTTATGACAAATATGGGAAATGATTATGTACTTGGGACTACAGATTTTATTACCAATATGGATTTGAAAGGTTCTAATTATACAATCATTGATGAGACGGTACCATTTTATCAGATTGCAATTCATGGATATGTAAATTATACAGGAAAAGCGCTGAATCTTTCCGGAGATTATCAGGAAGAATTATTGAAAGCTGCAGAATATGGAGCAGGTTTATACTTTGTTTTCATGGATGCAGAATCCACAGAATTGCAAAATACATATTATACACAGTATTTCGGCTCAAATTATGATTCCTGGAAAGATGAGATGCTGGAAATATATAGCAGATATGATGCAGAACTTGGGAAAACCTATAAGCAGCGTATCACAAATCATGAGGTTCTTGATGAAGGTATTACCCTTACAGCATATGAAGACGGAACAAAGGTGTATGTAAATTATAGCAGTACAGATTACAAAATTAAAAGTGGAATTACACTTCCAGCCAGAGATTATATGGTAATTCAGTAATAGAAAGGATAATGGTTATGCAGAGAAGAAAGAAATTAAGAGGTCTTCAAAGAAGAAATGCAATATCGGGATATCTATTCATACTGCCTTTCATTATTGGATTTCTGGCATTTATGGTGAAGCCGCTTTTTCAATCACTTTATATGAGCTTTTGCAATGTGGAAATCGGTGCCGGAAGCTTTGATATGATTCTGGCAGGAATTTCAAATTATGTCAGGGCATTTACCGTTGATACGGAGTTTACCAGATTACTGGCAGAAGAGATTGGCAGAATGACTTATAATTCATTAGCAATTATGGTATTCAGTTTCTTTGTTGCATTGATATTAAATCAAAAGTTTAAAGGACGTGCATTGGTTCGTGCCATTTTTTTCCTTCCGGTAATTCTTTCATCCGGTGTTATTCTTGGAATTGAACATGATAATTCACTCTTGGCAGGTATACAGGATACCATTCAGCAATCAACGGGAAACGCAAGTATTACCGGAGCCATTGAAAAGATTCTTATGACCAGCGGTATTGGCGGAGAAGTATTTGATATTGTATTTGAGATTGTTGATGGCGTATATGATGTAGCAATTGCATCTGGCATACAGATTATTATTTTCTTATCTGGTCTTCAGACGATTTCAACAAGTATGTATGAAGCAGCTGATATTGATGGTTGTACAAAATGGGAGAGTCTTTGGAAGATTACATTTCCGATGATAAGTCCACTGTTTTTGGTAAACTGGATTTACACAATTGTTGATTTCTGTATGAGGTCAGACAATGAGGTTATGGAAAAGATCAGTGATACAATGATCGTTGATTTAAATTACGGGTTTGCCTCTGCAATGGCCTGGAGCTATTTCCTGATAGTAATTGCCATTATAGGTATAAGCTCACTGATTATATCGAAGGGGGTTTATTACTATGACTAAAGAAGTGGCAATAAAAAAGAAAGAAAGCTTTTGGGAAAGAAATAAAAAATCGAATGGTCTTCTTTTGAAAAAGCGGGCAAAAAGCATAGCGATAAGTATGATTCGGGCAATTTTATTGTTTGGAATGTGCTTTATGATTCTTCAGCCGATTCTAAATAAGATATCTGTCAGTTTTATGGCAGAAGAGGATTTGTATAATGCAATGGTTATTTCTATACCGGAGCATTTTACAACTGCAAATTATCAGTTGGCAAATCAGTTTATGGAGTATTGGAGTACATTGAGAAATACACTTTTGGTATCGTTTACGATTGCGATACTTCAGATAGGTGTTTGTACGATTGTGGGATATGGGTTTGCGAGATTTGAATTTCCACTTAAGAAGTTCTGGTTTGCCTGTGTAATGCTGGTTATTATTATTCCACCGCAGACAATATCAACATCATTGTATCTGCATTTCCGCTTTTTTGATATTCTTGGTATTTTTAAGGCGCTGACCGGAAGTACTTTGAATTTAAGAGGATCTGCAATTCCGTATTATTTGATGAGTGCCGGATGTATGGGGTTAAAGAATGGATTATATATATACATGATCCGTCAGTTTTTCAGAAATATTCCGAAGGATATTGAGGAGGCAGCCTATGTGGATGGATGCGGAACATTAAGAACCTTTTTCCAGATTATGCTTCCGGATGCAAAGCCGATTTTGACATCCTGTTTCCTATTTGCCTTTGTATGGCAGTGGACAGATGGACTTTACAGTAAAATGTTCCTCGGAAATATTAAGTTGCTATCAATTCAGTTGACACAGATTGGTGAAAAATTAAGCCATTATCTGATGTATACCATGCATCAGGCAACCGGAGCATCTGTTGGATATACACAGTGCATTGTTTCGACTGGCACATTGATGGTAATTTTACCGCTGTTAGTCCTTTATCTGTTTGCACAGAAAGGATTTGTAGAAAGCCTAAGCAGTACAGGTATTAAGATGTAGTATATAGCTTTATGGCAAAGTATTTCCTGAAAAAATCGGTAGATAGGAAATATTGGCTGTGAGTTTATATAGAGACAATATAAGGAGAAGTTATATTAAAGGAGGAAAACAAAATGAAGAAAAGAAGTCGTGTATTGTCTGTGTTGTTAACAGCAACAATGGTAGTTGGCGTGGCTGGCTGTGGATCATCGGATGCAGCATCCGATAATGCTGGTTCCAGTGCACAGGAAACAGTTGGAGAAAGCACAGAAGCTGCTGATGAGGCAGAAACAGAAGAAGTAGGACAGTATACTGTACTTACAGATGAATCTGGTAACCCATATGATCTTGGTGGAATGGAAATCATTATTGCTGACTGGTTCAGTTCAGGAGAGGAAGAGGAAGCTTCCAGTGCATATGATGAGGCACATCAGGAATACTTGGATTGGATTCAGGAAACATACAATTTTACAATTAAACAGCAGGCAGTTACCTCATGGGGAGATTCACCGGAAGATTATGTAAACTATGCAACGACTGGTGGAGATGAAAATTATGTATTTACACTATATCAGGGAAGTGCCCTGACATCAGCAATTCAGAGCGGATTAATGTATGATCTTTCTACATTAGATTGTCTGGATTTTTCGGAGTCGAAATGGGATAGTGTTGTAAAGGATACAATGTCAAAAGGTGATTCTGTTTATGCGATGAGAGCAATGGATCATGAACCGACAGCAGGTATTTATTTTAATAAGAGACTGTTGGAAGAAGCAGGTATTGATCCGGAATCAATTTACGAACTGCAGAGAAATAATGAGTGGACATGGGATAAATTTGAAGAACTTTGCAAGCAGGTTCAGAAAGATACAGATAATGATGGTGTAATTGATTTATATGCAATGACAAACTTTTCAAGTACATTGTATCCGGCAGCTGTTTACTCTAATGGCGGGCAGTTTATTGGAAAAGATGAAAATGGATTTTACAATGATCTGGAATCTGATGCAACAATGGAAGCATTGAACTGGGCACTTGATATGATTGATAAGTATGAAATGGTATATCCGGAGGATGCAGCATGGGATTATACATATACTGCATTTGCAAACGGCGAGGCTGTATTCACATGTGCAGAATCATACAAAGCAGGTGACTGGGCAGATATGGAAGATGACTTTGGTTTCGTATGTTTCCCGATGGGACCAAGAATGGATCATTATGTAAACTATGCACAGGATAATGTATTTGTTATTCCATCTTGCTATGATGCTGAAAAAGCATGGAAAATTGCGTTTGCATTTAATCTTTACAATGAACCGGTTCCGGGATTTGAAGATCATGAAGGATGGAAAGATAATTACTACAAATCTTTCCGTGATACAGAATCCGTAGATGAAACACTTGCGATCATGGTTGACAGCGGCGTTCCTATGTATGAGAAATTAGTAAATGGTATAGATATGGGCCCTGATTTATACTGGGGTATTAGTAAGGACAACACACCTGCACAGAAAGCAGAATCAATCAGAAATACATGGCAGTCATATATTGATACTGCAAACGGAAAGTAATTAAGTGAGAATTGAAAATTGGGATAGCAGTTTTTCTGCTATCCCAAAATGTTACACAGATTTGATAAAAGCAACCAGTGAGATGACTGTTTTTATGAGATTTGAGTATAAGGGTATCTGCATGAAGAGGTATGGATAAAAAGATGTTTATCCGTATAGACAATTAAAAAATATAAAAGGAAATGGTGGATAATTATGGGAGAAATTTTTGGATTAGATGGTGGCATCATGAAGTTTTTATCAAAGGTATCGGATATTTGTATTATCAGCATTTTATGGTTGATTTGCTGCCTTCCGATTGTGACGATTGGTGCTTCTACTACCGCAGCATATTATACGATGGTGAAGGTTGTCAAAAGAGAGATTGGAACATTACATAAAGAATTTTTCCGGTCTTTCCGGATGAATTTTAAAGATTCGATTGTAATCAATCTGATCTATTTGTTTTTAATGATAATTCTGGCATTTAATATTTATATGATGTATCAGCAGATCGGAAATCCGGAGGATAATTTTGCTTTTCAGATGTTTTTTATCTATCTGGCATTATTTATACTTGTTTTTATAGCTGCAATTTATACTTATCCAATGCTGTCCAGATTTGAAATGAGCAAAATAAGATTAATAAAACTATCTGTTCTTGCGATGTTCCATAATTTCCCGATATCTCTGCTTTTGGTGGCGATTTTCGTACTTTCTTTTTTGGTAATTGTAATGCTTCCATTTGGGGTATTGTTTATGCCGGGAGTGTGTTTATATATTTACAGCTATTTTATGGAACGGGTAATCAGAAAATATATGACGGAAGAAATGATAGAAGCATGGGATGCCATGGCTGAAAAGGAAACAGATATCTAGCAGGGGGAAGAACATGGAGTTTTGTCTTGTAAATGGAGAAGCAGCAACTTTTTTACTGGAAGAGGAATGCTATAGCGGTGTGGCAAAGATTGCAGAAAAAGTATGCGGGGATGTGGAATTGGTTACGGGAATCAGACCGGTAACAAGGAGAATTTCAAAAACATACTTGGATGAACAGAAGGAGTCTGAGTATGTAGTGCTGGTTGGTACGGTTGGAAAAAGTTCCGTATTAGAGAAATTGAATGGACGGGTTCCATTGGATAAGATACGTGGAAAAAGGGAGAGCTTTCTGTTTCAGATTGTAGATAATGGAACAAAAGCGACACTTGTTATTGCGGGAAGTGATAAACGGGGTACGATTTATGGATTATTTCATCTTTCCGAGTACATGGGTGTGTCTCCCTGGGTGCATTTTTCTGATGTGCTACCTGAGAAAAGGAAGAAACTGACCCTTACAGAGAAGGATAATATGATATCAAGAGAGCCGTCTGTAAAATACAGAGGTTTTTTTATCAATGATGAATGGCCGGCATTCGGAAGCTGGACTTTTGAACATTTTGGTGGATTTACAGAGGAAATGTATGATCTGATTTTTGAAACATTGCTTCGCTTAAAAGGAAATTATTTATGGCCTGCAATGTGGACATCTTCTTTTTCCTTAGATGGACCGGGAGATGCCAATGCGAGATTGGCAGATGAATATGGTATTGTGATGAGTAATTCTCATCATGAGCCGTGTTTGAGGCATAGTGAAGAATGGGATTTGGTAAGAGGTGAAGATTCTGTTTATGGAAATGAATGGAATTATGTAACAAACAGAGAAGGATTACTACGTTATTGGAGAGATGGACTGCAACGAAATGGAAAATTTGAAAACATCATCACCATAGGAATGCGTGGTGAGCGGGATTCGATGATGCTTGGATCAGATGCGACTTTAAAACAGAATATTGATTTGCTAAAAGATATTATTACAGAACAGAGGAAGCTGATAGCAGAATGTATCAATTCTGATGCACCACAGATGATCGCTTTATATAAGGAAGTGGAAGCATACTTTTATGGAAATGAAGGTATGATGGATGGATTAAAAGACTGGGATGGGTTAGACGGTGTTACATTCATGCTTTGTGAGGATAATTTTGGAAATATGAGAACCCTTCCAACAGCAGAACTAAAAAATCGAAAAGGCGGCTGGGGAATGTATTACCATTTTGACTATCACGGTGGTCCCATTTCTTATGAGTGGGTAAACAGTTCTTATCTGCCAAAAATCTGGGATCAGATGACAGAGGCTTATGAGTTTGGAATCCGTGATATCTGGGTTGTAAATGTGGGTGATTTGAAGTTCCAGGAGTATCCGCTGAGCTTTTTTATGGATCTGGCCTATGATTATGATAAATGGGGGATATCCAATTACAACGCACCGGAAGAATATTTGAAATACTGGATTGATAGAGAGTTTGGAAGCAGGTTAGAGCATCAGGCAAAGCAGAAACTGGAAACAATTATGAAAGGATATACTAGATTAAGCCATAACAGAAAAGCAGAAGCTATGGCACCGGAGACTTACCATCCGGTTCATTACTGTGAAGCAGAAAGAATGCTGAAGCAGGTAAAGGAATTAGAAAGATGCCTTGCAGCATTGGAGGTGCAGATTCCAAACGAACTGTTTCCGGCTTTTTTTGAACTGGTTTATTATCCTGCAAAGGGAAGCCTGAATGTGCAGAAACTGAATTTGCTGGCAGGAATGAATCATTATTATGCAAAGCAGGGAGCTGTGATTGCAAATGATTATGCAAATGAGCTAAAAAAGTGTATTGAGGCAGATAACAGGCTGACGAAGCAATTAAATGCGCTTTTGGGTGGAAAATGGAATGGCATGGGAGCGTCAGAACATATCGGTTTTCGTAACTGGAATGAAGAGGAATGTCAATATCCGGTCAGAATGTATGTGGAACCTGCAAATAAGGCAAGGATTCTTTCCTATGTAAAAGGGGATGGAGAAGTTGTTACAGCCGGAGGTGACTGGACAGGGAAAAAACTGGTATTAAAACAATTTCTTCGTCCGGATACGGACAATGGAACCGTTGTCATATTAAATGGTGGAAGAGAGCCGGTAGAATATGAAATACAATGTGATAATCCGGGAATTTTTTTTGATAAGAAAAGCGGAAGGCTTGAGACAAGAGATGAGATTACAGTAAGCATTGACAAAAACAGCATGGGGGAAAATAAGACTTTTGTAATTCATTATCGGGGTGGAAATATTCATTGTGAAATTCCTGTCCGTCAACAATTACCGGAAAAATTAAAAGAAATGACATTCGTGGAAACAGACGGAATCATTGCAATTGAGGCAGAACATTACGCAGAAGCAGAGTCGGGAGATGGTGGAAAGTTTGAAAAAATACCGGAATATGGGAAAACACTTTCTGGTATGAAGGCATACCCGTGTGACCGTACATTTGCAGAAAATGAAGGACCAAAACTTATTTATCGCATCTATGTGGAAGAAGAAGGAAATTATCGTATCCTGCTATATACTGCACCGGCAAATCCGCTTAACCAGTGGGATCGGGTAGAATTCGGTTTATCAGTAAACGGAAGGGAAACAAGACAAATCCCGCTGATACCGGAGCACTATATCTCGGGAGAACCATCCTGTCAGGAATGGTGTGAAATGGTACTGAATCAGATTCGCATCGTAGAGTGTAAGGATTACTTAAGACAGGGAGAGAATGAAATACAAATTCAGGCAGTAAAGCCGGGATTTTTATTAGAAAAGCTTGTAATTGTTAAAGCAGAAAAAAAATTACCGGAATCCTATCTGGGACCGGAAGAAAGTTATTATATTTATTAATTTATGGAGGAATGATATGAGAGGACCAGCAGCACCAAGAGATCCGGAGAAGCAAAGAGCATATTTTTATATTATGCGGGAAAAGGAAGTATTTGGATTAAGACAGCCGGATGGAAAAGGGGTACAGTTTTTATATGAAGATGGGGGAAGATTGATTAACAGCGCGCAGATTTCGGGAAATATTGCGGATCAGGAAATTCTTGAACTGCTTAAAACAACAGAAGGATTCAGAAAACTGGTACATAGCATCGGAGTCAGCATTGAAACAGAAAACCCGGAAGAAGAGGTGAAATTTATCTTTCAGATGTACGGGGAAAAGGATCCATATGGTGGTGGAACGAATCTTACTGCCATACTGCATGGGGATGGAGCAGAAACAAGAATAAAGCTGGAAGAGATTGAATGGTCTTTGGATGATAAGGAACCGGGACAGATACGCTTCGAATTTGAAAAGCCGGAAGTGTTTGGAACGGTAAGTGTCAGACTTTTTTTAAACGATGGTTATAACGCACCGGAAACTGCAGAGGAAAACGAAATTGATCTTACCTCAGAAGCTTACTGTAGGATGATAGAACGTTCACTGATGAGCAGAGGAAATACCAAAAGAGCGGAAAAGGCGATAGAAAAGGCGAGAAGCGGAGAAGCGGTAACGATTGCCTTCATAGGGGGGTCTATTACACAAGGAGCGGGCGCGATACCAATCAATACAGAATGTTATGCTTATAAAGCATATCAGAGCTTTGCAAAAGCATATGGAACTGGAGAAAATGTACATTTTGTCAAGGCTGGTGTCGGTGGAACCCCATCCGAACTTGGAATGCTTCGATTTGAAAGGGACGTATTAAGAGATGGAACCATAGAACCGGATATTGTTATTGTGGAATTTGCCGTAAATGATGAAGGAGATGAGACAAAGGGGAACTGTTATGAAAGCCTTGTCAGGAAGATATTAAAGCTTCCGAATCATCCAGCAGTCATTCTCCTGTTTTCTGTATTTGCAAATGACTGGAATCTTCAAGACCGGCTTTCTGTAGTTGGAAAATGTTATGATCTTCCGATGGTAAGTATTATGGATGCTGTTACACCGCAGTTTAAACAAAAACAGGGAGAAGGACGTGTACTTTCAAAAAATCAGTTTTTCTATGATATTTTTCATCCATCGAATATAGGACATACAATTATGGCAGATTGTCTGATGCATTTTTTCAAAGAGGCAGTTATGCACCCTGAGGAAAAAGAGGATAAGACAGTAGAACTTTTGGAGCAAAAAGCTGCGATTGGGAAAACTTTTGAAGAGGTGAAGCTGTTAGACCGCAAAAATTACAATGAAATTGCAAAAGTTAGCTGCGGATGTTTTGAAGAAACTGACACAGAACTTCAATGTGTTGAAATGGATGAAGATTTGACAGGAACACCGGAATTTCCATATAACTGGATGTACTGTGGAAAAAAGGAAGGAGTTATTCCTTACTTTGAAATGCAAATCTGCTGTAAGGCACTGGTTTTGATTTTTAAGGATGCTGGTGACCTGTCGGTCGGCACCGCAGATGCTTATGTGGATGGAAAGAAAGTATTAACAGCAGACCCGCATGTAAATGGATGGGTACATTGTAATCCTGTAATTTTGTTTACGGAGAATTTAGCAAAAGAGCATACAATAAGAATCCAGATGACAGCAGGTGAGGAAGATAAGAATTTTACAATTCTGGGATTTGGATATGTTTCGTAAATTAAGATAACAAGAGACTGCTACATTTAGAGTTTTCACTTATAATTATAAGTGAAAAGATTTAGTGTGGTAGTCTCTTTTTCATTTCTTATGTATGATAAATTCATTACGTTCGTTCACTGTTTTTTTGTATTTTCAAAATAAATAGATTTACTTTCTTTCACTAATATTGTAAAGTGAATAAAGATAATAGTTTATTGGATCTGAGTGGATAAATAGAAAGAACAGGATAGAAAGAAGGAATAAAAAGTGATCTCAAAAAAGATTGAAAAAGCATTACAGGGCAGTTCTGCAATCCGTGCAATGTTTGTAGAAGGAAAGCAGATGGCAGAAAAATATGGAGCAGAGAATGTTTATGATTTTTCGCTGGGAAATCCGGCAACACCGGCTCCGGCGGCATTCAATACGGCAATTAAGGAACTGGTGGATGAAACAGACCCATTGGTTTTACATGGATATATGGAAAATGCAGGTTATACGGATGTAAGGGCTGCAATTGCAGAGAATCTGAATAAGCGCTTTGGAACAAAGTTTGACTATCATAATGTGACAATGACGGTCGGTGCAGCAGGCGGATTGAATATAATTTTTAAAACCATTTTAGATCCGGGGGATGAGGTAATCGTATTTGCACCGTTTTTCGGAGAATATCGTCAGTATGCGGCAAATTTTGATGCGGATATCGTAACGGTAAATCCGGATCTTGAGACTTTCCAGCCGGATCTTGCAGACTTCGAAGCAAAGATTACAGAAAAAACAAAGGCATTAATTGTCAATACACCGAATAATCCTACCGGTGTGATTTACAAACCGGAAACAATGAGAAAAATCGCAGAGATTCTGGAAAAGAAGCAGACAGAAATCGGACATGATATTTACCTGATTTCCGATGAGCCATATCGTGAATTGGTGTATGACGGAAATGAAGTGGACTTTCTGACAAAGTACTATAAAAATACGATTGTGGGATACTCTTTCAGCAAGTCTTTATCCCTGCCGGGAGAGCGTATCGGCTATGTGGTAGTGCCGGATGAGGCATCGGATGCCGAGGATCTGATCCGTGGCATTGAGATTTCCAACCGTACACTGGGATTTGTAAATGCACCGTCTCTGTTGCAGAAGGCAGTGGCAAGATGCCTGGAGGAACAGACCGATGTGGCATTTTATGATAAAAACCGTACTATGCTTTATGAAGGGCTGACAAAGCTTGGATTTACCTGTATCAAGCCGGAAGGAGCCTTTTATCTATGGGTAAAATCTCCGGTGGAAAATGAGGAAGAATTTGTAACGGCAGGAAAGAAATATCATCTGCTTATGGTAAAGGGAAGTGCATTTGGCTGTGGCGGTTATGTCAGACTGGCTTACTGTGTTTCTCCTGAAACCATACAGAATTCCATGCAGGCGTTTGCAAAGCTGGCAGCAGAATATCAGCTTCAGAGCAGATAGAAAGGGCAGAATAGGAAAAAATGAGTAATTGGGAAGATTATGTACGAAGGGTAGAACCTTATGTTCCGGGTGAACAGCCGAAGAAGGAACATATGATAAAGCTTAATACAAATGAAAATCCATATCCGCCGGCACCGGGCGTTGTGAAGGCTCTGCGGGAGATGAACACGGATCTGCTCCGTCGTTATCCGCAGCCGGATTGTAAAATCTTAGTGGATGCAATAGCAGAGTTTTATGGCGTAAAAAGTGAGCAGGTATTCGTGGGAGTCGGATCGGATGATGTGCTGGCAATGATATTTTTGACCTTTTTTAACGATGCAAAGCCGGTGATTTTTCCGGATATTACCTACTCTTTTTATGATGTATGGGCAGAGATGCTTCGGATTCCTTATGAGACAAAGGCATTGGATGAAGATTTCCTGATTAAAAAAGAAGACTACTATGGCGAAAACGGAGGTGTAATTTTCCCAAATCCGAATGCACCGACCGGTATTTTAATGCCATTATCTGAAATTGAAGATATCATTGCACACAACCGGGATGTGATCGTGGTGGTAGACGAGGCATATATTGATTTTGGGGGAGAATCTGCATTGCCACTGATTGAAAAATATGACAATCTTTTGGTGGTACAGACCTTTTCAAAATCCCGTTCCCTGGCTGGAATGCGGATCGGCTATGTAATGGGAAATGAAAAATTGATTCGCTATCTGAATGATGTAAAATATTCCTTTAATTCTTATACCATGAATCAGACGGCATTGATTTTGGGTGCCGAAGCGGTCAAAGACCGTGCGTACTTTGAAGAAACCTGCAGGAAAGTGATAGAAACCAGAGAATGGACGAAAAAAGAATTACATAAGCTTGGATTTTCCTTTGGCGATTCCAAGAGTAATTTTATTTTTGCAAAGCACGCATCGGTACCGGCAGAGGATATTTTTGAAGCATTAAAAAAAGAAGATATCTATGTGCGCCATTTCTCAAAAGAGCGGATTTCCAATTACCTTCGCATCAGTATTGGAACAAAAGAAGAGATGCAGACAATGATTGGGTTCTTACAGAATTTTCTGGCGGAAGGGTAATTTTGCAGTAAAAGCGGATATTATGAAAGTATATATGAATTGTGCGCAGAATATTAGAAAGAGGAGATGTTAGATGGGAACATCTCCTCTTTTTTGTAGTGCGCTTCATCTAAAAGTGTGTGTCACGCACATTTTATTTTGACCTAAAATGTTTAATGCTTCAGGTTGCAAGATCCATCTGCTGAATGGTGCCACAGCCACCGTTTTCATAAAGAAACAGACCGGTCTTACGAACAATGGCATTGGTTGTATTTGCAGAAGATTTTAATGAAAATTCCGTATCGGAGTTACCAAGATAAATCGCACCAACACCGGCTTTTCCAATGGCGCAGAGCTTATCATTTCCGGCGGAGTCTTTTGTCCAGATCAGAAGTTTGTCAAAGATAGGATCGGCTTCATCAATCCATCCGTTATGGTCGCTGTCATAAGCAGCAAGGTCTGCAAACCCATTTCCGTTGGCAGTGCCGAAAAGCTCACTGCCATCATTTATTCTTCCATCGCCGTTTTGATCCAGTGCCAGAAAACCACTGCCCGGATTCAGAGTGGAGATTTCATCCAGCGTACCATCGCTGTCAATATCAAAGAAAAATTTCTGATCGGAAATACTGTCTACATTACCGCTTAAATGGATGACCAGAGGATCACAGAGATTCGGTTCTCCAAAATCAATAACAGTAGAAGCTGTCTGCGTAAAAGCTCTGGACATGGAAAGATTGATCTGAAAGGATAGTTCCCGTCCGTCTGCAGTGACAGCAGTACCCTTTGCCAAAAAACTGGTCTGCTCTTTTTCCGAGTAAGAGTAATAAGAGGAGTAGGTCCCGCCGGTGCCGGTTCCAACGGTTTCATTTTCGGAGGAAGCATCGTCTTTGGTAGTATAGATACTGAAATCCGGTGCTTTTTCCTTTTTCCCGAAAAGAAGGTAGAGCAGATAGTCAATGGACTGCTGACGAAGTTCGTCGATGGTTTTTAAGCGTTCCTTTACAATGGTTCCATGAATTTTTTGCGTTGCGCGGAATCGATCCATCAGATCACGCATGGAACCGGAGGAAGAATCTGTAGTAGATGCGCCCTTTTGCTGATTTTGACCGGAAGAGCCTTCTTCATAATAATGGCTGGTCGTAAAAAGAGCTGCATCCTGTGTCTGACCGGTGGCATTATTCCAGGCAGAAATTCTCTGACTGCTCGTCGATAATTCTTCATAACTCCTGTGTGAACTCAATGAGACAGAATCTGATTGAATAATCACGTTTTTCACCCCTTTTGATGGATGCATCCGATTATTTCTGAGTGATTCCCTTCAAAGAGAAATAAAAAAACGGTAACGAAAAAGAACAATGTCATTAAGTTAACCTGAATTATTCACGGAACAGTATCTGAACTGATAACTGCACCATGAATCTGAAATTGATCCATGCAGCCATAACACCACTCAATTCACCTGTCAAAAGGGTATAAAGTCCCTGTGGCAGGATTCAGAGCAGTTGTTAAGCTGTCAAGGTTCGTTAATAGTTGCTATTCCAGCTGTACATTAAGCTTGCTGATATTTGAAAGTGTCTCATAGAACTCTTTCTTATAAGGACAGCTGCTACACAGCTTGAATGTGATATATCTTGCTGAACGAACTACTTTTGCAGCAATCTTCAGCAGTTTTAAACGGACGGTATCAATGCGTTGTTTTCGCATGTTTGCTGGTAACGCCAATCGTCTAAACCAATTGAATATGTTATACGCAAGAGCATGTACCTGTAGTCTGTTTGCATTTACTATTCTGGTACGACTGCTTACGGAAGCGAAATCAAAAACGGATTTGCTTTCTTTGATGAAGTTTTCCATCAGCCCTCGCTTGCAGTAAAATTTGATAAGATACTCTGGTGAGGAATCCATGTTTGTGACAACAAATGTGTACATGTAAACCATCTGGTTTTCCGGCTTTTCAACCTTGCATACCACACGCCTTTCGTAAGGCCATGGACCTGCTTTGTACATGAATTCGCCATAAACTACCGCATAATCCACTTTGTTATTCCTGGTGATTTCATCAAGTTCATCCACAAGATAGGATGCTTTTTCGCGGAGAATGCCATTCTCCTTCAGCCGGATCACATAGCTTGTGCCGTTTTCCTCACACTGCTTATAAAGATCAGGCGTAGCGAAACCGCTGTCACCACGAAGTAGAATACGGATTGCAGGATAATCATTCAGGTATTCATCCAGTATCGGCTGCAGGAAATCAACCACTCCGGTACAGGAATACTGTGTTCCATCACGAAGCTGGATTTTGATCAGCTCTCCCGTCATTCCATCATAACAGACAAGTGGATGGTAGCCACTACTTTGATAATGGAAGTTAAAAGCTCTGCCTTCCTGGCTGCCGTATGCATCAAGGAGCGTGGAATCCAGATCCAGAATAACAGCCTGTGGCAGCTGGATGCTGTAAATTTTTTCCCGCAGTATTCTGCCAATCGCAAGGAACTGATTTAAGGTATCTTCATCCATACGGTTAAAGAATCTTGATACAGTAGGCTGTGATGCAAGAGCATCTTTTTCAAGTACAGACTTGAATACAGGATTATTTGTAAGCTCATCGGAAGCATCATCTTCGAAGTAGCCTGCAATGATCATATATATCATCTGGAGCAGGTTTTTCTGATCCGTATGATATCGAAATAATGCAGAATCATTGGTCTTGAAAGCTTTGCCTAAAAGCTTATCAATACCAAGTTTACTTACGAATTCTTTGATAAGAAGTAAGCCTGCATCGGAGGACAAATCTCCTCCATCAAAATTAATTTTAATCTGTCTATTGCTTTCTAGTGATAAGGTGTTTACAATACTCATAAAGGGCTCCTTTGTTGGTTTCTATTAAGTCTTCTCGAAGGAGGAATGGGAGAAGCTCGGCAATGCGATGGAGCAGCTTAAGAAATTCAGTGAGCTGTACTGTACCGGCTGTAAATATTGTCAGCCCTGTCCGTCCGGAATCGAGATCCCGAAGATCTTCAATATGTTTACCTATCACAATGTTTATGGGCTGACAGAGCATGCACAGAAGATGTTTGATGAGTACGTGGAAAAGGGTGGAAAGCTTCGCGAGTCCTGCATTAACTGCGGATACTGCGAGCAAAAGTGCCCGCAGCATCTGCAGATCAGACAAGAGCTTGATAAGGTCGAAGCTCTTTTCAGAGATATTAGAAAATAGAGAGGATATCGCTTCCCTCTTTTACGAAAGCAATGAACTCATCAAGCTTAGCCTGACAGGTAATGGTAGTGCCACCGCAGAATTTCTCCTTTGTGGAGGTGCGAATCCAGTTACCTGCGGGCAGATAAACCTCGCGGCTTGTTGCGCCCTGCTCATAGATCGGTGCAAAGAGGATTTCCGAGCCATACAGATACTGATCCTCCAGAGCGTAGCAGACAGGATCCTCGGGATAATCAAAGAACATGGGACGCATGATCGGAGCGCCTGTTTTGGCGTTGATATCCATATATTTGCAGGTGTAGTCCATAAGGCGCTCACGAAGCTCGATCAGACTCTTGAGAATCGGATAATTTGCTTCGCCGAAGGACCAGATCTCGTTATCTCCGCCGCTTGGCTCGATAATGCCGGGATTCCTTTCCACAAAGTCGGACTGCTTCTGGCGGGAGCCATGTAGACGCATAACAGGGCAGAACACGCCGAACTGGAACCAACGGACAATCAGTTCCCTGAAGTAATCGCTCTCAATATCTGCGCCCCAGAAGCCGCCGATATCTGAGTTCCACCAGGGAATTCCGCACATACCCATGGACAGACCGCTCTTGATGCTCATCTTGAGATTCTCAAAGGAGGAGTTGATGTCCCCGTTCCACACGATAGCGCCGTACCGCTGACTTCCCGGGTAGGCTGCTCTGGTGAGCGAGAGGATCTCCTCCTCACCCTCTTTTTGTAATCCGTCATAAAAGGTTTTTACATAATAATAGGGATAGAGCTGTGCAACCTGTGCACCATTACCGAGATAGTATTTCAGATGCCCCGGCTGCTGTGGATGTACCTCGGGCTCGGCCTCGTCAAGCCAGAAGGTTTTGATGCCGTAGCTGTAATAGTTCTGTTTTGCTTTCTCCCATACAAATTCGCGGGTCTCAGGGTTCATAAAATCGACGAAGGCCTGCTGTCCATGGAAATCGAAGGTTCCAAACTGACCGTTCTCGGTGCGTACCAGCATGTTGGCCTCATTCATGGTCTCATAGTTTTCACTATTGGGATTGATTGTTGGCCAGATTGAGACAACCGGCTCGATATCCATTGAGCGAAGCTCGTCGATCATTGCCTGCGGATCGGGCCAGTATTTGGGATCAAATTTCCACTCGCCCTTCAGACTGTAGACAAAGCTCCTTCCTGTGAGGGAGCTTTGTCTACAGTCTGTTTATTTATCGTTATCTTCTCTTTTCCAAATCATGCCTCTTACTTTTTATAGTACCATCTTCCT
>OJQR01000501.1_pt1 | contig 26495 bp, 25 predicted proteins | sample 1599011 | NCBI WGS metagenome assembly OJQR01 (sample SAMN03922456, study PRJEB24848) | human gut metagenome | isolation source: stool sample | host: Homo sapiens | place: Germany | collected 2009-11 | reverse complement strand
AGTCTCGTGGGCTCGGAGATGTGTATAAGAGACAGCCCAAAAAGGTGGCAGAATTTCTGATATAAAATTAAGAAATATTGGAGCGATACATCATGCCATACAAAGTAGCCTTTGTATCCTTGGGCTGCGCCAAAAATCTGGTGAACACCGAGCAGATGATGGCCCTGTGCCGGAGAGCGGGGTACGACGTCACGGGCGAAACGGAGGGGGCCGACGTGGCAGTGCTGAACACCTGCGGCTTCATCGAGTCGGCCAAGAGCGAGGCCATCAACAGCATCCTGGAGCTGGCGGAGCTGAAAAAGGCAGGTAAGCTGAAGAAGCTGCTGGTGGCGGGTTGCCTGACCCAGCGCTACCGTGAGGAGATCCGCACGGAGCTGCCCGAGGTGGACGGGATGCTGGGCACCGGCAGCTATACCGATGTGGCCTCCGCCGTGGCGGAGCTGATGGAGGGGGAGCGGCCGGAGCACTTTGGCGATATCCACCGCACCTATGAGGACGGGGAGCGGATGGTCACCACCCCGCCCTACACCGCCTTTTTGAAGATTGCGGAGGGGTGCAGCAACGGCTGCGCTTTCTGCATCATCCCCAAGCTCCGGGGGCGCTACCGCAGCCGCTCTATGGAGGCCCTGGTGGAGGAGGCCCGGGGGTTGGCCGCCTCCGGCGTGAAGGAGCTCATCGTCATTGCTCAGGACATCACCCGGTATGGGCTGGACCGGAAGGACGGCTCCACCCTGGCCAAGCTGCTGGACAGGCTGTGTGAGCTGGACTTCCACTGGATCAGGCTTCACTACCTCTACCCCGAGGCGGTGACGGATGAGCTGATCGAGACCATCGCCCGCCAGCCCAAGATCCTCCACTATCTGGATATCCCCATCCAGCACTGCAACGACGCCATCCTGAAGGCTATGCGCCGCCGGAACACCAGGGCGGAGATCGAGGCGCTGTTCGCCAAGCTGCGGAAGGCCATGCCTGACGTGGTGCTGCGCACCTCCCTGATCTGCGGACTGCCCGGCGAGGGGGAGGCGGAGTTTGAGGAGCTGTGCCACTTCCTGCGGGAGCAGCGCATCCAGCGGGCCGGCGTCTTCCAGTTCTCCCCTGAGGAGGGGACCCTGGCCGCCGCCATGGAGGGCCAAGTGGACCCGGACACCGCCGCCCGGCGTGTGGAACTGGTGGTGGACCTCCAATCCCGGGTCATGGACGAGTACAATGAGGAGCGGCTGGGCACCGTGATGGAGGTGCTGTGCGAGGGCTTTGACAGCGCGGAGGGGTGCTACACGGGCCGGACCTACGCCGACTCCCCGGACATTGACGGGAGGGTGCTCTTCACCGCCGCCGGAGTGATCCCGGCGGGCACCTTCGTCAACGTGCGCATCACCGGCATGTCCGACGGGGACTTGACGGGCGAGATCGAGGAATGATGCGATTTTACACGGCGTGAGGTGTGTTTTACCGAAAAAGACATGGGAGGGTAGACGATGCCTTTGGTTTGTGATAAACTGTCTATCCGGCTGAAGGAGCAGGGATTACGGAAGTATGATCTGCGAAAGGACAAGATCATTGGCATGTCTGCACTGGGAAAATTGCGTAAAAATGAGGGACATATAGACACCCGGACGATTGAGGCGCTGTGTGAATATCTCCACTGCCAGCCGGGCGACATCATAGAGTATTTTCCCGAAGGGGAAACGGATAAAGGAGATAGTAACGGATGAATACCGCCAACAAGCTGACCCTGCTGCGGGTGGTCATGATCCCCGCGTTTCTGCTGGTGCTCTATCTGGACGTGCCCGGCGCCAGCTACTGGGCCCTGGCTATCTTCGTGGCAGCCAGCCTTACCGACACCCTGGACGGCTATATCGCCCGGCATTACAACCAGGTGACGGACTTCGGTAAGTTCATGGACCCCCTGGCGGACAAGTGCCTGGTGGTGGCTGCCATGCTGTGGTTCGTGGAGATCGGCCAGATGCCGGCCTGGGCGGTGCTCATTGTAGTCATCCGGGAGTTTGCCGTCAGCGGCCTGCGGATGGTGGCCGCCGACAAGGGGCGGGTCATCGCCGCCGGCTGGTCGGGGAAGGTGAAGACTGCCTCTACCATGGTGTGCATCGTGCTCATGCTCATCCCTCCCGTGGCTCGGGAGATCAGCTCCCTGTGCGTGGCGGTCATCGTGCTGACCACCATCTACTCCGGGGTGGAGTATTTCATCAAGAATCTGGATGTGCTGTCCGGAACAAAATGAGTCCCGGGAGGCGCAGGGCCCCTGTCCCAGGAGGAAGAAAACAATGGAGTATAAGAAGATTCCCAGCGTCACCAGGGTTCCACTGAGCGAGCGGGTTTACAAGATTTTGATGGAGTCCATCGTGAGCGGGGATCTGCTGCCCGGGACCGAGCTGCGGGAGCAGCATGTGGCCAAACAGATGGGGGTGAGCGCTACACCGGTGCGGGAGGCATTCAAGCGGCTGGCCAGCGACGGTATGATTGAGCTCATCCCATACCGAGGCGCAGTGGTGAAGGTGCTGGACCAGCAGGAGATTCGGGAGGCCTATGCGTGCCGGGAGGCACTGGAGCACCTGGTAGCCAAAGAGGTCATCGAGCGGGTGAGACAGGAGGACATCGACCGCCTGTACCGTATGATCGAGGGATTCCGGCAGGCGGAGGGCGTGGAGGAGATCGCCGCCTCCAGCCAGGAATTCGATGAGTACCTTTATCAGCTGACCGGAAATCGGACCCTGTGCGATTTGCTGGCGCTCCTGAAAGGGGTCATCAGCCGGGACCGGAAGTATTCTGCCGGCAGTCCAGAGCGGCAGCAGGCCATCTATCAGGAGCATCGGGCAATCGTGGAGGCCCTGGACCGCCGAGATCTGGAGGGGGCAAAGCGGGCGATCTCCCGTCATATCTACAACGGACAGAAATATATTGAGGAGAAACGGTAGAGCAGCACAAAAAGGACTTGACATTCTTACTATATTCTATAGAATATAGTGTGTAAAAAGAAAAGGGCAGAGTTGCCCTTTCCTTTTAAAGTAAAATTCTATAGAATATATAATTTGAGAAAGGAAGAGGAGAATGGAGAACATCTATATGTCAAGGGGAGCCAGCAAAGTGGTCAATACCTGCATGAAAGTGCAGCCCGGGGAGCAGATCCTCATCGTCACCGAGCTGTCCCGCCTGAGCATTGCCCAGGCGCTGGCCGCTGAGGTCTATCGGGTGGGAGCGGAGCCGGCGGTGTGCATCATGGAGCCCCGCACACAGGACAGCCAGGAGCCACCCAAGGAGATCGCGGCCGCCATGCTGGCCAGCGATGGATTCCTCTCCGTGGTCGGGAAGTCCATCACCCACACCCAGGCGGTCAAATCCGCCATTGCGGCCGGCTCCCGGGGGCTGGTGCTGACCCACTTCACCGAAGAGATGATGGTCCATGGGGGAATCGAAGGGGATTTTGAGACGCTCAAGCCTCTGTGCATTGGAATGGCCCAGGCCATGGCTGGGGCAGAAAAGATTGTGCTGACCTCCCCCAGCGGGACCCATCTGGAGTATTCCGCCAAGGGCCGCCGGGGCAATAGCCTGTACTGTATGGTGGAAAAAGGACAGTTTTCCACCCTGCCTACGGTAGAGGCAAATGTCTCTCCCCTGGAGGGAACAGCCAACGGGATCATCGTGGCGGACGGGAGCATACCCTACATCGGAATCGGGGTGCTGGAAGAGCCGGTGACCCTGCGGGTAGAAGAGGGCCGCATCGTGGAAATATCCGGTGGACGGCAGGCTAGGATGCTGGCCGACGATCTGGTGTCCAAGAATGACCCCAATGTGTACAATATCGCGGAACATGGGGTGGGGCTGAACCCCAAGTGCCATTTCTGCGGGTTTATGCTGGAGGACGAGGGCGTTTTCGGCTCCTGCCACATTGGCATCGGCACCAGCATTACCTTGGGCGGCACGGTGAAAGCCAGCTGTCACTATGACGTCATCATGAAAAACGCATCAGTGGAGGTGGATGGGAAAATGGTTCTGAAGGATGGATGTGTGATGCTGTGACGGAAATCGAAGAAAATGCTTGGGAAAAGGAGATTAACAGACAGATAGGGATCAAGATAACAGAGATAAGGAGATGGAGATATGGAAACACTTACCATGAATATGGTTCAAACAACAGGATTTGCCATCATTGTGCTTCTCATTGGTATGCTGGTACGAAAGAAAGTTCGCTTTTTTACGAAATACTGTATTCCAGCTCCGGTAATCGGCGGCCTGATTTTTTCCATTGTTACCACTATCCTGCGTAGCGCCAATATTTTGGAATTCGACTTTGACACCACACTTCAATCTTTTTTCCAGATTATGTATTTCTGTACCATTGGGTTTGCGGCCAGCTTCAAAATGCTGAAGGTGGGGGGCTCCAAGGTTGTCAAGTTCCTGGTGATTGCCTCCATTTTTGCGCTGCTTCAGGATGTGCTGGCGGTGGGGCTTGCGGACACGGTAGGGATTGAGCCACTGCTGGCCCTGATGACTGCGTCTCCGGCCTTGACCGGCGGCATGGGAACATCGGCGGCGGTGGCCCCCAGCGTGGAGGCGCTGGGATATTCCGCCGCCACCACTGTGGCGGTAACCGCGGCCACATTCGGTATCCTGTGTGGCTCGGTGATGGGCGGCCCCGTGGCAACCCGGCTGATTGAGCGGCATGACCTGTTCCGCAAATTCCAAACCCGGACCACAAAGGAGGACAGCTTTGATCTCTCCATCCTGGAGGACAAGAAAAAATTTCTCAGCTCCAAGACAATCTGCAGTGGTATGTTTGTCATCCTCCTGTGTATGGGAATCGGGGCATATGTAACAAACGGCATCAACAGCGTAGTGGGAAATTTTGTGGATGGCGTCTCCTTCCCTGCGTACTTGGGCGCCATGCTGATCGCCTGCATTTTCAGAAATGTTACCGACCACTCCACTGTTTTCGGCGAGCTGCCGAAAGAGGAGATGGACGCCCTAGGTGATGCGGCGCGGAATGTGTTTCTGGGGATTGCACTGATGTCTCTGGAGCTGTGGGAGTTGGTCAATTTGGCGATTCCCATGCTCATTCTGCTTCTCCTGCAAGTGGTATTGGCCTATATTTTTGCAAACTTTATTTGCTTCCCCCTCATGGGCAGGGATTACGATGCGGCAATGATCTCCTGTGGGCTGATCGGTTTCGGAATGGGGTCTACATCCAATGCCATTGCCAATATGGACGCAGTCTCGGCCAAGTACGCATACAGCAAAACCCCCTATTTCGTTGTACCCATTGTAGGGGCGCTGTTTATCGATTTTATCAATATTTTTATTATTTTCGGATTCATTGGATTCCTCCAGTAAGAGATCCTGATACGGCGTGATCAGCTCGCCTTGCCAGAGAAGCTGGATCTCCTGACCCGGGATGGTAGAAAAAAGATCTGCCATCCCGGGCTTTTGTGTGTGTGGAGCAGAGGCGCGAAGGCGGCACGAGAGAAAATAAAATTGGCGGAGCGAAAAAAGACCTTGTATTTCCAAAATCTATCGTGCAAACTAAGAGAGGATTAAAGGGAGGCTCTGGAATATGCGGAAGGATCAGACATTTAAGGCGGAAGCGGACAAGAAGAGGGATAGGGAGGCCCTGAAGGCCCGGAGAGCAAATCTGGCGGGCCTCCAGCAGCGGCTGAAGCAGGCGGGGCTGCCGGTGATCGTATTGGTGGAGGGGTGGGGAGCGGCCGGAAAGGGGAGCGTGATCCGCTCCCTGATCCGGGAGCTGGACCCCCGGTTTTTCAAGGTGATCAGTGTCTCCATGCCCACAGAGGAGGAACGCCGCTGGCCCTTCCTGAAGCGCTACGTTCAGAGCATCCCGGAGGCGGGAAAGGTCCTCTTCCTGGACTCGGGATGGATGGATGAGACGGTGCGGGAACGGCTGCAGGGTGGCCTGTCCGAGCGGGAGTATGCCCGGAGGCTGGAGAGCGTGAGGATGATGGAGCGGCAGCTGGCGGCAGGCGGCTATCTGCTGGTGAAGCTGTTCCTCCACATCGACAGGGAGCGCCAGCGGAAACGGCTGAAGAAGTTAGCCAGCCACAAGGACACGGCCTGGAGGGCAGGGGAAAATGACTGGCGGCAGAACAAGAACTATGGGCGGACGCTGGATGCTTTCCAGGATTTTATGTCTGCCACTGACGCACCCTGGGCCCGCTGGAAGGTGATCGACGGCTCCCATGCCGTCCGGGCGCAGCTGGAAGCGGCGGACTGGCTGTACCACCAGATCTGCACCGCCCTGGACTGCCGGCCCGCAGCGGAGCAGCCGAAGAGGGAGTGGCCCCTGCTGCCCATGGAACCCCTGTCCCAGGTGAGATTGGATCAGGCCCTGGGGGAGAAGGAGTACCGGAAGCAGCTGAAGAAGTGCCGGAAGGAGCTGGCGGAGCTTCACAATGAGCTCTACCGGAAAAAGGTGCCGGTGGTCATCGTCTACGAGGGGTGGGACGCCGCAGGGAAGGGAGGCAACATCAAGCGCCTGGCCTCCGCCCTGGACCCCCGGGGCTATGAGGTCATCCCCATCGCCGCCCCCACCCACGACGAGCTGGCCAGGCATTACCTGTGGCGGTTCTGGGAGCGCCTGCCAAAGACGGGCCACATCGCCATCTTTGACCGCAGCTGGTACGGGCGGGTGATGGTGGAGCGGCTGGAGGGCTTCTGTTCGGAGGCAGAGTGGCAGCGGGCCTATGACGAGATCAACGAGTTTGAGCGGGAGCTCACCGATGCCGGGACGGTGGTGGTGAAATTCTGGGTGCAGATCGACAAGGACACCCAGATGGCCCGGTTCCGGGAGCGGCAGAACACCCCGGAGAAGCAGTGGAAGATCACGGAGGAGGACTGGCGGAACCGGGAGAAATGGGACGCCTATGAGGAAGCGGTGAACGAGATGCTGGCCAGGACCAGCACAGAGCGGGCGCCGTGGCATATCCTGGAGTCGGTGGACAAGCGGTATGCCCGGATCAAGGCCATGAGGCTGGTCATCGGTGCCATCCGGCAGACGCTGGACCGGTGAGCAAGGAGAGGCCCCGGCGGGGAGGAAGCCCTGCCGGGGCATTTCCCGTCTCAGAAGGAGATGCGGAGGGAAAAGAGACGGGAAAATGGAAAAACCGCCCCTCTTTTTCCGAAGGGCGGTTTGCGGATATTGATATTTACAGCAGGCCGCGCACTGGTGGGAGAGTCAGCCGTGAGAGTGGTCGGGGTCCCGGAGCAGGACCTGGTCGCCGGCCTGGTACTCCTTGGCGTAGCGGCCGGGGGAGGTGCCGGTGAGATGACCAAAGGTGCGGATGAAATGGGAGTTGTCGGAGAAACCGGACAGCTCCCCCGCCTGCTGGACGCTGACCCCCTCCTGGAGCAGCTGCCGGGCCCGGAGGATGCGGCTGTAAATGATATACTCCATGACGGAAAAGCCGGTGGCCGACTTGAAGATGCGGCACAGATAGTGCTTGCTGATGAAGAACCTGCCTGCGATCTGATCCAGGGTCAGGGGCTCAGCCAGGTTGTCCCGGATATAGTCCAGGATGGGCGCCACCCGCAGAAAGTCCTTGTTGCGGATGGCCTCGCCGGCGGTGGAGGCGTTGAGGACAGGGGCGACGCGGATCAGCAGGTTGAGCAGGGCAATGGTCTGGTGGATGTCGCTGCCGAAGGAGCCGTCGTTTTTGTTGCGCTCCAGGGCCTGAAACAGCTCGATGATCTCGGTCATCTCGTCGGTGGACAGGGCGGCACGGCGGAAGCTGTCGTGGGTCAGCTGGGTCAGGTCGGTCTGGGGGGTGGACAGCTCGGCAAGGGCCTTCCGGCCGATATGGAGGATATACCGGGCGTGGAAGCCGGTAGCGATGGTGCGGTGGAGGGTGTTCTCCCCGATGAGGTACAAGGTGCCCCGCTGGAGGGGATAGACCTGGTCGTTGACGAAGATGTTTCCCGGGCTGGTCAGGGGGAGCAGGAGCTCGTAGTGGTCGTGGAAATGGAGGCGGCTCATGTTCCAGGTCACATTGTGATTCAGCTGTAAATGAAATTCAACATTGGTCATGAAACTACCTCAAATACCCTTAAAAAAGTGAAGTTTCTGGTAAAATTGCAGAGGGTTTGGCTTGCCCAACTTCCTTTGTTGTGGTATTATAACATACGTAGTGAAGATATGCAAACTTTTTGCCAAATTAGCAAAGGAAATCCATCGGAGCCTGTGATAAACTGGCCTACGATGAAAATGAGGCAGATTGCAATTTTCACAACAGGAAGAAGAGCAAAGAAAGCAAGCGAGACCGTACATTCCAAATCTTTTGTAATGGGGGTATTACCATGAACAAAGTGTACACCTTGCACGATGCGATCGCGAAATACGTCGAGACTGGAGACTGCATCTCCTTCGGCGGCTTCACGACCAACCGCAAGCCCTATGCTGCCGTGGCAGAGATTCTGCGCCAGGGGCAGGGCGACTTCACCGTCTGGGCTGGTCCTGCCGGCGGCGACTGGGACATGATGATCGGAGAGGGCCGCGTCAAGGCCTACATCAACTGCTACACCGCCAACTCCGGCTATACCAATGTCTCCCGCCGCTTCCGCGCCGCCATTGAGAAGGGCGAGCTGGCCTATGAGGACTACTCTCAGGACGTGGTCATGCTGGCCCTCCATGCTGCCTCCCTGGGCCTTCCCTTCCTGCCTGTCCGTCTGATGCAGGGCTCCGGCCTGACCAAGTACTGGGGCATCAGCGAGGAGCAGCGCAAGACCCTGGACAAGGTGGACGACCTGAAATATGTGGAGATGGACAACCCCTTCAACCCCGGCGAGAAGATCGTGGCCGTCCCCGTGCCCAAGCTGGACACCGCCATCATCCACGTGCAGAAGGCCAGCCCCGACGGCACCTGCATCATCGAGGGCGACGAGTTCCATGACGTGGACATCGCTGTGGCCGCCCGCAAGGTCATCGTCACCTGTGACGAGCTGGTGAGCGACGAGTACATCCGCCGCGATCCCACCCTGACCCGCATCTTCGGCGAGTGCGTGGACGCTGTGGTCCACTGCCCCTATGGTGCCTGGCCCTCCCAGTGCTACAACTACTACGACAACGACTCCCACGCTCTGAAGGAGTACGACAAGGCCTCCAAGTACCAGGACGCTGAGGACGCCAAGGCCCAACTGGCCAAGGCTGCCGCCAAGGCTGAGAAGGCCGCCGCTGCTAAGCCCGACGACGCCAAGCTGGCCGAGGCTGCCGCCAAGGCCAAGAAGGCGGCTGAGGACGCTGCCGCCGGTGTGGCCATCCCCGAGACCTTCAAGGATTACCTGGAGAAGTGGGTTTACAGCGTGAAGGACAATGAGGAGCTGCTGGACAAGGTGGGCGGTTCCCGTCTGATGCGCCTGAAGAACGAGCCCCATCTGGGTTATTCCACCAGACACTAAGAGTTGGGAGGTTTACGACAATGGCTGATTATACGAAGTACACCAAGCAGGAAATGCAGGCCTATGCCATCGCGAAGAACATCAAGGAGAATCAGATCGTCATCGTGGGCACCGGCCTTCCTCTGATCGGCGCCTCTCTGGCCAAGCGGGTGGTCTGCCCCTCCTGCCACCCCATCGTGGAGAGCGGCCTGATGGACTGCTCCCCCGTGGAGGTCCCCCGTTCTGTGGGCGATAACCGCTTCATGGCTCACTGCGCCGTTCAGTGGCCCAACATCCGCTTCATCGGCTTTGAGGCCAACGAGTGGCTGCACGACGCTGACCGGCTCATCGCCTTCATCGGCGGCGCCCAGATCGATCCTTACGGCAACGTGAACTCCACCTGCATCTATGGCAAGGGCGACTATGTCAAGCCCCAGACCCGGTTCACCGGCTCCGGCGGCGCCAACGGCATTGCCGGTTACTGCAACACCATCATCATGATGCAGCACCAGAAGCGCCGCTTCATGGAGAAGATCGACTACATCACCTCCTGCGGCTGGATGGACGGCCCCGGCGGCCGTGAGCGCGCCGGCCTGCCCGGCAACCGCGGTCCCCAGATGGTCGTCACCGACCTGGGCATCATGAAGTTCGACGAGGAGACCAAGCGGATGTATCTGGCTTACTACTATCCCTTCTCCTCCCCTGAGATGGTCCAGGAGAACACCGGCTTCGAGGTGGACGTGTCCCGCGCCCAACTCTTCGAGGGCCCCTCTCCTGAGATCATCCGGGTCATCCGAGAGGAGATCGACCCCGGCCAGGCCTTTATCAAGGTCCCCAAGGAATAAGAGATCCCGCTCCGGAACACCATACTACCAACATAGGAGGAATTGACATTGGGTAACTATTCTATGCCCCGATACTTCCAGAACATGCCCGTGGTGGGCAAGCCCGTCCGCGCCAACGCGGAAAACGTGGCTGAGCTGAAGGCCATCGAGGAGGAGATCCACGCCCAGATCGTGAAGGGCCTGGAGAACGGCAAGGCCGACGCGGACATGAATGCCAAGGGCCAGCTCACCGCCATGCAGCGGGTGTCCCTGCTGGTGGACCCCGGCACCTGGTGCCCCCTGAACAGCCTGTACAACCCCGAGAAGAACAAGACCGGCACCACCTCCATCGTCAAGGGCCTGGGCCGTGTCAACGGCAAGTGGTGCGTTATCATCGCCTCCGACAACAAGAAGCACGCCGGCACCTGGGTGCCCGGCCAGGCTGACAACCTGCTGCGGGGCAGCGACACCGCCAAGCGGCTGCGCATCCCCCTGATCTATCTGCTGGAGTGCGCCGGCGTGGAGCTGGACCAGCAGGAGAAGGTGTACCCCAACCGCCGGGGCGGCGGCACCCCCTTCTATCGCAACTCCGAGCTCAACCAGATGGGCATCCCCGTCATCGTGGGCATCCACGGCACCAACCCCGCCGGCGGCGGCTACCACTCCATCTCTCCCACCGTGCTGATTGCCCATGAGAAGGCCAACATGGCCGTGGGCGGCGCTGGCATCGTGGGCGGCATGAACCCCAAGCCCCATGTGGACATGGAGGCCGCCCTGGCCCAGATTGAGGCTACTAAGGGCCTGCGTGCTGATCCTCCCGGATCTGTCTCCATCCACTACGGCGTCACCGGATTCTTCCGCGAGGTGTACAATGAGCAGGAGGGCGTCATCGCCGGCATCAAGAAGTACGTGGATATGCTGCCCACCTACGACCTGGAGTTCTTCCGCGTGGATGAGCCTCAGTCTCCCGCCGCCTCCGATGTGGAGCTGTATGACCTGGTGCTGAACAACAAGAACCGTCCCTATGATATGTACTCCGTCATCGCCCGCCTGTTTGACGGCAGTCAGTTCATGGAGTATAAGAAGGGCTACGGTCCTGAGATGATTACTGGCATCGCCAAGGTGGACGGCCTTCTGGTGGGCGTGGTGGCCAACCAGCAGGGCGTGTTCCCCAACTACCCTGAGTACAAGATGGAGAAGTACGGCCAGTCCATGGGCGCCGGCGGCAAGCTGTACCGCCAGGGACTGATCAAGATGAACGAGTTCGTCACCCTGTGCGCTCGCGACCGCATCCCCATGATCTGGATCCAGGACACCACTGGCATCGACGTAGGCGATGACGCCGAGGTCGCCGAGCTGCTGGGTCTGGGCCAGTCCCTGATCTACTCCATCCAGACCAGCAAGCTGCCCATGATGGAGATCACCCTGCGCCGCGGCACTGCCGCCGCTCACTATGTGCTGGGCGGCCCCCAGGGCAACGACAACAACGCCTTCTCCCTGGGCACCGCCGCCACTGAGATCAATGTCATGAATGGCAAGACCGCCGCCAACGCCATGTACACCGGCCGTCTGGCCAAGGATCAGAAGGCGGGCAAGGATCTCCAGCCCACCATCGACAAGATGAACGCCCTGATCGACGACTACGATGTGAAGTCCAAGCCTCTGTTCTGCGCCCAGGCCGGCCTGGTGGACGAGATCGTGGACATGCCCATGATGCGCAACTACATCGTGGCCTTCACTGATGCTGTCTATCAGAACCCCGAGTCCATCTGCCCCTTCCATCAGATGCTGCTGCCCCGTACCATCCGGGACTACGACAACCTGAAGAAGTAAGGGCCTTTCCCACACAAATGCGCCCCCTCCGCCCGGGCCACAGCCGGTCCCGGCGGAGGGGGAGAGCAGCGGCCCGGCGCAGGTGTGACAGCGCCGGGGGTCCTGGAGAAAGCAGTCTCCGGCGGGACCACACAATTTCTGACATTGGAGCGAAACCATGGATAAAATTTACACGCTGGGCATCGATATCGGCTCCACCGCCTCTAAGTGCGTTATCCTGGCGGATGGCAAGGAGCTGGTCAGCAAGTCCCTCATCCCCGTGGGAGCGGGGACCAGCGGCCCCCAGCGGGCCATCAGCGACGTACTGGAGAACGCCGGGCTGAAGCGGGAGGACATGGGCTATGTCCTGGCCACAGGTTACGGCCGCAACTCCATGCTGGAGATCGCAGACCAGCAGATGAGCGAGCTGAGCTGCCACGCCAGAGGAGCCAGCTTCCTTTTTCCTGAAGTCCACACCGTCATCGACATCGGGGGCCAGGATGTGAAGGTGCTCCAGATCGAGAACGGGGTCATGACCAACTTTGTCATGAACGACAAGTGTGCTGCCGGCACTGGCCGGTTCCTGGACGTGATGGCCCGGGTGCTGGAGGTGAAGGTGGAGGACCTGGGGACGCTGGGGGCGCAGTCCACCAAGAACGTGTCCATCAGCTCTACCTGCACTGTCTTTGCCGAGAGCGAGGTCATCAGCCAGCTGTCTCTGGACACTGACAAACGGGATATCATCAACGGCATCCACCACTCCGTGGCCAGCCGGGTGGCAGGCCTTGCCCACCGGGTAGGCGTCCGGGATCAGGTGGTCATGACCGGCGGCGTGGCACAGAACACCGGCGTGGTCAAGGCGCTGGAGGAGGAACTGGGCCACATCATCTATACCTCGCCCCTGACACAGTACAACGGGGCTCTGGGGGCGGCGCTGTTCGCCTATCAGAGGTATCAGAAGGAACAAAAGGGATGAAAAAAGTCCTGTTTGGTATCGCACTGATCCTGTTCGCCGTAGTACTGCTGTTGTCAGGGATATGGCTGCCAGTCATAAGTGACCTGATGGATAGAACGGAGTTTGCCGTCCTTGTCGCGGCCATCGGACTGGTGATTGCCGGGATCGGCGCGTTTACCAGGGAGAAATGATCCATTTCGGGCTGTTTTCCCAGCGGCCCCGCAACATTGAAACATTGATTTTCTAGTGAATCTAGTGAGGAGGAGAAGAACAATGGCTAAAACTGTAAGCCCCGGCGTTCAGGCGCTGCGCAAGGTCGTCGAGGATGTGTACGCCGACGCCCGCAAGGCCAAGGCCGAGGGCAAGCTGGTGGGCTGGTCCAGCTCCAAGTTCCCCTGTGAGCTGGCCGAGGCCTTTGATCTGAACGTCATGTACCCCGAGAACCAGGCTGCCGGCATTGCCGCCAACCGGGACGGCGAGATCATGTGCAAGGCTGCCGAGGACTTGGGCTTTGACAACGACATCTGCGGCTACGCCCGCATCAGCCTGGCCTACGCCGCCGGCAAGCGTGCTTCCCGCAAGGTGGACCTGGAGACCGGTGAGTATGTCATCAACCCCAACAGCGGCAAACCCCTGAAGGACGAGAACGGCAACGTGGTCATTGACCCCGAGACCGGCAAGCCCAAGAAGGACCCCAAGACCATGCAGCCCTACACGGTGCTGGACGACATCTATGAGATCGAGGCCCTGCCTGAGGGCCGGGAGAAGGAGCTGCGGAAGGCGGCTATCAAGCCCTACCGCCAGATGCAGATGCCTCAGCCCGACTTCATGCTCTGCTGCAACAACATCTGCAACTGCATGACCAAGTGGTATGAGAACATCGCCCGCATGCGCAACATCCCCCTGATCATGATCGATATCCCCTACAACAACACTGTTGATGTCCATGACACCAATGTGGCCTATGTCCGCGCCCAGTTCGACTCCGCCATCAAGCAGCTGGAAGAGCTGACCGGCAAGAAGTTCGACGAGAAGAAGTTTGAGCAGGCCTGCGCCAATGCCAACCGCACCGCCCAGGCCTGGCTGCGGGTGTGCGATTACCTGCAGTACAAACCCTCCCCCTACAGCGGCTTCGATCTGTTCAACCACATGGCCGACGTAGTCACTGCCCGCGGCAAGGTGGCCGCCGCCGAGGCCTTTGAGCTGCTGGAGAAGGACCTGGAGGAGGCCGTCAAGAACGGCACCTCCACCACCCCCTTCCCTGAGAAGTACCGTGTCATGTTCGAGGGCATTCCCTGCTGGCCCAAGCTGCCCAATCTGTTCAAGCCTCTGAAGGAGCATGGCGTCAACGTCACCGCCGTGGTGTATGCCCCCGCTTTCGGCTTTGTGTACAATAATATGGACGAGATGGTCCGCGCCTACTACAAGGCCCCCAACTCCGTGTGTATCGAGCAGGGCGTGGATTGGCGCGAAGGCATCTGCCGGGACAACAAGGTGGACGGCGTGCTGGTCCACTACAACCGCTCCTGCAAGCCCTGGTCCGGCTACATGGCCGAGATGCAGCGCCGCTTTACCAAGGATCTGGGTGTCCCCTGTGCCGGTTTTGACGGAGACCAGGCTGACCCCCGGAACTTCAACGAGGCCCAGTATGAGACCCGTGTCCAGGGCCTGGTGGAGGCCATGGAGGCCAATCAAGCGAAGAAGGAGGCCGAGGCGAAATGAGCACCGAGGTTTTGCTGAACAAGTTCAAGGAGTATTCCGAGCACCCCTACCGTGTGCTGAGCGAGTACAAGAAGCAGGGCAAAAAGGTGATCGGAATGCTGCCCTACTATGCCCCTGCCGAGCTGGTGGTGGCCGCCGGCATGGTGCCCATGGGCATCTGGGGAAGCAACAAGAAGACCATTGCTCTGGCTAAGGAGTACTGCGCCACCTTCTACTGCACCATCGCCCAGCTGGCGCTGGAGATGCTGCTGGACGGCACCCTGGATCAGCTGGACGGCGTCATCACCCCCACCATCTGTGATACCCTGCGGCCCATGAGCCAGAACATCCGCGTGGCCATGAGCGACAAGTTGCCCTGCATCTTCCTGGCCCATCCCCAGTACCGCAAGCCCGCTTTCGGCCTGCAGTTCACGGTGGACCAGTACATGCACGTCAAGTCTGAGCTGGAGAAGATTGCCGGCAAGGAGATCACCGATGACGACCTGCGGGCCGCTATCAAGGTGATGAACCGCAGCCGCGCCGCCCGCCGGGCTTTCGTCAAGCTGGCTAGCGAGCACTGTGATGTCATCTCCGCCGTCAGCCGCTCCGCCGTGCTGCGCTCCGCTTGGTTCATGGAGCCCGCCGTCTACGCCGAGAAGCTGGAGGCCCTGAACGCCGAGCTGGCCCAGCTGCCCGCAGCCAACTGGAAGGGCAGAAAGATCGTCACCTCCGGCATCATCTGCGACAACCCCAAGCTGCTCCAGATCTTTGACGACAACAACATTGCCATTGCCGCCGACGACGTGGCCCAAGAGAGCCGCGCTTTCCGGGTGGACGCCAGCGAGGAGGGCGATCCCATGATGGCCCTGGCCCAGCAGTTCGCTGATCAGGACTATGATGTCCTGCTCTACGATGAGCACTCCAGCCAGAACCGCCGGGGCGAGTTCGTGGCCCAGCTGGCCAAGGACAGCGGTGCCCAGGGCGTGGTCCTGTTCATGCAGCAGTTCTGCGACCCCGAAGAGATGGAGTACCCCTATCTGAAGAAGGCGCTGGACGAGGCCGGCGTGCCCCACATCAAGCTGGGTGTGGACCAGCAGATGCGGGACTTCGGGCAGGCCAGCACCGCCATCCAGGCATTTGCCGACGTGCTGTAAAGATCCCATGCAGAAAATCGGTCTTCTGGGCCGAAACCCTTGAAAAATTCCCGCTGAAGTGATATAATGCCACCAATTTCGGGTTTCTCCCCCTGTGTCCCGTCACGGGAACAGGGGGAGTCCGGGAAAATGGACGTCCGATTGGGAGGGGCCTGCGCCCGGCCCAAGCCGGTGACCATAAAATAATCAAAGAAGGGGAAAGATAGACTATGAACTACAACGTAACTGTAAATGGAAAAGTTTACAGCGTGACTGTGGAAAAGACTGGAGCCGCCGCTCCTGCCGCTGTCGCTCCCGTGGCCGCCCCTGTGGCTGCCGCTCCTGTCGCCGCCCCCGCGCCCGCTGCTGCTCCCGCCACTGTGGCCGCCGGTGAGACGGCTGTCAACAGCCCCATGCCCGGCAATATCTTCAAGGTGGAGTGCTCCGTGGGCCAGGCCGTGAAGGCTGGCGACGTGCTGGTGGTGCTGGAGGCCATGAAGATGGAGATCGAGGTCTCCGCCCCCGTGGACGGCACCGTCAAGGCCGTGGCCGCCACTGTGGGCACCGCTGTCAACACTGACGATCTGCTGGTCACCCTGGGTTAAAAGTAGGGGGTACAGATACATGCCTAGTGTTGATAAAGCAATTATTAACCCGTTTGAACCTCTGGGTGTCGGTGAGGCCCTGCTGGTAGCCGTGTCCGGTCTGCTGATCGTCTTTGTGATGCTTGCCATGCTGATGGCGGTCATTTTGGTGATCTCCAAGATCGTGGCCGCTATCGAGGGCAAGGGAAAGGCTCCTGCCGCACCCGCTCCCAAGTCCGCTGCCCCTGCCGCCAAACCGGCAGCAGCCCCCGCCGCCCCTGCGGTGGATGAGGGGGAGCTGGTTGCGGTGATGATGGCCGCTGTGGCTGAGGAGTCCGGGATGTCCCCCAACTCCTTCCAAATCACCAACATCAGTGCGGCTCCTGCCGCCGCTGCCCCTGCCCCTGTTGCTGCTCCTGCTGCGGCCCCCGCACCTGCTCCTGCTGCCGCCCCCGCGCCTGTTGCGGCTCCTGCCGCTGTGGCCGCCGGAGAGACGGCCGTCAACAGCCCCATGCCCGGAAACATCTTCAAGGTGGAGTGCTCTGTGGGCCAGGCTGTAAAGGCCGGCGATGTGCTGGTGGTGCTGGAGGCCATGAAGATGGAAATCGAGGTCTCCGCTCCCGTGGACGGAACTGTGAAGGCCGTCTCTGCCGTTGTGGGTACTGCTGTGAACACCGATGACCTGCTGGTCACCATCGGTTGAGAGGAGGGGTGAAGTATGGAATTTCTGAAAGAAGTCATTTTTGCGATTGCTGGCGGTTCTGGCTTTGCCGCTCTGGACTGGAAGACCGTGGTCATGCTCGTCATTGCCTGTGTCCTGCTGTACATGGGTATCGGCAAGGGCTTTGAGCCCCTGCTGCTGGTCCCCATCGCATTCGGTATGCTGCTGGCCAACCTGCCCATTACCGGCTTGTTTGCCGAGCCCGTCTATGATGCCGCTACCCATAGTGGAACAGTAGGCTTTATGTGGGTACTCTATCAGGGTGTCCAATACGCCATTTACCCGTCTATCATCTTTATGGGCATCGGTGCCATGACCGACTTTGGTCCTCTGCTGGCTAACCCCATGTCCCTGCTGCTGGGCGCTGCTGCGCAGCTGGGCATCTTCGCAGCGTTCCTGATGGCGCTGGTCCTGGGCTTTACTCCCGCTGAGGCTGCCGCCATCGGCGTCATTGGCGGCGCAGACGGCCCCACTGCTATCCTGACGGCATCAAAATTGGCGGTAGAGCTGTTGCCGGCTATTGCCATCGCGGCATACTCTTACATGGCCCTGATCCCCATGATCCAGCCCCCGCTGATGAAGCTGATGACCACTAAGAAAATGCGTCAGGTCAAGATGAGTCAGCTGCGTGTGGTCTCCAAAACTGAGAAGATCATCTTCCCCATTGCCGTGACCATCTTCGTAGTGCTGCTGATCCCCGATACTGCACCTCTGATTGGTATGCTCATGCTGGGCAACCTGTTCCGTGAGTGTGGTGTCACGGAGCGTCTGTCTGATACCGCTCAGAACGCTCTGATCAATATCGTGACGATTCCGCTGGGCCTGTCCGTGGGCTTTAAGGCTACGGCCAGCAGCTTCCTGACTGTTGAGACCCTGTCCATTATCGCTCTGGGTCTGACGGCTTTCCTGCTGTCCACTGCTGGCGGCCTGCTGCTGGGCGATTTGATGTATGTTCTGACTGGTGGCAAGGTCAATCCGCTGATCGGCTCTGCCGGCGTGTCCGCCGTGCCTATGGCGGCCCGTGTGTCCCAGGTGGTGGGACAGAAGGAGAACCCCTCCAACTTCCTGCTGATGCACGCTATGGGACCCAATGTGGCTGGCGTCATCGGTTCCGCTTGTGCCGCTGGATTTATGATCAAGGTCTTCGGCGGCTGATTTAAAGCGATTACAGTTTCAAACAGGTGCTCGGCACACCGGTGCAGACCGGTGTGCCGAGTGCTTTTTCCGTGCAGGAAAAGAGATGCGGCGGAGAGAAAAGAGGGGGCATCGAGGGGGAAAAGGCGGAAAAAAGCTGGGCAGAACAGGGGAGAGGAGGAAGGAAGAAAAAATTTGAAAAAAATAAAAATAGTACTTGCCAAATCGAAAAATATGTGCTATTATTTATAAGCTGTCAGTGAGAGATACTTCTCCTGCGGTATGCGGCTGTAGCTCAGTTGGATAGAGTGTTTGGCTACGAACCAAAAGGTCGGGGGTTCGAATCCCTTCAGCCGTACCACTCGTCGCAAGCGTCGTATCGCTTGCGACGAGTTTTTTCGTTTCATTACAAAACTTATCGCGCACTCACTTTGCTGCTCCTCGCTTCCAAACCGAAGCCCAGCGTAGCGGGTTCGGTTTGGTTTTTGGCACAGACCTGTAGCCACTACATCTTTTTTGTCCACATATTCCAAGTTAAAAGCTATATTTTGATCTTATAAACGAGGCCGAAATGTAGCTTTTCTTTTTATCAATTTGTCGAAGAAACCTCCATGTTTTCTACTCATGAGCACATGAGTAGAAAACATGGAGGCTTTGTTATGCCTGAGAATATCACTTGGAGAAGCGGGACGCAATCGGGGGAAAGAGAACTGCCCGCCGCTCCGCCCCGGCGCCTGGCGCGGGGGGAAACGGCGGGCAGACTGCGCCTCAGGGCGCGGCAAGGTCACATGATATGCTCTTCGGCGCAGTTGTCCAGCACACGCATCCCCATCTCCTTGGGTGCGGCAACGGGAAATTTGGCAATGCTGGTCTCGTCGAATTTGGCACACAGGCGGAGCTGAGGATTGAGGCGCAGGTCCTCCATATGGGACGGCCTGCGTGCTCTGCGCTTTGCCATAAAGATCACCCCTGGCACAGTATGCCCTAAAATCCGACCGATGTTACAGGGAAGACGGCCGCTGCGCTGGGAGCAGGGAGAGTCAAAACTTTTCCATATGCTGAAGATCCATTACAAAGACGACCACACCGCCCACATCCTGCACAACAGGGGTGGCGGGCATGAGAGGAGGGTAGGGGTGCCCCATGGGGATAGAAAAGCTTTGGTAGACCGTGGCTTTCCGTTGACCCGCCCGGCGCTTCAGAATGTCCAGCACCTCATCCAGACGGGGCTCTTCAACGCCGATCATGATGGTGGTGCTGTGCTTTTTTAGAAATCCTCCGGTGGAGCTGAGCATCGTAACAAAAAAGCCGTTTTGATTCAGCTCATAGACCGTATCCTCGTAATCTTCCCCCTGGAGGATAGCCAAAACCAATTTCCCACTGTGCTGTTCCATGTAAGACCTCCTTGTTTGTTCCCGCAGGGCCAGACCAGGTCAGACCCGCTTTTGAAAATTCCCTACCACTGAGATGTTGTCATCCAGAATGACAAAGATGTTTGGGTCCTGCTTCTGCAGCGCCTTACGAAGCTGAAGAGCTTCCTTTTTGGAGACCACTGTGAGAAGCATCTCCGTCTGCTCTCCGCTGTACGCCCCTTCTCCCTCCCATTTTGTAACGCCGCGGCCCACATATTCAAAGACCAGCTGCTCCATCTCCGGCTTTTTGGTGATGATAAGCATAGTGACCATCACATTTTGCAGGTGCGCCCGGTCCAAGCAGAGAAAAGTAACGCAGGTGAACAGAATGCTGTACACCACCACCTGCCGGTCAAAAAACAGGAAACCGACCCCATAAACTGCAAAGTTCAGGGCCATGGAGATACGGCCAACGCTCAGAAGGGGGTGCTTCTGAAGGCAGAGCAGCCCCAGGATCTCTTCTCCGCCTCCAGAGCAGCCAGAGGTGAGGGTCAGGCCGGCGCCAGCGCCGCAGGCGAGGCCGCCGATGACACAGGCGGTGAGATGCTCATCGAACAGACCAGACTGAGGAATAGGGATCAGGGCCAGAAAAATACTGTAACAGGCCACACACAGGGCGGTCTTTGCAAAAAAAAGATGTCCAAATCTGGACCAGGCCAGAATGAGCAGGGGGACATTGAGCAGAAAGTAAATGATGCCGGCCACGTCCCCCACAGACTGGAGAGACGGAAAAACAGAGAGCAAAACCATGCGCAGAAGCTGTGCGATCCCTAAAAATCCGCCGCTGTACATTCCGGAAGGCAGAATAATACAGTTCATGGATACGGAAAACAGCAGGGAGCCGACAACAATGAGGGACATATCTTTGACAATCTGGCCGCTGTGCCGCCGAAGTCCCATCGCCTGCTTATATTGTACCATACAGTCCCACCCTTATCAATCCAATTTATGAAATGGTCCCGGAATACCCCAAAGGGATATTCCGGGAGCAAATCTGTAGGAAAGCGGACGATCAGGCGGGAATCAGGCCGTTGTCCACCAGGAACTGATGGGCGACCTCCTTGGCGCTCATGCCGTCCACATCTACCTGAGCGTTCATGGCAGCCATGGTAGCCTCGTCAATGGCACCGTCCAGCTTGGAGAGGACCTCGGCCAGAGCGGGATCAGACTGGATCAGATCGGCATTTACGAAGTTTACAGCGTAGTAGGGGGGGAAGAAGCCCAGGTCGTCCTCCAGAGTGGTCAGCCCCAGCTTGGAGAGCAGAGCATCTGTGGCAAAGGCGTCCACCACGTCCACCTCGTCGTTTTCAATGGCAGTGTAGCGCAGGCTGGCATCCAGTCCGGTGACATCCTTGAACTCGGCGTTGTACTGGCTTTCCAGAAGAGGCAGACAGTCCTCGCGCTGGATAAACTCTACGGTGCATCCCAGCCGAAGCTCAGGGGACTTCTCGATCAGATCAGACAGAGTGGTCAGGCCATAGGCCTCGGCGGTCTCGGGCTTGACGCTCATCACATAGGTGTTATTGAAGCCCAGAGGAGCGGAGGTATAGATGTTGTGGTCTTTCATCATCATATCGCTGACAGTCTGCCAAACTACGTCTTTATCGGTATTCATGGGCTGGGCCAGCAGATTCATCAGGGCGGTCCCGGTGTACTCCACGAACATATCGATGCTTCCCTGTTCCAAGGCGTCAAAGCAGACGGCGGCCCCGGCCAGACCGAAGCGCTGATCCACCGTGTAATCGGTGTTGGCCTCGATCAGCTCGGTATAGAGCTCACCCAGAATATTGACCTCAGTAAAGTTGGAGGTGCCTACCACGATGGTCTTGTCGCCGCTTCCGGTACTGGAGGGGGCAGAAGAAACAGACCCGCTTCCGCTGCCGGAAGAGCCGCAGGCGGCAAGGGAGAGGGACAGCGCAGCCGCTGTGAGAGCGCAGGTGATTTTTTTCAGGTTTTTCATGACGCAAGAAACTCCTTTTTCTTATTTTGAATTTTAAAATCAAGAGATCAGCCCAGATAGGCTCAGGCAATGATGGCGGCATAGGATGCCGCGGAGACAGCGACCAGGGCAAAGCACAGCCCGCCTGCCACTGCCTTGCGGCGGGTCCGGACAGCTTTGCTGAGGTTTTTGATCTGGTCCTGAGGCAGCAGCCCCTCGCTGGTGAGGGCCCGTTCCACGCGGCCCAGGAGGTAATCCAGAGTGAGGGCCATCACAGCGGAGGCGACCGCCCCCATGACAGTCATAGGATAATTGAGGGAGTTCATACCCAGCATAATGAACCAGCCCAGTCCGTTGGCTCCGGCGAAAGCGGCGATGGTCATGGTGCCTACCGCACCCACGGCAGCGATACGGATGCCGGACATGATATAGGGCGTGGCCATGGGCAGCTCCACTCGGCCCAGCTGCTGCATGCGGGTCAGTCCGATGCCCCGTGCCACCTCGAGGGAGACAGGAGAGATGCTGGAGATCCCGGTGTAGGTGTTTTTCAGAATGGGGAGGAACGCATAGACAAACACCATGAAGATAGCCAGTGTCTCACCGACGCCCAGAAAGGGGATCCCCATGGCAAGCAGGGCCATACAGGGGATGGACTGCATCACATTGGCGATGCCGATGACCACGCTGGAGACCTTTTTGCTTCTGGTGATGAAGATACCCAGGGGGACGGCAATGATGAGGGCGAGAACCACGGCGAAGCAGGTCATGGCCAGGTGGCGCAGGAATTCCTCCACCAGACTGTCCCACTCCTCTGCATAGATCGTCAGATAGGGAAGGAAATTCTCCGCCAGACTGTCCCACCACGATGCGGGGGACTCTATCAATGCGCTGCTGCTGCCCATATAACTCCGCTCCTTTCTCCCGCAGTATGCTCAGGGACGAACTGCCTGCTCATAGTGGCCAGCAGACTGCTCTTGGTCAAAAATCCCACAAGGGTCCGGTCGTGCTCGATCACGGGGATAATGCCGGACACATCGTAGTCGATGGTGGAGATGATCTCTTTGAGAGTGGTATCCCCCTCCACCGCGACGTAGTCATCGGAGAGGTAGGTCTCGGCGGAGCCAGAGCTGTCTTTCTCCGACATCAGTTCCTCCAGCCAGAGGACCCCCAGCAGACGGTCCCGACCGTCTACCACCAGCAGGCTGTCTACGCCGCTCTGGCGCATGATCTGCAGAGCCTGGAGCACGGTCCGCCCCCTGGAGATGGTGATGGGACGGCGGCGCATAATGTCCCGGGCCCGGATATACTCGGGGTTGGCCCACAGACGGTTGGCACCAATAAAGTCCGTGACATACTGATTGGCGGGAGCTTTCAGGATCCGCTCCGGGGTGTCGCACTGGACGATGTGCCCTTCCTGGATAATGCAGATGCGGTCGGCCAGCTTGATGGCCTCGTCCATGTCGTGGGTGACGAATACGACAGTCTTTTTTGTTTTTTTCTGGAGCGTATGAATCTCGTCCTGCAGCTCGGCCCGGGTCATGGGATCCAGAGCGGAGAAGGGCTCATCCATCAGAACGATGGGGGGGTCCACCGCAAAGGCCCGGGCTACTCCCACGCGCTGCTGCTGCCCGCCGGACAGCTGAGAGGGGTATTGGTTGCGGTAGGTGTCCGGGTCCAGATCGACCATCCGGAGCATCTCAGTCACCCGCTCAGAGATCCGCTCGCTGGGGTAGCCGGCGATGCGCATGACCAGCGCAATATTTTCCTCCACGGTCAGATGGGGGAAGAGGCCGCCGGCCTGAACGACATAGCCCACCAGGTTGGGCAGCTGATTTGTTTTGATGCGGTCCACCGGCGTCCCATTGATGAGCAGCTTGCCCTTCTGCACATTGAGCAGCTTGTTGATGCTCTTGAGAAGAGTGGTTTTTCCACAGCCGCTGGAGCCGATGAGAACAAAAAATTCACTGTCCTGAATGGTAAGATCCACGTGGTTCAGAACGGGCCTATCTTTGTACGCCATGGACACATTTTGAAACTCAATCATAAGCGTGTCTCACGATCCCTTCTTTGTTATGGCGGTATCGTAACAGAATTTCAGTTAATGTGACCCTAGGATTCTGCCTCTGGAATTAAGAGTGTGTTAGTTCAGGCAGGGACCCACCGCCCGCTGGGAAGAAAAAGACTGCCCGCCCCCTGCAAGACGCAGGGAATGGACAGTCAGGGACGCAGGTGCAGAGGTCAGGCCTCGTCCTCCTGCTTCTGGCGGATCATGCGGTAGCCCACGCCGATGTGGGTCTGGATATACTGGGGGTGGCTGGGGTCCACCTCCAGCTTTTTGCGCAGAGTGGCCATGAAGACGCGGAGAGAGGGGGTATCCGAAAAGGCGGAGCTGCCCCAAATCTCGTTGAGGATAAAATTGTGGGTGAGGACCTTCCCGGTATTTCGGGCCAAAAGGCAGAGCAGCTTGTACTCGATGGGGGTGAGATGGATCTCCACCCCATCTCGATAGGCACAGCCGGCAGCATAGTCGATCTTCAGGTTCCCGTTCTCGTAGAGGCTGGCTTCCTCACTTACCTTCTGGCTGTCATAGCGGACCCGGCGCAGGGCGACCCGGAGCCGGGCTAGGAGCTCGTCCACGGAGAAAGGTTTAGTCAGATAGTCATCGGCGCCAGCGTCCAGCGCGGCCACCTTGTCGCTGTCCTCGCTCCGGGCGGAGATGACGATGATGGGCAGGTTGCTCCAGGTGCGGACCTTTTTGATGATGTCTACCCCGTCCATGTCGGGCAGGCCCAGGTCCAGCAGCATGACGTCCGGGCGGTAAGAGAGGGCGTCCACCAGAGCACTGGCCCCTGTCTTGGCCCGATGGAACTGATAGTTCTGGGTCTCCAGAGTGGTGGCGATGAGGTTTCCCACCGCTGCGTCGTCTTCTACCATAAGAATGTGCGGCTTATTCATACATTTTTACCTCCGAGGCCCTCAGGGTGAAACGAAATACTGACCCGTGGGGCTGATGATCCTGAACTGATATCTCACCGCCGTGAGCGGTGATGATGGACCTGCACAGGGACAGCCCCAGGCCCAGCCCCCGCCGGCCATCTCCGCGGGAGTTGTCCGCGGTATAAAACATATCAAATATTTTCTGCTTGGCGCTGTCCGCAATACCTGGACCGTCATCGGAGACCTCGACCTGCACAAAAGGACCGGCCCGGACAGCGGACAAGGAGATGTGGGAACCGGCAGGGGTGTACTTGATGGCGTTGTTGACCAGATTGATGACCACCTGGACGATGAGCCGGGCGTCCATATCCGCCATCAACAGATCGTCCTCCAGTTCTACAGAGATATGGTGCTGCTCCGCATTGCGGTCCAGATGGGACAGGGCTTCATGAAAGACCTCATCCAGAAGCTCCGGACGGATGTTCAGAGAAACAGAGCCGTTGCCCATCCGGGTGAGGGAGAGCAGATTTTCCACCAGGTTGATGAGCCACATGGAGTCATCGTAGATGGAGCGGTACAGGTAGCGCCGCTTCTCCTCATCCAGCACGGCCCCGTTCTCCATCAGGATGCCGGCGTTCCCGGATATACTGGTCAGTGGGGTGCGCAGGTCGTGGGAGATGGCCCGCAGCAGATTGGCGCGCAGGGTCTCCTGATGGGCCAGCTCCTCGATCTGCTGCTTGGCGCGCGCCGTCAGCTCCTTTTCCAGCGCCAGTCCGCACTCGTCCAGGATGGCTACTGTCAGATTTTTTTCAAAGGAGTCCACCTTCTGAGCATTGGGGATGGCAATGCCAACCACCGCCAGCACCTTGTCAGAGCCGCGGACCGCAATGTAGAGGCATTTGGAGCTGGGAAGGGTGTGGGTGGTAGCGCCGGCGTGCTTGTTGTTGTTCCAGACCCATTCCGCCACCGCCCGCTCTGAGGAAGTGAGATATGCAGACATATCCCCGCCTTTGGAAACGGGGAACAGCATGGCCTCCTGCTCCAGTCCGTCCTCGTCGGCGGAATAGATCAGGACGTCCCGCTCCAGCAGCTTTTTCAACTGGGTGGCCGTGACCGCCAGGATCTCCCGGCTCCCCTCCGCCTTCTGGAGCTTCTGGCTGGTCTCCAGCAGGATCTCAGTGCGGTATGCCTTTTGGGCGCTCTGGATGGCCTGCCGTTTGACACGGGTGGTAAGAGAGCTGCCCAGCAGCGCTACGGTCAGCATGACGGCAAAGGTGGCGATATAGCTGGGGTCGCTCATCAAAGTAAAATAGGGGTAGGTAAAAAAGTAATTGAAGATGAAGACGGAGCAGAGGGATGCCAGCAGGCTGTAGCTGTGCCCCGTGGTGGCCATGGAGATGGTGAGGACGCCCAAGATATAGACCATGATCACATTTTCAGTGGAAAAGCCCGCTCGCTGGAAGAGAAAGCCCACGGCGGTGCAGGCAGCCAGGATCAGGAGGGCCTTGAAAAGATCCCGGACGGAGAAGCGCTCCTGGAGAAGATAGGGCTGCCAGGAGTGGCGGGCGGGCCGCTGGACCTGGTCCGGGATGATGTAGATATCCAGGTCAGGAGCCAGCTCTCCCAGACGGTCCATCAGACTCTTGGCGCCCAGGAGGGGGCCGCGTTTCTGGGGACTGCGGCCCAGCACGATCTTGGAGATCCCGCTGACTTTAGCGTATTCCGCGATCTGAATGGCGGGGTCATCCCCGTAGACCGTGCTGATCCGGGCGCCCAGCTCCTCTGCAAGATGCAGATTGTTCCGCAGCTGCCGGCGTTCCTTGTCGCTCTGGCCCTGAAAGGAAGGAGTCTCCACGAAAAGCGCGGTAAAGGCGCCGTGAAATGCCTCTGCCATCCTGGCAGCAGTGCGGATGACCTTCTCGTTGGAGGGAGAGCCGGACAGGCAGATGA
>OJQR01000491.1_pt1 | contig 26916 bp, 26 predicted proteins | sample 1599011 | NCBI WGS metagenome assembly OJQR01 (sample SAMN03922456, study PRJEB24848) | human gut metagenome | isolation source: stool sample | host: Homo sapiens | place: Germany | collected 2009-11 | reverse complement strand
GAAATCGAACTGGAACAGGCCGATGCTGCCCCAGTTCAGCCCGCCGATAATGGCGAGAATCAGGGCAATCTTATCTAAAATCATGGGTTGTACTGCCTCCTCACATTGAGATACCGTGACTAGTATCTCCGGTGAGAAGAAAATCATACAAAACCATTTTATTTCAAATAACGGCCCAGCCAGTTCTGCCGGAGGGCCACGGCCTTCTGGGGGCAGAGTTCGTGGCAGCAGTAGCAGTGGATGCAGGCCCTGGGGTCGATGCGGGCCTTTCCACCGGGGCCGTCCATCGAGATGGCTTTCCCCGGGCAGGCGCTCTTGCAGATGCCACAGCCCACACAGGCGTCGGTGCGGATCTTTGGGGTCTGGGAGAGCACCCTCTTGCACAGCTTGCCGGCGGGCCCGGCCAGGGGCCCCAGAAACTCCATCAGGTTGCCCTTGATGTGGCTGGGGAAGCGGTAGTCGTCCATCCGCAGGGCCTCCAGCGGCTCGCCCAGCAACTCCACCTCCTCGATGCGGCTGGGCTTCAGCCCCCGGCGCTGGGCGGCCAGCAGAACCGGATTGGAGGCCTGGGGCAGTCCGATGAGGGCGGCGGCCGCCGCGTCCAGGGCCAGGGGACTGTCGGACACCAGCAGCACTCCGGCGTGCCTGGGGGTGCCGGAGGCGCCGGGGCCGTCCCCCTCCATGGCCAGCACCCCGTCCATGATGCTCAGCCGGGGCCTGACGTACTCCGCCAGATCCAGCAGCACGTCGGCAAACTGCTCCTGGCTGGGATGGGTGGCGTGGTAGCCCACCTTGGACAGGCCGGGGAGCACGCCGAACAGGTTTTTCACCGCTCCCGTCATGCTCATAAGCACGTGGGTCTTGAGCTTGGGCAGGTCAAACACCCCGTCGGCCTCCGCCACCGGGGCGATCACCTCCGCCTGCTTGAGCACCCGTCCCGCAGGGAGGGACACCGTGCGGGTGGAGGCGTCATAGCACAGCTCCGCCCCGGAAGCGGCGGCGGCCTGGGCCATGCCGGTCTTTTCGTACAGGCCCCGCAGGACGGCCTCCTTGTGGAGGGCCCCGCCGGGGCTGTCGGTGATCACCGCCGTGCCCCCCGCCTCCGCCACCAGCTTCGCCGCCGCAGCAGCCACCGCCGGGTGGGTGCAGATGGCGCTCTCCGGCGGCGCGGCCCGGAGCAGGTTGGCCTTGAGCAGGATGCGCTCCCCCGGCCGGACGAAGCGCTCCATCCCGCCCAAGGCGGCCACCGCCTCACGCAGCTTTGCCTCTGCCTGTCCGTAGTCCGGACAGGCGGCCAGATAGACCCGGTTGCCCTCCATGAAACCCCTCCTAGGAATCCAAACTCTGTTCAGTATACCCGCCGGAGGGGGCTTCGTCAAGGGCGGGGAGGCGGCCCAGGGCCCGGACGGAGGAAAAGGTCACCAGCAGGCTGGCCCCCATGCCCAGCGCCACCACCACCCAGACGTGGGCCTGAAGGGCATCGAACAGCAGGCCGTACAAGGCCTGCCCAAGAGGCATGGCACAGGTGGAAATGGCTGCCACAAAGGAGGCCACCTTGCCCAGCAGGTGGGGCGGCGTGGCCCGCTGAAGATAGGTCTGGGCGGAGACGGTAAACAGCATGGCGCAGGCCATGCCCAGCAAAACAGAGACCAGGATGACTCCATAGGCGGCCAGGGACGGAATTCCCAGCGCCAGAGCCAGGGCCATGGGGAGCAGCAGCAGGGAGGTGCCCAGCAGAAACCGCCAGGCCCGGCGGATATCCGCGCCGCGGAGCACCAGCCCAGAGAGAAGCCCGCCCACGATGGAGCCCAGGCTGAGGGCGGCCTCGGCAAAGCTGTAGTGCAGGGAGGACAGGCCCAGGCTGATTTTCACCAGATAGGGCAGACCCACCACCAGCAGGGCGGAGAGGAAGAGGTTGAGCAGGGCCACCAGGGCCAGCACCCGCAGCAGGCCGGGCTGCTCCTGGGTCAGGAACCGGCCCGCGTCCCGGAGATCCCTCCACAGGGCGGCCAGCGGCGGGCCGGCGAGGGTTCGTCGCTGGAAGGGGATGCGGAGAAAGAGCTCCATCACAGCCGAGCAGAAGAAGCAGGCCCCGCCCACCGCCACCATGGGGAGCAGGCCAACCCAGCCGTAGAGCATACCGCCCAGGATGGGGCCCAGCAGATTGGCCAGGGCCTGTACCTGGGCCACCACGCCGTTGGCGGCGGGCAGGTGCTCCTCCGACGCCAGGGCGGGTATGCTGGCCTGCACCGAGGGCTGGTAGAGGGCCTGAATGGCTGCCAGGAGCACCATCAGCACCCCGACGGCCAGAACCGTGCCCCGGCTGGCAAAGAACAGGCCGTACCCCAGCACCAGGGCGGCGGTGAAGAAGTCCAGTCCCCACATGATGCGCTGCCGGGGGACGCGGTCGGCCAGGACGCCCCCCAGGGGGGAGCAGAGGATGGTGGGCACCATGGACACGGCCAGGATGCCGCCGAAGGCGGCGGCGGAGCCGGTGGTGTCCAGCACATAGAGGGACAGGGCGAAGCGGAGGATGGCGTTGCCGAACAGGGAGATGATCTGGCCCGCGACCATGAGGGTGAAGTCGCGGGAAAACAGGCGGTCAGAGCGCATAGGGCGGCTCCTTTCGGGCGGCGGGCGCGCCGTCTGAGCGGCGCGTCCGGAGCAGAACGCAGGCGGCGAGGGCCGCCAGGGCCAGGGCGGGGAGAAGCCATGTTTTCTTCATAGAGATCCACCTTTCTTTTTAATACCGACGGTTGGTATGTATCTTACCCGGAAAAACCGCCCCCGCAGGGGCGGTGGAGGAGCGGGCGGCTCAATCGTCCTGGAGCACCTGGTCATAGTAATTCAGCGCGTCGGCCTGGAGGGCCTCGTCCAGCACGGGCAGGCCGAAGCGGTCCAGAAATTCCCCGCAGAAGCGCAGCTTGGCGGCGAATTCCTCCCGGCTGCCGGGGAACATACCCGTCCACACGTTGGTCAGAAGCATGAGCACCTCCGCGATCTCGTGGGGGTGGGTCACGCCGGGCAGGGACCCGTCGGCCATGCCCAGCCGGATCATCCCCTCCACATAGGGAGCGGCGTCCCGAAAGGTGGATTCCAGCGTGAGCAGGGCGATCTTGGGGTTCTTTACAATGTGGTGGATCGCCAGCCGGTCTACCTCCCGCTTGGCCGGGTCGGTGAGAAAGTGGCGGAAGGCGTGGCGCAGTTTTTCCAAGCCGTTCCGGCCGGGAAGCTTGGCGGGGTCGGAGAACCACTCCAGGTTTTCGTAGTAGCGGTCGTTGATCCGGTCCAGGATATCCTCCTTGGACTTGAAGTGGTGGTAGATGGCCCCCTTGGACATGCCCAGGGCGTCCACAATGTCCTGGATGGTGGTGTGCTCGTAGCCCTGCTCGGTGAACAGGCGCATGGACACGTCCAGAATTTTGGCCACGGTCTCCTCCGGATGCTTGTTGCGGGCCATGGGGCCCCCTCCTTTGCATACATACCGTCGGTATGTTTAAAATAGCACAGCCGCGCCCCTCTGTCAAGAGGGGCGCGGAACTTACCCCAGAGACTTGGGGCCGAAGCCGTGGGTCAGCAGCTCCGACAGGGGCAGCTTCACGAAGCTGTGATCCCTCTGCGCCACCAGTACGGTGAGTCCGGGGGCGAACTCATAGAGCATCTGGCGGCATGCGCCGCAGGGCCAGCAGGGCTCCGTGGAGTTGCCCACCACGGCGATGCGGGTGAAATCGTCCCGGTGCCCCTCGCTCACCGCCTTCACCAAGGCGGTGCGCTCAGCGCAGATGGAGGAGCCGTAGGCCGCGTTTTCCACATTGCAGCCGGTGAACACCGTCCCGTCGGCGCACTCCAGGGCTGCGCCCACCGGGAAATGGGAGTAGGGGACATAGGAGCGCTCCAGCATGGTAAAGGCCAGCTCCACCAGTTCCTGGTCGGTCATAGGGAAACCTCCTTATCAAAACGTGGTATAAAAGGTGTAAGCCATTATACCACGTTTTCCGTGTCAGCGCAATCACGGACGGCCACAGGTACGCACCGACGGGAGCAGGAGCATCAGCCCGCCGCAGGTCAGAGTGATTACCCCGGCCAGCAGGAACCAGAGGGGAACGCCGGTGGCATCGGCGAACAGGGCGGTGAGTCCCAGCCCCAGGGGGGAGGCCAGGGTCATGATGGCCCCGGTGAGGCCCAGCACACGGCCCAGGTACTCCGGCTCCACCTTGGTTTGGATCAGGGCCATGAACACCGAGTTGAAAAAGGGAGCGGACAGGCCCATCAGCAGGGACAGGCCAGCAAACGCCCGGAAGCCGGAGGGGGGCAGCAAGCCGGCCAGCACCAGGGTGAGCCCCAGTCCCAGCACTGCCGCCGTCATGGTGATGATTTTGTTCCGGGTACCTCCCCACAGGCCCAGGAGCACCGATCCGGCCAGCATTCCGGCAGAAAACAGGGTTTCCACCAGAGCGGCAGCGGCGGAGTCCCCTCCGAAATACTCCATGCTCATTAGGGGAAACAGGGCGGATACCGGCAGGAAGGCCACTGAGAACAGGGCACAGATGAGGGACAGCTCCCACAGCCAGCGGTGAGAACGCAGCACAGTGAGCCCCTCGCGGGTGTCCTGCCAGAGCCGGAGCGGCCGGCCCTGTGCTTCGGCCCGCAGGGCGGGCAGCCGGGCCAATTGTACTCCGGCGATGGCAAAGGCGGCCCCCAGGGTGTCCAGCAGGAGGATCCAGGCCAGGGGGATGCGGGCATAAAGAACGGCGGCCAGCGCGGGGGAGAGGAGCATGGAGACGGTCTGGATGCCCTGGCTCCAACCGGCGCACCGGGTCAGGGCATCGGGAGGGGCCAACAGGGGCGTGACGGCCTGGATGCAGGGGGCATGAAATGCGCCGCCCACACTGCGCAGCGCGGCCACCGCCAGGATAGGGGCCACCGGAAGAGGAGCGGCAAAGGCGGCGGCCGCCAGCATCAGGGACACCAGCCCGATGGCCCCGTCAGAGATTATCATGATCCAGCGCCGGTCGAAGCGGTCGGCAAAGGTTCCGGTGAAGAGGGACAGGATTCCCTGTGGGACCAGCGCCGCCATGGTGGCCAGGGAGAGGATCGCGGGGGAGCCGGTCAGGTCGGTCAGGTACCAAATGAGGGCGTACTGCGAAATCATGCTGCTGAGGATGGACAGGGCCTGCCCTGTCCAGAGGAGGGCGAATTTTTGCTTCCAGTGTGGTATCATAGCGTTCCATTCCTTTCCCAGCCGCGGTAAAGGGTGATTATACTACCACGGTATCCGGGGAAAGTCAAGCCGAAAAAACGCCCCCGCCCGGCATCGGCCGGACGGGGGCGCTGCTGTAGGTTTCCTTACCAGGTCACGCCCAGGTCGGGGCGCACATCGAGATCAATGATCTCCCGCGCGTCGTAGAACTGGCTGTACCACTCCAGGGCCTTGCCGTTGCGCAGGGTGGTGCCGTCGGGGTGGAGCCGGTCGCAGATGACGGCGGAAATGTCCTTCTTGATGTAGGAGAAGGAGTTGATGCCCACGCTGGCGAAGATGCGGAAGCCCTGGCTCTGGAGATACTGGAACACCGGGCCGGTGGAGTGCCAGTCGTCCCCGTCGGGGCGGCCGCCGTGGGGGTAGAACAGGATGTTGGTGGGGCCCACCAGGGAGCCCACCTCCTCCGCCCAGCGGACGGTGTCCCGCTGCACGGACTCCAGAGGGCGGCTGTCCAGGCGGATGTGGCCCCAGGTGTGGGAGCCGAAGGTCCAGCCCGTCTCCTTGAGCCGCTCGATGACCGGCTTGACGGCCTCGATCTCCGCCTGACGATTGGCGTCAAAGGCGGGGCGGCGGGGATCGTCGGCGGCGATGTCGATGTCGTTCTGGGTACGGTAGCCCAGGATGCCCTGGTAGCCGGTGAGGGAGAAGATGGCCTTGGCCCCGTTGAGGGAGAAGTCGGGGTGCTCCAGCACGAACTGGTCCAGGATCGGGGTAGCGTCCAGATCCTGGGTGAGGAAGGTCTCGCCGGTGTTGGGATCGGTGCACTGGGCCCAGATCTGGCCGTCGTCCCCCAGCACCAGCTTGGAGGTGAAGCCCTCAGCCAGCATGTAGTCGTAATAGTTCACATCATCAAAAGAGATGATGAGGGGCTTTTTTCCCTCGGGGAGCATGAGGGTGTTCCGCTCCATGCGGGTGACGCCGTCCTCGCCGGTGACTTCACTCCACACGTCCCCCATGTTGACCAGAATGTAGCCCTTGTCGTAGACGCTCTGAAGGATCTTTTTGTACTCGTCCGCGGTCACCATCCACTCGTCCAGCCCCACCTGGCGGTCGTAGGGCACTGCGTCGGAAAAGGCATACTCAGGATAGGCGATGACGGGGTGGAAAAACAGGTGCTCCACCGCCTGGTCGGGGCCCCAGGCCTGGGTGAGCTGGTCCGCGCTCCAGTAGGTGCGCACCGCGTCGTAGGGATCGGCCGCGGGGGTGGGGGTGGGCTCCGGTGTGGCCGCGGCTACAGGGGTAGTGTCCGGGGACGGCTGGTTGGTTTTGTCCCCGCCGCAGGCGGCCAGGGGGAGCGTCAGGGCGCAGGCCAGCGCCAGGGCAACGGCTTTTGGCATGATATGGCTCATTGGTATGGTTCCTCCCACATAATATCTCTGTAGTTGTTATCTTACGACACCGGGCGGCAAAAGGAAACAACAAAAGGATGACAAAATCCTTACGATTTTATGTCACCCGGAAGGGGAATCCGGTGAACCAGCAGCATGGACGCGCCGCCGGTGACGGCCCCGGTGACCAGGGAGCAGAGCAGCAGGGGCGGCAGGTACACCAGCGGGGCCCGGCTGCCCAGTACTGCCATGGCGGCCAGAATCTGGCCGGTGTTGTGGGCGGCGGCCCCGGCGATGGACACCCCAAAGAGGGAGAGAAAGCTGCACCGTACCAGCAGGGCCATGACGCCCAGGGCCAGCAGCCCGCCGGTGAGGGAGAAGGCCAGGGCCATCAGATTGCCCCCCAGCAGGGCGCCCAGAAGGCAGCGGGCGGCCAGAATCAGCAGGGCCTCCCGCCCGGACAGGCGGCAAAGGGCATAGACGGTGACCAGATTGGCCAGTCCCAGCCGCAGGCCGGGCAGGGGGAAGAGAATGGTCAGCGGAACCAGCCCCTCCGCCACCGAGAGGGCCAGCGCCAGGGCGGTAAGCACCGCGCAGCGGGTCAGCCGCCGCAGGGATGAGGACAAGGGGGAGCGCCTCCTTTCAGAATGAGAAAACAGCGGGAACTTTTCAGCCGCTGATTGCGTCAAACTCCTGGCTGCCGCTGCCGGACAGGGAGATCACCAGCTTGTCGGGCAGGCAGATGATCTGCTGTCCGGCCCGGCTGATCCACCCGGTGTGAACGCAGTCCTGGCTGGGACACGCACTCTCCGCGATGCGGATGCGCCCCGGCTCGGCCTGGATCGTCAGGGGATAGGGGGCCTCGTCCACCACCAGGGTGACGGGACCGGTGAGGGTGCTTAGCTCATACTCCGCGATGGTCTCACCCTCTAAGACGACGGAGGCGGTCAAAAAGTTGCTCTCCTCCGGCTGAAGAAAAAAAAGCAGCGCCACGGCAGCAGCGGCCACCAGCAGGGCCGCCGCGCCGTCCCACAGGGTGGGCCGGCGGCGCTCAGCGGCGGGCGATCTCATAGGTATACCCCCTGTCTGCCCCGGCAAAGGTAAAAATGTCCTCCAGCCCCTCGGTTACCAGGAGCTCTCCCTGGCCGGTGCAAAGCACCAGCTCGAAGTCGTCCCGGCTCCGCCAGAAGTCCAGCGCCTCCTCCGGCCCCGCCACAAACAGGGCGGTGGAGAGGGCGTCGGCCAGCAGGTGGTCGGCGGAGACAACGGTGACAGACAGCAGGCCGGAATCCGCCGGATAGCCCGTCTCAGGGTCAATGATATGGTGGTAGCGCACCCCGTCCTCCTCGAAATAGCGCTCGTAGCCGCCGGAGGTGGAGAGGGTCACGTCAGTCAGGGCGAGGACGCACAGGTAGCTGCCGGTGTCCCGGGGGTCCTTCACCGCCACCCGCCAGGGGGAGCCGTCCTCCTTGGCGCCGATGACCGTGACGTTGCCGCCCAGATCCAGCATGGCGGAGGTCCCTCCCGCATCACGGATGGCCGCCTCGGCCTCACGGGCCGCGAAGCCCTTGGCCACGGCGCCCAGATCCACCTCCATGCCCGCACGGGCCAGTGAGGCGGCAGAGGCTTCCGTGTCCACGGAGAGCTCCGCGCTGTCCACCAGGGCCATGGCGGCGGCCAGCGCATCCGGCGCGGGTACGTGCCGCTCCTCGGCGGTGAAGCCCCAGGCGTCCATCACCGGGGCGATGGTGATGTCAAAGTCGCCTGGGAGCTGCCGGGCGATTTCCTGGGAAAAGGCCAGCAGTTCCGCCACATCGGGGTCCACCGCCACGGCCGCGCCGTCCCCGGCGGCGGTGTTGAGCCGGGCGATCTGGCTGTCTGAGTCGGTGCGGGAGAGCAGGCCGTCCAGCCGCTCCACCGCTTCCCGGGCGGCCGCCACGGCCTGGGGTCCGCGGCGGCCGGACACCTGGACGGACATCACGGTGTCCATGGCGAAAAAGGTCTGCTCCGCCCCGGAGGCGCGGCAGCCGGTCAAGCACAGAAAAACACAGGCAAGGAGGAAAGAAATACGCTGTTTCATGGTATACTCCTAATAATCATGATGTTGATTAAGGACAGTTTACCACAGTTCCGCGCCGCTGGAAAGAGGAAAGGGATTCTTCACTTGCAATGCGGCGAATTTTCTGCTAGAATATAGAAGATTGATGACTCTGAGGCGCTCAGCCCCAGCGGAGGGGCACTTTTATAGAAACCGGGCGCCCGGCCACAGGAGATGGATACATGAACAAGAAAGAACAACAAGCCCAGCGCGCAAAGCAGGAAGACGTGGTTTTGAACAAGGTCCTCTGGTGGATCGTGGGGGCCGTGGTGTTGGAGGCGCTGCTTCTCCTTCTGAACAAGGTATATGCCAATTACACTGTCGAGCAGATTGAACTGGCCAAGTCCCTGCGGGATGTCTTTTCCGTGCTGATGATCGCCCTGCCCATCTGCTTTGTCGTTTTGCTGATCTGGGCGGTCGCGGCCCGCAAATCCGGCAAATTCACCCGCCTGTCCTCCGTGCTGGCCGGCGTGATGCTGGCCCTGGCGGTCTGCGCCGTGGTAATCCGCGTCTTTGACGAGAGCGGTATCCGGCTGCTGTATGTGGCTGTGCCCGCCGTGGCGGTGCTGGCGCTGATCTACTACCTCTACCAGCGGGAGTTCTTCTTTGCCGCCGTGCTCAGCGCCCTGGGCCTGCTGGGTGTGAAGGTGGTGCCCTACCACTTCGGCTTCCCGGCCATTGCCTATGGCTACGCCGTCGTCCTGGGCGTTGCCCTGGTGGGGGCCGCGGTGGTGTTCCGCGTGATGCAGGCCGCCGAGGGCAAGCTGCGCCTGAAGGGGAACTGGGTGGAGGTGCTGCCCAAGAGCGCCAACTACGCCCTGCTCTACGTCACCTGCGGCGTGGTGGCCGCGGTGGTGATCGCCGCGTTGCTGCTGGGCGGGCTGGCCGTGCTGTACGGTGTGCTGGTGGCCTGGCTGCTGATCCTGGCGGTATACTATACCGTGCGCCTCATGTAATGATAAGCCCAAGAGACAAAGGGGCAAGCCGCCGGACGGCTTGCCCCTTCTTTTTTGACCGGAGGTATTGCAATGAATGAAAAAGAGGTGGGGGAGCTGCGCCGGCGGCTCCGCCCGGAGAAAAACAGTATTACCCACATCCGGGGGTGCTATGTCAACGAGATGGGGGAGAGCGTGGCCCAGTTTGACCAGTCTCTGGCCCTCATGACCCAGGAGGAGACCGAGACCCTGCTGGCCCTGCTGCGCCGCACCCTGTCGGGAACTCTGGGAAAGAACCTGCTGGACCTCTCCTTCGAGACCCGGCAGGTGGTGGAGGGGGAGGAGCACCGCCGGCTCATGCGCCTGCGGGACACCGCCCTGAAGGACGAGGAGGCGGTGGAGGAATTCTTCCAACTGGTGCGCCAGTCCCTTACCCTGGAGGGCAACTACCTGATCCTCCTGGTGTACGACCGCTACGACGTGCCCTACCGCGCCAAGGACGGGGAGCGGCAGGAGGACGCCGCCGCCGAGGTGTACTCCTACCTGCTGTGCTCCATCTGCCCGGTGAAGCAGACCAAGCCCGCCCTGAGCTACCACGTGCGGGAGAACGAGTTCCACAACCGGCGGGCCGACTGGCTGGTGTCCCCGCCGGAGCTGGGCTTCCTCTTTCCCGCCTTTGATGACCGCAGTACCAACCTGTATAACGCCCTCTACTACACCAGGGACAGCGGCGAGAACCACCCGGAGCTGGTGGAGGCGGTGTTCCGGCGGGAGGCCCCCATGCCCGCCGCCGCGCAAAAGGAGACGTTCCAGACCCTGTTGAGCGACACCCTGGCCGACGAGTGCAGCTGTGAGGTGGTACAGGCGGTCCACGACCAGCTCTGCGAGCTGGTGGAGGAGCACAGGGAGCGGAAGGAGGCGGAGCCCCTGACCCTCTCCAAAGGGGCGGTCAAGTGCGTCCTCAAGTCCTGCGGCGTGTCCGACTCCCATGTGGAGGAGTTCGCCCTCCGCTATGACGACGCCTTCGGCGCCGATATGGCCCTCAGCCCCCGCAATCTGGTGGAGAAGCAGATCGAGGTGTGTACTCCTGACGTGGTGATCAAGGTCAGCCCGGAGCGGAGCGATCTGGTGGACACACGGGTGATCGACGGGGTCAAGTACATCCTCATCCGCGCCGACGAGGGCGTGGAGGTCAATGGCGTCCCGGTTCATATCGCGGAATAGCGGAACGCCCCGCGCCTCTTTGGGAGGCGCGGGGCGTTTGGTATCTGCTCAGATCTCGCCGGCGGCCTTCTTGGGGGCCTTGGCAAACTCCTCGCCGTGGACGATGTACTTGGACACAGACTTGTAGACCAAGAAGGTGACAACAGAGTTGATACCAGCCTTGAGTAGATTGAACGGGAGAATGACGGTTACCAGCATGGCATCCACCATCTCAGTGGGGGCCCCCATATAAAATGGAGTAATGAAATGGTTGGCGATCATCATGCCTACGCCCATAGCAAATGTGCCCAGCAGCAAACCGATTATCGCACCGGTTCTGGTATGGAACTTCCGGTAGAGTGTACTGGCTACGGTGACCAGAATACCGGTGGCAATAACATGCATTAAAAATCCGTATATACCATCGCCGCCCAAAAAGAAAGCCTGAATAAACGAGGCCAACACGGTCACAAGAATGCCCGCTACTGGGCCGAAGGCGAAAGCGGCGATCAGGATGGGGACATCGGCAGGATCATACTGGAGAAAGGGAGCGGCAGGGAAAAGGGGGAAGTGCACCAGCGTGATGAGCACAGCACCGATGGCGGTGAACATGGCTAACAGGGCCAGCTTCTTGACGCGGGCGGATTTGGCGGACATAATAAAACACTCCTCTTTGATTTGGTAACACCCGAAAGACGTATGCCTTCCAGGTGTTAAAATCAAAAGGAGCGTGCCCAATTTCAACACATCTTCTTTCATCCAGACTTCGCGCCCTGGGATATGCGCGTCACTGTCGGTCCCGGAGTTGCACCGGGTCTGCCGTTTCCGGCTCGCGGACTGTACCGCCGATCGGGATTTTCACCCTGCCCTGAAGACATCTCATTCAGTTGTTCCAATCCCTATTATACACACGAAGTGGAAAAATGCAAGCCCCAATTTAAAAAACAAATGTTCGATAAACATTGACTTGCCGTTCTGGATATACTACAATGGGAACAACATTCAGAGGACGGAGGGGCGGAATGAACCGAGAGACAACCTGCTGCTTTACCGGCCACAGGCCGGAGAAGCTGCCCTGGCGGGAGGACGAGGGGGATCCCCGGTGCCTGGAGCTGAAGGCCAGGCTGGCCGGGGCGGTGGAGGCCGCCTACGAAAAAGGGATGCGGCATTTCCTGTGCGGTATGGCCCGGGGAGCGGATTTTTACTGTTGCGAGGCGGCGCTGGCCCTGCGGGAGCGGCGCCCCGGCGTGACGGTGGAGGCGGTCATCCCCTGCGAGGAGCAGGCCGCCCGCTGGCGGGAGCGGGACCGGGAACGGTGGTTCTCCCTGGTGGAGCGCTGCGACAATGAGACCATGCTCCAGCACCACTACGACCGGGGGTGCATGCTCCGGCGGAATCGCTACCTGGTGGACCACTCGGCCATGCTGATTGCGGTGTACGACGGCATGCTGGGGGGAACCATGTATACCATCTCTTATGCCATGAAGCGGGGGCTGGACGTGGTGACGCTGGACATTCCATAGGGCGGCCGGAGGCCGCCCCTTTTTTGAATTTATTTTCTGCAAATGCAAAATAATGCTTGACAGAGCTTTGCCCTGATCCTACAATGGAAACAGGAAGATTTGCAAATGCAGAAAAGGAGGAGCAGCGATGAAGTGGAATGGACGCTTGCCGGAGTCGGAGCTGGAACTCATGCTGGCGGTGTGGGAGGCCGGGGAGGAGGGGACCACGGCCCCCGGCATCCTGGCGCGGCTGGAGCGGCCCCTGACTGCCAGCGCCCTGCACAGCTACCTCAAGCGCCTGGAGGAAAAGGGCTTTCTGAGCTGCGGCAAGGAGGGAAAGACCAACCGTTACCGGGCCAGAGTGTCCCGGGCGGAGTATGAGCAGCAGGAGAGCCGGACGGTGCTGGACAGACTGTATGCGGGCTCCCTCCGGCGGTTTGCCGCCGCCCTCCACGACGGCGGGAGCCTGACGGAAGAGGAGGTGCGGGAGCTGGAGGAGTACCTCCGCACGCTGAGGCGGGAGGAGTAGGATGGAGTCGCTGTTTGTACGGGTGCTCACCCTGTCGCTGACGGGCTCGGCGGTGCTGCTGCCCCTCCTGCTGCTGGCGCCCCGCCTGCGGGGCCGCTATGCTGCGGGGACCCTTTCGGTGCTCTGGCTGGTACTGGCCCTGCGGATGGCCCTGCCCGTCCCGCTTTCCCTGCCGTGGACGGCGGTGACGGTGGATGTGTCCGCCCTCTCGTCTGTGACCCTGCCGGCCGCCCCTCGGGCGCCGGCGGAAGTGCCTGAGCCCGCCGGGCCGGAGAGCGTGGAACCGCCCCGGGCGGTACCCCCGGCAGCCGCGCCGGAGGGGAGGCCCCTGCCGCTCCTGGAGCTGGCCGCCTGGGTGTGGCTGGCCGGCGGGCTGGCTCTGGTGGGCTATCAGGGGGCGGCCTATCTCCTGGCGCGCCGCCGTCTGCTCCGGGGCGCGCAGCCGGGCACGGAGGAGGAGAGGGCCCAACTGGCGGCCCTGGCGGCGGAGCTGGGACTCCGCCGTACGCCCCGCCTGCTAAGGACAGGGGAGGCGGACGCCCCTCTGGTGGTGGGACTTGGGAGGCCGGTGCTTCTGCTGCCGGGCAGGCCCCTCCCGGCGGACGAGCGGGAGGTGGTGCTCCTCCACGAGCTGACCCACCTGCGGCGGCATGATCTGGCCCACAAGGCCCTGCTGTTTGTGCCCTGCGCAGTCCACTGGTTTAATCCCCTGGTGTGGTGGATGGCCCGGGAGGCGGGGCGCACCCTGGAGCTGTGCTGCGACGCCCGTGTGGTGCGGGGGAGGGACGAAGCGTTCCGCCGCCGCTACGGCACCGCCCTCCTGCATCTGGCCGCAGGAGGGCGGGGGCCGGTCCTGTCCACCCGCTTCGGCGGGGGAGGACGGCTGCTGCGGGCGCGGCTGGCGAATCTGTTCCAGCACAGGCGAAGGGGGGCGGCGGCGGCCGGCCTCGTGCTGGCTGCCGCCCTGGCCGTCACCTCACTGGCGGCCTGTGAACAGCGGCTCCTCACGGTGGAGGAGGCCATGGACGCGCTGGAGGAGAGCATCGAGGTGCGGGAGTATGACATAGGTCCCGGCGAGTTGGAATACTGTATTTCCTTTCGCCTGCCGGAGCACAGCGGCCCGGAGGAGGAGTGGAACCTCCACATCGCCGGACGGGCGGAGACAGAGGCGCTGGGGGGAATCAGCCTCCACTACTTTGACGGGGAGGACTGGACGGCGGAAAAGACCTATGGCATCTATCTGTCGCCGGGACAGGCGGCGGATCTCACCGAGCTGACCATGGAGGTGTGGCCGCCCCACGGCGGCCGGACAGGAACCTATGACGCCGCCCTGCACGGCAGGAGCATCGACCTGCGGGCCCTGCTCCGGGAGCACTTCTATGTAGACGCCAGGGGCTTTTCCCTGGCCCTGCCGGAGCCCTGGCCGGACCTCGGGGCGGTGCAGGCGCTGGACGGCGGCGGTCTGCTGCTCTATTGCCGGGCCTTGGGGCCGGAGTGCGGCGGCATCGCGCAGCTGCACATTGAGACGGAACCCCTGGAGGTGCTCACAGGCCGGGATACCCTGCTGGGCGGCCGGGAGGGTTGCTGGCTCTATCTCTATGGCCTCCAGGCCCCGCTGCCCAGCCTGCGGGAGGCGGGGGAGGGGGTACAGGAGCAGTACCATGCGCTGTATCAGGCCCTGTACGCCGACCCGGAGGAGCTGCTGTCCCTCTGGGCGGAGGGCTGACCACCGCCGGCAGCTCCCCGCGCCTCACCCCCGCAGAAGACGGGCGAGCTCCTCCGCAGTAATGCCGCTCATATAGTGCTCCACATGGAGCGGGGCCAGGGCCTCCGCCAGTTGTGCGTCCAGGGGCAGACCGGCCATGGCCGCCTCCAGCTCCTCCAGAGGCCCGCTGCCGAAAAAGTCGCCGTAGAACCGGACGGCCTGAATGCATCCCTGCTTCACACGCAGGTGGGCGGTGACCAGCCCGGCGGGAAACCTGGCCTCCCGCCGCATGTCATAAGGGGGTGAGAAGCCGTAGTTCCACGCCCATGTGACATACTTCCCGTCCCGCAGCTTCTGTACGGCCAGCATATCCTCTGCGGTCAGAGTATAGGGCTCCAGTGCTCCACCGGCCATGGCGCACGCCCGCAGCGCCGATTTGAAGTCCTCCATAGCGATGGGGGTGGGGGCGTGGGTGTTGATGGTGGTCACCCGGCTGCGCACCGACTTCACGGCCTTCGAGTCGAACTTGGCCTGCTTCACCCGCAGAGCGTCGGCCACGTCGGTCAGGTTGGAGTCCAGCATGATGCATCCGTGGTGGAGCAGGCGCCCGTGTTTGGCGTACTGGGAATTTCCGGAGAATTTCATGCCACCGATGGTCAGGTCGTTGCGGCCGGTGAATTCGGCGTGGACGCCGAAGCGGGCCAGGGCCTCCACCACAGGGCGGACAAAAATCTTGAAGTTGAGGCCAGGGGCGGTGTCCTGGTCCACGATAAAGGTAAAATTCAGGTTGCCTGTATCGTGGTACACCGCCCCGCCGCCGGACAGGCGCCGCACAACCCGAATCCCGTGGGCATCCACAAAAGCCTGATTAATCTCCTCGGCGGTGTTCTGATATTTGCCCACCACAATGGTGTTGCTGTTCTGCCAGAGCATAAAATAGGCCCTGCTCCGGTCCATCTGCTCAAAGACATATTCCTCCAGCGCCAGATTAAAATAGGGGTCCGTACCGGGCGGTTCGAGATAGATCATTGCGGCGCCTTCCTTTCTCCCGCGTTTCCCGCCGGACGCCATTAAAAAGGCCGGCAGGCTATGGTTAAGACTTTTTTCCACAGACTGCAAAAAAGAAGCACCTGCAAAGCAGGTGCTTCTTTTTTGGAGGCGACACCCAGATTTGAACTGGGGGTGGAGCTTTTGCAGAGCTCTGCCTTACCACTTGGCTATGTCGCCGTATGGATAACAGGAGCAAGATTTGCTCCTGTTATCTTTTGTATGGAGCAGGTGACGAGGCTCGAACTCGCTACCTCCACCTTGGCAAGGTGGCGCTCTACCAGATGAGCTACACCTGCAAGCGACGGATTATATTATAGCGAACCGTTCCGCCGCTGTCAAGGGGTTAATTCAAATTTTCTGCATTTTCTTCCGCGCCCTCCCACACGTAGCCCAGGGAGAGAAGATCGGCGGCGGAATAGGTGGTGCCGGAGGCGTCGCGGGTGAGATCCACGTAGTGGGCGCCGCCGTCGGCAGTGAGCTGGTTCCAGAAGTGGGGTTCGCCGTTCAGAGTACCCTCCACCAGAACGGAGCCAACCTCCATCTTCCCGCTGAGGAGCTGAAAGGCCAGCGCCAGCCCCTCGCTGTCCGCCCCGTCGCCCAGCAGGGCGTCCCAGGCGGTGGGGCCGCCGTCCGGCCGGGCGCGGACGTGCTCCCGAACCAGGGAAAAGAGCTCGGCCTGCCGGGCGGAGGGGGAGAGCTGATGGGGCCGGAGAGGGAGCACCAGGGCATCTGCCGTGCTCTGGAGGTCATCGCTCTTTTGACGCAGTGCCTGGGTGTCCTCGGGATAGGTGAGCAGGATCTCCACAATGCGCTGCTGACCACCGGAGGCGGGGTAGAGGGAGACGGTAAACTCCGGCATGCCCAGGGCGCCGGCGGGCTCGTCGTAGTAGGCCTGCCGCACCAGGGCGGCAATGGAGTCGGCGCTCTCAGTGAAGTAGCCCACCCGCAGGGCCACCTCGCTCTGAAAATCAGCCAGGGCGGCGCGCACTTCATCCCGGATGGCGCTGGTGCCGGTGACGTTGACCAAGCTGCGTATCTGCTCCCGGGTGCGGCGGTAGGAAATGGTAATGGTGGCCTCATAGGTGGTGAGCACCTTGGTGCAGTCGTTTTTGATAAAGTCCACCGCATAGGCCCCCAGAGGGTCGTCCTTGGCCACCTCCAGGCAGGCCCGGTTGAGATCCTCCTCCACATCCCCGTCATAGTCGTCGGTAAGCTGAATCAGCCCCTTTTCTGTCCCCTGGGAGACAAAAAACAGCACGGTGTTGACCAGCTCGGAATAGGTGCCCGCCTGGACGGCGGAGGAGTCCTCGGCCGTGGCCGGACGCTCCGTGTGCGGCTCCACCACTGCATAAGGGTTCTCCAGAAGAGAGGAGCAGCCGGTGAGCAGCAGGGCGCAGCTCAACGCCAGCGCCGCCGCCATGCCTCGTTTCAATGCCACGCCCTCCTCTCCTCAGTAGCCCAGAGGCTCGTTGACCAGCACCACCTCGGCCCGGCCGATGCCGGTGGGCCTCTCCCACAGCACCGCCAGGGCGCGGCAGATGCGCTCCGGGCTTTTGCAGTCATAGCATTTGTCCCCCCGGACGGCGCAGGGAGTCTTTTTGCCCAGCCGCCGGGCGTTTTTGGGGGAGGCCACGTTGCGGGCCCGCCAGAGGGCGGCGTCGTAGTCGGGAGCCAGCTTGTTGACGCCCACGATAAAGTAGACCTCCTCATGGCCGAAGATGGTAGAGGCCACCCGGTTGCCCGTGCCGTCGATGTTGATGAGCTCGCCGGTCTCCGCCAGGGCGTTGACCGAGGTCAGATAGACCGGGGCGGCGGCCGCGTCTGCGAAGCTGTCCCCCAGCCAGTGGCTGCGCACCACGGCGTGGCTCTGGAGCCGCTCGAGAAGGCCCAGCTCCTTGAGGGTGATGGAGCCGCCGTGCCCCACCGTTTTGCCGTCCAGCCTGCGGTCCAGGTAGTCCGCGGCCTCCGCCGCCGTGTCGAGGCAGGTCACATCGAAGCCGTGGGCCTCCAGATTTTTGCGTACCTTCTCAAAACCGGGCATAAACAGGTCTCCTTTCCAGCGTAAAATGACAGAGCACAGGGGGTTATCCGCCTGCGGGCAAAAAAGCAGGGCATATGCAGGACGGGGGGGTGTCCAGGGGCGCGTTCTCCCGCCCCTGGACAGCTCAGAGATCGTTGTGCTTATACTCCCGGAAGCCGTCGCCCAGGATCTCGTGGGCCTCGCACACGATCAGGAAGGCGTTGGGGTCGATGCTCTTGACGGTCTGCTTGAGGGCCACGATCTGCTTCTGCTTGAAGGCCACCAGCAGCACCTTCTTGTCCTCTCCGGACCAGCCGCCCTCGCCGTGGAGAAGGGTGACGCCCCGGTCCATATCGTGAATAATGGCGTGGGAAATCTGGTCGTAGGCGTCGCTGATGATATAGGCCACCTTGGCGTTGTCCATGCCGTAGAGCACCTGGTCCATGACGAAGGAGGAGATATACAGGGCCACCACGCCGTAGAGGGCGCTGTAGATGTTGCGGAAGGCGACGGCCACCGCCACAATGACCAGCAGATCCACCGCCAGAAGCAGCCGCCCCATGGGCAGCCAGGCCAGCTTCAGCTTGAGCAGGCGGGCAATGAGATCGGTGCCGCCGGTGGTGGCGCCCTGGAGAAACACCACGCCCAGGGAGCCGCCCATGATCACGCCCCCGAAGATGCACCCCAGAATGGGCTCCATAGGCTCAAAGGTGTGAAGCATGTGGAGAATGTCGATGAAAATGGAGGAGATGAACATGGAGTAAAGGGAGGACACCAGCAGGTGCCCGCCCAGCAGCTTCCACCCCAGCAGGAACAGGGGGATGTTCAGGATGATGACCACGGTGCCGATGGGGGCCCAGGGGAGGATGTGGTTGATGATCTGGCCCACGCCGGTGATGCCGCCGAAGCCGATCTGGTTGGGCTCGTAGCACCAGTTGAAGCCCACGGCGTACACCGCGGACGCCAGGGTGATCCACAGATAGGGGAGGACATACTGCTTTGCGACACGATTCATAGCCGATACCTTCTTTATTTTATTCCAGTAACGTCATCTGCTCCTCGGCCCGGTCCTCCGGCCGGAGCAGCATGCCTGCGATGGGCAGGGAGCGGGCCCGGTAGCGGGCGGCGTTGACGATGGTGGTGTCCGCCAGGGGGCGGGCGTCGGCCACCTTGTACTTGGGCTTGAGGGTCATGACGTTGACCCCCTGGGTGGAGCGGGTGGTCTTGGGGGTGAGGGCGGCGGTGTGGAAGACCACCGCCCGGCCCTCGGTGGAGGTCACCGCCATCTCCGTGTCCTCTGTCAGCAGACAGGCCGCCGCCAGGGGGGACTTGTCGGAGTAAGCGCCGGTGAGCTTCTTGCGGCGGGTCTGGGTCTGATAGGCCGACAGGGCCACCCGGGCCACCTTGCCGTTTTCAAAGAAGAACAGCAGGTGGCCGGAGTAGTCGGCGGTGACACAGGCCCACACGAAGCCCTCGCCGGGATCCATGCCCAGCTTGGTGGGCAAAAAGTCGCCCAGCAGGCTGGCCTTGGAGTCGTCGAAGTCGCTCAGGCGGGCCTTGTAGCACTGCTGCCGGTCGGTAAAGACCAGCAGCTCGTCCCGGTTGGAGGCCTCCCACTGGAGCCAGGGGCCGTCCCCCTCCTTGTACTTCTGCTCCCCGCTCATGCGCAGGGACTGGGGGGTGATCTTCTTGAAGTAGCCCTCCCGGGAGCAGAACACGTGCACCGGGTAGTCCGGGGTCTCGTCCTCCGCGTCCTCCGCGGCGGCGGTCTGGTACTCATAGACGATCTCCGTCCGCCGGGGGACGGCGTACTTCTTCTGCACCGCCTGGAGCTCGGCCACGATGAGCTTTTTGATGCGGCCGGGGTTGTTCACGATGTCCTGGAGGTCGGCGATCTCCTCCTCCAGCCCGGCCACCTCCTCAATGCGCTTGAGGATGTACTCCTTGTTGATGTTGCGCAGCTTGATGTCGGCCACGTACTCGGCCTGCACGTCGTCGATGCCGAAGCCGATCATCAGGTTGGGCACCACCTGGTCGTCCTCCTCGGTCTCCCGGATGATTTTGATGGCCCGGTCGATGTCCAGCAGGATCTTTTTCAGGCCGCGGAGCAGGTGCAGCTTGTCCTGCTTCTTCTTCATCACGAAGTAGGTGCGCCGCCGCACCCCCTCCATGCGCCAGCCCGTCCACTCGTCCAGAATCTCCCGCACCCCCATCACCCGGGGCATGCCCGCGATGAGGATGTTGAAGTTGCAGGAGAAGGAGTCCTGGAGGGTGGTGGAGCGGAAGAGCTTGGCCATCAGCTTGTCCGGATCGGTCCCCCGCTTGAGGTCGATGGTGATCTTGAGGCCGTTCAGATCGGTCTCGTCCCGCATGTCGGCGATCTCCCGGATCTTGCCCCCCTTCACCAGCTCGGCCACCTTGTCCATGATGGCCTCCACCGTGGTGGTGTAGGGGATCTCGTAGATCTCGATGAGGTTTTCGCCCTTGAGGTAGCGCCACTTGGCCCGCACCTGGAAGGAGCCGCGGCCCGTCTCATAGATCTGCCGAAGGGCCCCCTCGTCGTAGAGCAGCTCGCCGCCGGTGGGGAAGTCGGGGGCCTTCAGGTGGTCCAGCAGGTTCACCTGGGGGTTCTTCAGAAAGGCCACCGTGGCGTCGCACACCTCGCCCAGGTTGAAGCCGCACAGGTTGGAGGCCATGCCCACGGCGATGCCCTGGTTGGCGCTCACCAGCACGTTGGGGAAGGTGGTGGGCAGCAGGGAGGGCTCCTGCATGGAGCCGTCGTAGTTGTCCACAAAGTCCACCGTGTCCTGGTCGATGTCGCGGAACAGCTCGGCGCAGATGGGGTCCAGCCGCACCTCGGTGTACCGGCTGGCCGCCCAGGCCATGTCCCGGGAGTACACCTTGCCGAAGTTGCCCTTGGAGTCCACCAGGGGGTGGAGCAGGGCCCCGTAACCCCGGCTGAGGCGCACCATGGTGTCGTAGATGGCCGCGTCGCCGTGGGGGTTGAGCTTCATGGTCTGGCCCACCACGTTGGCGCTCTTGGTGCGGGCGCCCCCCAGCAGGTGCATCTGGTACATGGTGTAAAGCAGCTTGCGGTGGGAGGGCTTGAACCCGTCGATCTCCGGGATGGCCCGGGAGACGATGACGCTCATCGCGTAGGGCATGTAGTTGATCTCCAGCGTCTCGGTGATGGGCTGTTCCAGCACCTCGGGCCGCAGGCCCATGACGTTGGGGTTGGTTACCTTCTTTGCCCCCTCCTCGGGGGCCTTCTTTTTGGGCATTGGTATCAGTCCTTATTCAGAATCCAGTTCAGAGGATTGTTGGCGATAGATTGGCGGGTTTCGGCCGGATCGGCATCCTTTCGGATGATAGGGCCGTAATAGCCGGACTGCCACAGGCCTTTCCGGGCGCTCCGACGGCTGACCGCGGCCTTGAACTGCTGCACGGCCCGGGAAACGGTCTGCTTGGAACGGTCAGCCGCCCTATATAGCGGCCGTATGCCCGGTCAGGAGATGTCCGCCAGCTCCAGATACTTGTAGCCGTTCTCCGCGATGTGGTCTTTTCTGCCCTGGAGGTTGTCCCCCAGCAGGAGGTCAAAGACGGCGGCGGTGCGCTCCACGTCCTCGGGCATGACCTTGATGAGGCGGCGGGTCTCCGGGTTCATGGTGGTGAGCCACATCATGTCCGGCTCGTTCTCGCCCAGGCCCTTGGAGCGGTTGATGGAGCACTTCCTGCCCGCCAGCTCGCCGCTCACGATCTCGTTCTTCTCCGCGTCGGAGTAGGCGAACCAGGTCTTGTCCTTGTAGGTGATCTCATACAGGGGGGACTCGGCGATGTAGACGTAGCCCCGCTGGATGAGGGTGGGGGTGAGGCGGTAGAGCATGGTGAGAATGAGGGTGCGGATCTGGAAGCCGTCCACGTCGGCGTCGGTGCAGATGACCACCTTGTTCCACCGCAGGTTCATCAGATCGAAGGCGGCCATGTCCTTGGCGTGCTTGTCGTGCACCTCCACGCCGCAACCCAGCACCTTCAGAAGGTCGGTGATGATCTCGCTCTTGAAGATCTTGGCGTAGTCGGCCTTCAGGCAGTTGAGGATTTTACCCCGAACGGGCATGATGCCCTGGAACTCCGCGTCCCGGGAGAGCTTGACGCTGCCCAGAGCCGAGTCGCCCTCCACGATGTAGAGCTCCCGGCGGGTGGTGTCCTTCGTCCGGCAGTCCACAAACTTCTGTACCCGGTTGGCGATGTCCACACTGCCGGAGAGCTTTTTCTTGATGTTCAGCCGGGTGCGCTCGGCGTTCTCCCGGCTGCGCTTGTTGATGAGCACCTGCTCGGCGATCTTCCCCGCGTCCAGGGGATTCTCAATGAAGTAGACCTCCAGCTGGGCCCGCAGAAACTCGGTCATGGCCTCCTGGACAAATTTGTTGTTGATGGCCTTCTTGGTCTGGTTCTCGTAGGAGGTCTGGGTGGAGAAGTTGTTGCTCACCAGCACCAGGCAGTCCTCCACGTCGGCCCAGGTGATCTTGCTCTCGCTCTTCTGGTATTTGCCCTGGGCCTTGAGGTAGGCGTCGATGCCATTCACGAAGGCGGACTTCACCGCCTTCTCCGGGGAACCGCCGTGCTCCAGCCAGGAGGAGTTGTGGTAGTGCTCGATGATCTGCACCGTGTTGGAGAAGCAGAAGGAGACGGAGAGCTTCACCTTGTACTCGGGCTTGTCCGCTCGGTCCCGGCCCCGCCGCTCGGTCTGCCAGAACACGGGCAGGGTGAGGGAGTTCTCCCCCGCCAGCTCCTTCACATAGTCCTCAATGCCGTTTTCGTACTGGAAGTCGGTGGTCTCGAACTTCCCCCCCACCTGGTTGCGGAAGCGGAAGGTGACCCCGGCGTTGACCACCGCCTGGCGCTTGAGCACGTCGGTGTAGTACTCCACGGGGATATTGATGTCCGTAAACACATCCAGATCCGGCTTCCAGCGGAAGCGGGAGCCGGTCTTTTTGCCGGAGTAGGGCTCCTTTTTCAGGCCGCCCACGTTCTCGCCCTTCTCGAAGTGGAGGGTGTACTCAAAGCCGTCCCGGTGGATCACCGCATCAAAGTACGCGCTGGCGTACTGGGTGGCGCAGGAGCCCAGGCCGTTGAGGCCCAGGGAGTACTCGTAGTTATCGCCGTCGTTGTTGTTGTACTTGCCGCCGGCGTACAGCTCGCAGAACACCAGCTCCCAGTTGAACTTCTGCTCCTTCTCGTTCCAGTCCACCGGGCAGCCCCGGCCGAAGTCCTCCACCTCGATGGAGTGATCCTCGTACCGGGTGACGGTGATCAGGGAGCCGTGGCCCTCCCGGGCCTCGTCGATGGCGTTGGACAGGATCTCAAAGACCGCGTGCTCACAGCCCTCCAGCCCGTCGGAGCCGAAGATCACCGCCGGGCGCTTGCGTACCCGGTCGGCCCCCTTCAGGGAGGAAATGGAGTCGTTTCCGTAATTTTTGGGGGAATTGCTTTTCGCCATGGGCCTCTCCTCGCTCGTTCCAAAATCAGAAAATTACATCTTATTATATTACTCCAAACCGGCCCAAAGTGTCAAGAAAACGCGAAAGGCCGCCGGACATTGTCCGGCGGCCTTTCTGCGCCTGACCCCGCTTCGTCGCGGGGCGGGCGGCTTTGTTTGGACAGCTTGCGCTTCCTTTCGCCTTTCGCCAGAGGGTGAGCTCACCCGGCACCGGCTTAAAAGGAGATGCAAGGAGGAACAGGCCTCTTTCCTGTCCGGGCATAGTATGTGCACAGGACGGAGCGCCATACGCGGAAAATTTTGGTTTAGGCTCCGGCATATTTGTCCAGACTGGACATACCATGAGATGGGAAACCAAAAACAAAGGAGGCGCCGTTATGGCGGAGGAGGCCAGAGTGTTTTTCCTGCGGAAAAGACGGGAGCGGGCGGAGGATACCGAGCGGCGGGCGCTGTTGGAGGGGCTGGGACAGACCCGCAGCCTCATTGCCCAGGCCTATGCGGGCTTTAACGCCGCCAAGGACCCGGATCTGATCGAGTCCTATGTCTTTGAGATCAATGCCCTCCAGGCCCGGTACTCCTACCTGCTGCGGCGGGTCAAGGAGCTGGACGGGGAGGCGCAGGCGCAGCCGGGATAACTGCGGGGGGAACCCGCCGCCAAGGGACTGGCAGAGGAAAGCTGGGAGGGGATGGCGGTGGAAACCTTGCTCAATGCCCTGCCCTGGATTGTGGGCGGGTTGATCCTGATTTTGCTGTTGGCGGCCCTGCGGCGGCCGCTGGAGTGGCTGGTGCGGCTGGCCGCGCGGACGGGCGTGGGCCTGGCCGCCCTGTGGGCGTTGAGCGGTGTGGGCGGCCTGGTGGGCCTTCACCTGGGGGTCAATCTGGTCAACGCTCTGGTGCTCGGCGTGCTGGGCGTGCCCGGCTTTGGGCTCCTGTTGATGCTTAACTGGGCGCTGGCGGTGTGAATGCAGAAGAGGGGCGGGCGCTGCGGCGCCCGCCTGGGGTTGCCATTAAGCCTTTCTGCCGAGGTGTTCGGAGGGAAGAATAGTGTGAAAGGCTGCCCCGCAGGGCGATTCGGAGCGCAACCGCCGCTTTGCGGCGGCGCTTGGCGCGGAGATGAACCATCAGGGTTCCCTGGAGGTGAATTGGCCGCAGGCCAAGAGAGGCCGGCCTGGGCCGTTCGCGTTGGATCAAACAACTTTTTGAAACTTTTTTAGAGTTTCAAAAAGTCCAGCAGCCTGTCGAAAATACCTTTTCGACAGGCTGGGGCGGGCGCTGCGGCGCCCGCCCCTCTTTCGCTGTGCGCCCGGCTGTGGGGGCGTTTTTGCAGGGCGGCGGGCGTTTTATTCAGCGGTTGTTCACACATTTGTAAAATCCATGTCGTAGAATGGGGACAGCCTAACAAGATTGGGAGTGAATGCCTTGAAAAAGCGATGGACGGCGCTGGCCTGTACCCTGTGTCTGTGTGCCAGCCTGACCCTGCCCGCGGCAGCCGCGGGCGGGTATACAGATGTGCCCGGCGGGGCGTGGTATGAGTCGGCAGTCAATGAGGTGACCGAAAAGGGCTATATGACCGGCGTGAGCGAGAGCCAGTTTGCCCCTACCGCCAACGTAACCCGGGCCACGGTAGTGACCGTGCTGTGGCGGATGGAGGGTTCGCCGGCCCCCACGGCCACCGTCTCCTTTGGGGACGTGTCCCCCGAGGCGTGGTATGCCCAGCCGGTGGCCTGGGCCAAGGAGAACGGAATTGCCAACGGCGACAGCCGGGGGGACTTCAAGCCGGATCAATCCGTCACACGCCAGGAGCTGGCGGCCTTCCTCACCCGCTTTGACCAATACCGGGGCGTACCGCTGGCCGAGGGCTCCCTCAACCTGTACTCCGACGCCAACATGACCGGCGTCTGGGCGGTGGAGAGCATGCGCCACGCGGTGGGCATGGGCTGGCTGGAGGGGGACGGCGGCAGGCTGCTGCCCGGCGGCGTGGCTACCCGCGCCCAACTGGCCGTGATTCTCCAGCGCCTTACCACCCAGGCCATGGGCTGAGGCGGTTCTGTGGATGCGCGTAACAGGAGGGAGCATTGACCGATGGAACAGCCCAATATTTTCATGTCCTATCTGCGGGTGACACAGCACATGTCCCAGCAGTTCCGCAGCCACTTCGGCCGGCTGGACCTGACCTTTCCCCAGGCCCTGGTGCTCACGGTGCTGGGGGAGGATGGGCCGGTACCCATCAGCGCCCTGGCCGAGCGCACCGGAAGCGCCAACAGCACGGTGTCGGGCATTGTGGACCGGCTGGAAAAGCTGGGGCTGGCCAGACGGCAGCGCAGCGAGACGGACCGGCGGGTGATCTATGTCTGCGCTACGGAGAAGTACAACGCCCTGCGGGCCAAGGCGGCCACTGACGTGAGCGGATATTTCAGCTCCCTGCTCAGCGGCATGAGCCAGGAGGACCGGGCCATGATCGCCGCCGCTTTCCAGAAGCTGGACGACGCGCTGCTTCAGGCTGGGACAGAGCAGTCCGGACCGTGATAGAACGGGCAAAAAACGGCCAAGCTATTCAGGCGTGGCCGAGTGAATGCCGCGAAGAGGGGGGACGCCGGTGAGGCGCAACGGATACGATTCCTACCACGGACGCAGCCGCGTCCGCACCTTTTTGAAAGTGCTGATTGTCCTGCTGCTGGTCGTGCTGGCGGTGGCGGTGGGTGCTCTGCTGTGGCTCGAGCCATACATCGACTACTCTGCCAACGGCATTAAAATCAATCTGCCCTTTTTCCAGCAGAAGGAGCCGGCGCCTGCTACGGGCGCCCCGGTGGTGGTGACCACGCCGGAGCCCACACCCACACCGGAACCGGAGGAGGACTTCCGGGGGATTCTGCTGCCCAATTCCGCCCTCTATGACGGCACCGCCGCCCAGCAGGTGGAGGCGGCCGGCGCCACCGCCGCTCTCTTTGACATGAAGGCGGACGACGGCAGCCTGGGCTATATCTCCGGGCTGGCCCTGGCCATCCAGGCGGAGGCATCCGCCGCCGACCCGGCCCTCAACGCGGCCATCCAGCTCCTCAACGGCGGAGAGGTGTATACCGTGGCCCGGGTGTCCTGCTTCCGGGACAACCTTGTGCCCCGCAGCGACATGTCTCTGGCCATCCACACCAACGCGGGCAACTGGCGGGACAGCGGCGATACCCGCTGGCTCAGCCCGGCCAATGAGAGCGCCCGCCAATATGTGGTGGGCGTGTGCCGGGAGTTGGCGGCCCTGGGCTTTGATGAGATCCTGCTGGACAACTGGGCCTTCCCCACCGACGGGGAACTGGGGTGGATTAAGGCCGATGCCAACTATCCCGCTGACGGCCGGACCGCCGCGCTGGAGGTCTTTCTCGAGGAGGTGCGCGCCGGACTGGCGGAGTTCCCGGAGGTAAAGGTGTCCCTGGTGACCACCGCCTCCGCCGCCGCAGGCGGGGCGGTGGAGAGCGGCCAGACCGCCGCTCTGCTGGAGCGCGCCGACCGCGTATTGGTGCGCCTGGGGGAGGGGGAGACCCTGCCCCGGCTGAACCAGACCCCGGTGGTGCCCGTGCTGGAGCAGGCGGGGCAGGCCCGGGAGGACTGGGCCGTGCTGGCCATGACAGGCGAATAATGCCCAAAAGCGGACGCATAGCCCTATGCGTCCGCTTTTTTCGTCGGCTCCCAGCGGAAGAGGCAGAAGGAAAACGAATTATGTTAAAAAGTAAACTTATAATTTTAAACTTGAAATTCTCTCCGATTTGAAGTATCATTCATATATCATCGGGAAAATTT
>OJQR01000477.1_pt1 | contig 27848 bp, 20 predicted proteins | sample 1599011 | NCBI WGS metagenome assembly OJQR01 (sample SAMN03922456, study PRJEB24848) | human gut metagenome | isolation source: stool sample | host: Homo sapiens | place: Germany | collected 2009-11 | reverse complement strand
CTCCAGATAGGCGGCCACCAAACGGCAGTTGGCCTCAATGTCGTGGAAGCCGTAAAGCTGCTCTATATTTTCCCGGTCAGAGAGGAGCTGCCCCGCCGCCCAGGTGAGAGTTCCTTCCACACCGCGGTCGGACTCCACGATGGGAAGGGCAGAATAGCCCCGCTCCAGAGCCGTGCCGTCGGCCAGCTCGTAGTGCAGATCCAGATAGAGGTATTCCGTATACCCCTGAGGATCAGACTCCTCTTCCCTGTTCTCCTCCTCCAGTGCCAGGGCGGCGCGGTGGAGCTGGAGCACCAGAGCGATCTGCTCCGGGTCCTCCAGGGTCAGCCCACGCCCCTGCCCGTCGTCATAGGGGGCGCTGTGCAGGCCATTGAGGGTGACCGCGGCGACCTGATCGGCCTGGGGCACCCGGTCCTCAAAGCCGTACCAGTCGTAGTGGACGCTGAGGGAGAGGAGCACAATGACGGCAGCCAGAGGGACCGCTCCCTTCCAGGCCGCCAGCACCCGGAAGGACTTCCGCAGGAGCATCTCCGCAGCGAAGTAGCCTGCCAGCCCCCAGAACAGGATCCAGCCCATCAGGGTCAGGTCAGAGAGGCCGGACAGCAGCTCATAGGTGAACATTCCGCCAGTGAGTCCGGCGCACAGGGCCACTCCATATTTGAACAGGGGACGGACCAGCTTGACCGCCACCACGTCCCCGGCGGATTCGATGTGCCGGGACCGGTAGATCAGCAGGGCGGCGATGGACAGAGCCACGCCTGCGGCGGCGTAGACCGCCACCAGGCCGGGCTGGTAGAGCACAAAGGCGTCATCACGGGACACGATGGAAACTGCATTGGACAGGATGACGGGCGGGGACAGGTGATCCACAAGCTCCCACACAGGGGATGGGAAGGAGCGGAAACCGTAGAGGAACAGATCGCATACCGCCTCCACCATAGAGGTCATCAGAAAGGCCAGCAGGTTCAACACCCCATAGAACACCGGCAGGGCGGCCAGATGGCCGGTAAACATGGCGCAGAACACGGCGAAGGAGTAGAAAAAGAGGCACAGCCCGCCCTGGGCCAGCAGCCACTGGACCAGGGGCCAGAGGGCCAGACATCCCATGGCGGCCTCGGTGGCAGCGGTCAGAATAACGACGGCCAGCTGGGGCAGCAGCAGGAAGGACAGCCCCGCCAGGTACTGGGTGAGAAACAGGGCCTCCCGCCGGAGGGGCAGGGCGTGCATCATGCACGCTGAGCGGCTGGAGTACAGATAGGAAAACACCGCCATGGCACATACCAGTCCCATCACCGCCGCCAGGGCTACACCTACCTCAAGCAGATAGGGGATCTGGCTGACCGCGTTTTGCAGGCGCTCCGCCAGCTCCTCCGGGGTGGACGAGCCCTTCCAGCGCATGGCGTCCGCCCACAGGCGCAGGGGCAGGACCAGAGTCCACCCCGCTGTGTACAGGGCCCAGATCGGCCAGAAGCGAAGGAATGTCTTGCGGAAGAGCGCTGTGTTAAAGCACGATGTCCCGGACCGCATAGTCCTCACCTCCCAGCTCATAGATAAAGATCTCCTCCAGAGACAGGGGCAGGGCCTCCATCAGCATGGGGGAAAAGACTGCCACCCGGCTTTTGATGACCGCCGGCTCCCCCCGGACGATCAGGGTGTGGACCCGCCCCAGCTGGGTGACATGGAGCACATTCAGATCCGGAGGCAGCTGGGGCAGCTGCCCGTCAGGAAAGACCACCTGGAGCTTTAAGATGTTGTCCTGAAGGTCGGTGAGGGAGCGCTCCAACAGCACCTTTCCGTGGGAGAGGATGCCCACATGGTCGCACACGTCCTCCAACTCCCGCAGGTTGTGGGAGGAGACCAGCACGGTAGTCCCCCGCTGGGCCACATCCCCCATGAGGAGGGACCACACCTGTCGCCGCATCACCGGGTCCAGGCCGTCCACCGGCTCGTCCAGCACCAGGATGTCCGGCCGGCAGCACAGGGCCAGCCAGAAGGCGGACTGCTTCTGCATGCCCTTGGAGAGCCGCCGGATGGGCTGTTTTTCCGGAATGGTGGTAAACACGTCCTTCAGCGCCTCGTAGCGCTTGACGTCGAACCGGGGATAGAAGCCCCGGTAAAAGCGCATCATGTCCCGGGTGGAGGCGGAGAGGAAATAGTAAAGCTCGTCGGGGATGGAGGCGATGCGGGACTTGGCCGCCGGGTTTTCGTACACCGGGTTGCCCTCGATGAGCACTGAGCCGCTGTCCTGCCGGTAGACGCCGGTGACGTGGCGCAGCAGGGTGGACTTGCCTGCGCCGTTGGGGCCCACAAGCCCGTAGATGGACCCGTGGGGCACCGTCATGGTCAGTCCGTCCAGGGCCCGAAACCCGTCAAAGCTCTTAACCACATTTTTTGCTTCAATCATAGCTGCGCTCCTCTCTCACAGTCTGCCGGGCCGCCGCCTCCAGCCGCCCGGCCAGCTCCCCCGCGGTCATGCCCAGGAACAGAAGCTCCGCCGCCGAGGCGTCAAATTCCCGGAGCAGGCGGTCCCTTCTGGCTGCATTCACGTCGGCCTGGGGGGCGGCGAAGGAGCCCTTGCCCGCCACCGTGTAGAGATAGCCCTCCTGCTCCAGGGACTCATAGGCCCGCTGGATGGTGTTGGGGTTGATGGCCAGCGAGGAGGCCAGCGCCCGCACGGAGGGCAGTTTGTCTCCCGCCTGGAGCGCCCCGGTCACCACCAGATGGCGCAGGCCGTCCCTGACCTGCTCGTAGATGGGCCGCGCATCCCGGTAATTGAGTTGGATCATACCGTCGTCTCCCTTCCGGAAACTGTATTACATGAAATAGTACACTTAGTATACACGCCGCCGGAGGGAAAGTTTTTAATTATTTCTGACGTTTTTTAAAACAGCCCGCAGTCCCGGGGCAGAATCCGCCAAATTTCCAGTGACAACAGGGCGGGATAGGCGTATAATAGAACCACCTTATCAAGGGAAAGCGGGTGACACCCATGAACCAGAGGGCCTGGATGGAGTACCGTGCCTGTGTGGAGGAGCTGCTGTTTTCGTTTCAGGTGCAGCATATGAAGTCCATCCGGCACCACCCCGGCGTGTCCTGCTATGAGCACAGTGTCTTTGTGTCCTATGTGGCCTGGTATCTGGCGGACCGGTGGGGGGCCGACGCGCGCACCGCTGCGCGGGCGGGGCTGCTCCACGACCTGTATCTCTACGACCCCCGCACCCTACCCTCCTACCGGCAGTGCTTTGCCCATCCGGTGGCCGCCGCGGAGAATGCGGCCGCGCTGTGCGGCGGCCTGACCGCCCGGGAGAAAAACTGCATTTTGGCCCACATGTGGCCCCTGTCCCGCCGGGCGCCCCGCAGCCGCGAGGCGGCCGCGGTCTGCCTGGCCGACAAGCTGTGCGCCACGGCTGAAATCATGCAGATCTGGCGGAACCTGGGCCTGCGCCGGGCGGTTTTGAGCGGCGCGTGAGCAAGCCTGTCTCTGACAGGCTTGCTTTTGTTTTTTAAATGGGGACGGCGAGGGGCCGTTTTGCAAAGAAAGGAACGGAAAAAAGGGCGGGAAATTGTGCAAGCCTCCCAAGAGCGAAAAATTACCCGCTTTTTTTGAAATTTCCGATGCATTTTCAGTCCTGCTTTGCTATAATCTGATTGCAAGAAATCCATGTTTTTGAGGTGATTTCAACATGAACGCGACTGGAGCGGTCGTATTCCTGCCACGGGAGGGCAACGGCCCGTCCCTGATGCTGGAGGAGCTCCTCTTCGATCCCGCGGCCCTGTGGCTGGCGGAGTCGCTCAGGGCCGCCGGAGTGGAGCGGTTTTTCGTGGTCTGCCACACCGACGACCAGGCCCGGGCGGCGGCCTGCTTCCCCGCCGGCACCGAGTTTGTCACCGGCGGCAGCGGCGACGCGGTGGAGCAGCTGTCGGCTTTTCTCAACGCCCTGGAGGGCAAGGTGATCGTGATCACCAAGCCGGTGCTGCTGGACTGGGGGGATGCCCGGACGCTGGCCGGCCTGGAGAACGGCGGCGTACTCGACAGCAAGGACACCGGCGTGTACCGCATCGACGGCGGCCTGCTGTCCCAGACTCTGGCTGAGGGCGTTGGCCTGGAGGAGGCCCTGAAGGAGAAGGGCGACCGCTTCAACAGCCGCGGCGTCTGGTTCCAGGGCGCCTATCCCATCCGCTCCGGCTGGAACGGCCGCATGGAGGCTGAGATGGTGGCCCGGCAGCACGGTGTGCGCCGCCTGCTGGAGGCCGGGGTCCGCATTATGGACCCCAGCCATTGCTATGTGGGTCCCCGGGTGAAGGTGGGGGAGGGCACCGTCCTGCTGCCCGGCGCGATCCTGCGGGGGGAGACCGTCATCGGCCGGGACTGCGAGGTGGGTCCCAACGCCATGGTGCGGGACTGCACCGTGGGGGACGGCGTTACCATTAACGCCTCCCAGCTCAATGAGAGCACCATCGGCGACGGGGTGAAGATCGGCCCCTTCGCGTACATCCGCCCCAACTGCCACGTGGGGCCCGGCGTCAAGGTGGGCGACTTTGTGGAGCTGAAAAACTCCACCATCGGCGAGGGTACCAAGATCTCCCACCTGACGTACGTGGGCGACTCCGACGTGGGCGGCCACGTCAATTTCGGCTGCGGCACCGTCACGGTGAACTATGACGGCACCAGCAAGTTCCGCACGGTCATCGGCGACCATGCGTTCATCGGCTGCAATACCAACCTGGTGGCCCCCGTGCGGGTGGGGGAGGGGGCGTACACCGCTGCGGGCAGCACCATCACCGACGAGGTGCCCGCCGATTCCCTGGCCATCGCCCGCACCCGCCAGACCGTCAAGAAGCAGTGGGCCGCCAAGCGGCGCAACCGCAGAAAGTAGCTCTTTCCCGCAGCCGCGGGATACAGGATAGAGAAAAAATGTGAGAGGATGTTACAAGAATGATCGCACACGGTAAGGACATCAAGATCTTTTCCGGCACTTCCAACCGCCCCCTGGCCGAGGCCATCTGCAAGGAGGTGGGCACGGAGCTGGGCAACGCCGAGGTGGGCGCCTTCTCTGATGGGGAGAACTTTGTCTCCATCTATGAGACCGTCCGCGGCTCCGACGTGTTCGTGGTCCAGTCCACCAGCTCCCCGGTCAACGACAACCTCATGGAGCTGCTCATCATGATCGATGCCCTCAAGCGGGCCTCCGCCGGCCGCATCACCGCCGTGATGCCCTACTTCGGCTACGCCCGCCAGGACCGCAAGACCAAGCCCCGCGACCCCATCTCCGCCAAGCTGGTGGCCAACCTGATCACCCGCGCCGGCGCCGACCGGGTCCTCACCATGGATCTCCACGCCAACCAGATTCAGGGCTTCTTTGACATCCCCGTGGACAATCTGCTGGGCAACCCCATTTTCACCAACTATCTCCACGACCGCTTTAACGGCAGGGAGGACGAGGTGATCGTCGTCTCCCCCGACGTGGGCAGCGTGGCCCGCGCCCGCGCCTTCGCCCAGAAGCTGGGCATGGGCCTGGCCATCGTGGACAAGCGCCGCCAGAAGGCCAACTCCTCCGAGGTCATGAACATCATCGGCGACGTCCGGGGCAAGAAGGTCATCCTCTTCGACGATATGGTGGACACCGCCGGCTCCCTCTGCGGCGCGGCCCAGGCCCTTGTGGAGCTGGGCGGCGCGGTGGACGTCATCGCCTGCGCCAGCCACGGCGTGCTCTCCGGCCCCGCCGTGGAGCGCATTGAGAAGAGTGTCCTCAAGGAGGTCTACTTCCTGGATACCGTGCCCCCCAAGGATGGCGTCGCCTGCGACAAGATCAAGTATCTCTCCGTGGCCCACATGTTTGCCGAGGCCATCGAGCGCATCTACGAGGAAGTGTCTGTCTCGAAACTCTTTGTATAAGACGGACAGGATAGTACAAATATGGCGGGGGGCGGAGCGTTGCTCCGCCCCCATTGCCGCATGGAGGAAAAACCTTGTTTTTTGACAAAAATCGGGGCGCCGGGGCTGAATGGCTGGTGGTGGGCCTGGGCAACCCCGGCGAAAAATATGAGAATACCCGCCACAATGTCGGCTTTCTCACCGTGGACGAGCTGGCCGAGCGGGCCCGGGTGCCCGTGCAGAAGCTGAAGCACCGCGCCCTTACCAACACCTTGGAGGTGGGGGGCGTCAAGGTGCTGCTCATGAAGCCGGTGACCTATATGAACCTGTCCGGCGAGGCGGTGGGGGAGGCCGCCCGCTTCTATAAAATCCCACCGGAGCGGGTGCTGGTCATCTCTGACGACGTGTCCCTCCCCCTGGGCAAGCTGCGCATCCGCAAGGGCGGCTCCGCCGGGGGTCATAACGGCCTCAAGAGCATCATCCAGCACCTGGGTACCGACCAGTTCCCCCGGATCAAGGTCGGGGTGGGCCAGAAGCCCCACCCAGACTATGACATGGCCGACTGGGTGCTCTCCAAATTCGCCGGGGAGGATCTCAAGACCATCACAGAGGCCATCCGTAAGGCCGCCGACGCGGTGGAGTGCCTCATTCAGGAGGGGCCGGACAAGGCCATGAACCGCTTCAACGGCTGAGGAGTGCGCCATGATCACCTTTCGAGAAATTGATAAAAGCAACTATATGGAATGCATCTGCCTAAAGGTGAAGGACGAGCAGCGCGGCTTTGTGGCGGATAACGCCCGCTCCCTGGCCGAGGCCCGGTTTGAAGAGGGCCTGTATACCCGGGCCGTCTATTCCGACGGCGTCATGGTCGGATTTGTCCTGTTTGATTATGACCCCGAGCTTCCAGGGTGGTGCATGAGCCGGTTCATGATCGGCGCGCAGTACCAGGGGCGGGGCCTGGGCAAAGAGACCGTGCTCCGCTTTCTGGACTTTATGAGGGAACACATGGGGGTGCGGGAGCTCTACCTCCATGTGGAGCTGGAGAATACGGCGGCCTATGAGATGTATCAAAAGCTGGGCTTCCGCGCCGTCCGGGAGATCCAGTATACCTTTGACGGGGCGGTCTACCGGGAGCGGCGGATGAAGATTTGCCTCTGAGACTCCCCGCCGCCCATCCCACGCCGGGCCTCCGAACGGCCCGCGCCCACAACTTCCGATCTTTTCTGTGCCGAGGTGTCCTATGAAGCCACTGCTCTCCGCCCTCAACGACATACCTGAATACCGCTCCCTGCTGGCGGCCATCGACAACGGGGCCTGTCCGGCGGCCTTTTCTGGGCTGTCGGCGGTGCACCGCGCCCATTTTGCCGCGGGCATCCGCCAGGAGCTGAACCGCCCCGTGGTGGTGGTGTGCGCCGACGAGGGGGAGGCCGAGCGCATGGCCAGGGATCTGGCCGCCCTGTCGGGGGAGGCGGTGCGCACCCTCTCTGCCCGGGAGTTCACCTTCCACAACGCCGCGGTGGTGTCCCGGCAGTACGAGCACCGGCGGCTGTCCACCCTGCGGGCGCTGGCGGCGGGGGAGTGCCCCCTGCTGGTCTGTACGGTGGAGTCCATTCTCCAGCGCACCATTCCCAAAACCCTGCTGACCCAGGCGGCCCAGGTGGTGCGGATGGGAGAGCGGCACGACCTGGGGGAGCTGGCCGGCACCTTGGCCGCCGCGGGCTACACCCGCTGCGAGCAGGTGGAGGGCGTGGGCCAGTTCGCCCTGCGGGGGGGCATCCTGGACTTTTTCTCCCCGGCCCACCCCAAGCCCGTCCGGGTGGAGTTCTTCGGGGACGAGATCGACGCCATGGGCCTCTTCGATCCCGACACCCAGCGGCGCATCGAGAATCTCGGCGCGGCGGAGATCCTGCCGGCGGCGGAGGTGCTGCCCCAGTTTACCCCTGGCGGGTACGGCGGGCTGCTGGAGGGGCTGGACCGTCTCATTTCCCAGGCAAAGCGCCGCAAGGGGAACGAGACACTGGTGCAGACGCTGGAGGAGGACCGGGAGCGGCTGGCGGCCAGCACGGCCTTCCCGGCCATGGACCGCTACATCGCCCTGATCTACCCCGTCATGGCCACGGCGGCGGATTACTTCCCCGAGGACGCGGTGGTGGTGCTCAGCGAGAGCCCCCGGGTGGCCGAGCGGGGAAAGAGCTACCTGTGGCAGTTGGGAGAGGACGCCAAGGCCCTGATGGAGCGGGGAGAGCTGGCCGGGGAGCTGGCTGACTTCGCCCGCACCTTTGAGGAGCTGACCGAGGTGTTGGCCGACTGGCCGGTCTGCTACCTGGACGCCTTCACCTCCTCCCGGTACCCCCAGCGGCCCCGCACCCTGCTCAACCTGCTGACCAAGCAGCTCCCCTCTTACGGCGCCAGCCTGGAGACCGCCGTCTCCGACCTGGCCCACTATGTCTCCGACGGATTCCGCACCGTGGTGCTGGTGAGCAGTGAGCAGCGTGCCCTCAACCTCCAGGCCCTCCTGCGGGAGCAGAAGATGACCACCGCCGTGGATTTCCAGCTCCACGAGCTGCCCGGCTACGGCAAGGCGGTGATTGCCGTGGGGGGGCTCACTGCCGGCATGGAGTACCCGGTGGGGCGCTTCGCCGTGCTCACCGAGGGGCAGTCCCTGCTGGGCAAAAAGCGCAGGAGCAAGCCGGTGACCAACCGGCAGAAGCTGGGCTCCTACGCCGACCTGTCTCCCGGCGACCTGGTGGTACACGAGCACCACGGCGTGGGCCGCTTCCTGGAGATGACCAAGATGACGGTGGACGGGGTGCAGAAGGACTACGTCAAGATCGCCTACGCCGGGGCCGACGTGCTCTACGTCCCCGCCACCCAGCTCGACCTGGTGAGCAAGTACATCGGCTCCGGGGAGGACGCCCAGGAGACCCGCAAGCTCTCCAGGCTGGGGGGCACCGACTGGGAGAAGGCCAAGACCCGGGCCAAGAAGGCCGTCAAGGATCTGGCCAAGGGGCTCATTCAGCTCTATGCCGAGCGGCAGCGCCAACCCGGCTTCGCCTTCTCCCCCGATTCCCCCTGGATGAAGGAGTTTGAGGACGAGTTCGAGTACGCCGAAACCGACGATCAGCTCCGCTGCATCGCCGAGATCAAGCAGGATATGGAACAGGCCCGGCCCATGGACCGGCTGCTGTGCGGCGACGTGGGCTACGGCAAGACGGAGGTGGCCTTCCGGGCCATCATGAAGTGTGTGCTGGACGGCAAACAGGCCGCCATCCTGGTGCCCACCACCGTGCTGGCCCGGCAGCACTACCTGACGGCCAAGCAGCGCTTTGCCAAGTACCCGGTGGAGATCGACGTGGTCAGCCGCTTCCGCACCCAGACCCAGATGAAGGACACCCTGCGGCGGCTGGAGCAGGGGGGCATTGATCTGCTCATCGGCACCCACCGCCTCTTCCAGAAGGACGTGAAATTTAAGGATCTGGGCCTGCTGGTCATCGACGAGGAGCAGCGCTTCGGCGTCCAGCACAAGGAGAAGCTCAAGGAGCTGTCCAAGCAGGTGGACGTGCTCACCCTCTCCGCCACCCCCATCCCCCGGACGCTGAATATGGCCCTCTCCGGCATCCGGGACATGTCCACCCTGGAGGAGCCGCCCATGGACCGCCAGCCGGTGCAGACCTATGTGCTGGAGCACGACTGGGGGGTGCTCTCCGACGCCATGCGCCGGGAGCTGGAGCGGGGCGGCCAGGTGTACTACCTCCACAACCGGGTGGAGACCATCACCCGCACCGCCGCCCGCATCAAGGAGATGCTGGGGGAGGACGCGGCCGTGGCGGTGGCCCACGGCAAGATGAGCCAGGAGGAGCTCAACGACGTGATGACCCGCATGAGCGACGGCGAGGTGGACGTGCTGGTGTGCACCACCATTATCGAAACGGGCATCGACATCGCCAACGCCAACACCCTGATCATCGAGGACGCCGACCACATGGGCCTGGCCCAGCTCCACCAGATCCGCGGCCGGGTAGGCCGCTCCACGCGCAGGGCTTACGCCTACCTGACCTACCGCCGGGGCAAAGTGCTCACCGAGGTGGCCTCCAAGCGTCTGGGGGCCATCCGGGAGTTTGCCGAGTTCGGCTCCGGCTTCAAAATCGCCATGCGCGACCTGGAGATCCGGGGGGCGGGCAATGTGCTGGGGCCGGAGCAGAGCGGATTCCTGCTCAGCGTGGGCTACGACATGTACCTCAAGCTGCTGGAGGAGGCGGTACTGGAGGAGCGGGGCGAGAAGCCGGAGCGCCCCACCGAGTGCGCCGCCGATCTCAGTGTGGCCGCCTCCATCCCAGACCGCTATGTGCCCTCGCCGGAGCAGCGGATGGACCTCTACCGCCGCATCGCCGCCATCCGCTCCGAGGCGGACGCCGACGACGTGATGGATGAGCTCATCGACCGCTACGGCGACCCGCCCCGCACGGTCAATAACCTCATCTCCGTGGCGCTCCTCCGCGCCGACGCCGCCCGGAACGGGATTTCCCAGATCGACCAGAAGGGCGCCAACCTGAATTTCTATCTGGACCAGTTCGATCTCCAGCGGGTGAGCGCCCTGTGCGGCCTGGAGAAGTACCGCTCCCGCCTGCTCTTCTCCGCCGGGGAGCGGCCCTACCTGGCCTTGCGGCTAAAAAAGGGGGAGGACGCCCTGAAATTCGGGCGCAAGCTGGTGGAGGACTATGCGAAGACCGCCCCGGCTGAGACAGAGGGATAGAGCGGGGGGCGGACTCCCCCTGCCGGCGGCAGCCGGCGCCGCGTGTGCGGCGGAGCTGGGCGGGATTCACTTCCGCCCAGCGAAATGAAATGAAATGGGGCCCCCGGCCCGCTCCTGGCGGGCTGGGGCTGAGGACGCCCTGAAATTCGGGCGCAAACTGGTGGAGGACTACGCCAAGACCGCCCCGGCTGAGACAGAGGGATAGAGCGGGGGGCGGACTCCCCCTGCCGGCGGCAGCCGGCGCCGCGTGTGCGGCGGAGCTGGGCGGGATTCACTTCCGCCCAGCGAAATGAAATGAAACGGGGCCCCCGGCCCGCTGCTGGCGGGCTGGGGCTGAAGACGCCCTGAAATTTGGCCGCAAGCTGGTGGAGGACTACGCCGAAAGCGCCCCCAAAGCGGAGCCGTAGGGCGGCGCGCAAAACTTCCGGTTGTATCCGCTGGGGAAATGGTGTACACTGGAACAGGCTTTTGGAACCCAAATAAGGAGGACAAACACGCATGAACGTGAAACAGTTTCTGTGCGCCGGCATGACCGGGGCGCTGCTCGTGGCCGGACTGACAGCCTGCGCGCCCGGCGCGCCGGAGGTGGACCCGTCCGACGTGGCCTATCAGACCGCCGGTGTGACCAGGGACACGGTGCTCTTTACGGTGGACGGCACAGAGGTTACCGCCGACGAGTACCTGTTCTGGCTGCTCCAGAGCGTGGCCTCGGCCAAGCAGAGCGGTTACCTGGCGGACGACGACGCTTGGGAGGAGGAGCTCAACGGCGTCCCCACGGCGGAGTATCTGAAGGAGGACGCGCGGAACACCAGCGTGCTCTACACCACGGTGTCCAACCACGCGGCGGCGGCGGGACTGACCGTGACCGAGGAGGAGCAGGCCGAGGCGGACGCTGAGCTGGAGACGCTGACCCAGCGGGTGGACAGCTATTACGGGATGACCCTTCAGGAGTACCTGGACCAGCAGTGCATCAGCGAGGCGGCTTTCCGCAAGCTGAACCAGGTGCCCTATCTGGCCCGGAGCCTCCAGACCCAGATGGAGGAGGCGGGGGAGCTGACCGCCCAGGACGCCGGTCTGGATGCCATGGTGGAGGAGGCGGGCTACTACAAGGCCAAGCACATCCTGCTGGCCTTCCCGGAGAACGAGGACGGCAGCGCCGCCACCGACGAGCAGAAGGCCGCCGTCAAGGCGGAGGCCGACCAGCTCCTGGCCCAGATTCGGACCGCCGCAGACCCCTTGGCGGAGTTTGACAAGGTGATGAACGAGCGCAGTGAGGACGGCCGGGACGAGAACAACCAGCTCTATGCGCCCGACGGCTACCTGGCCTATGCCGGCCAGATGGTGCCTCAGTTTGAGAGTGCCGCCAAGGCCCTGGCCGTGGGTGAGATCAGCGAGCCGGTGGAGACCGACTACGGCTACCACATCATTCTGCGCCAGGACTTTACCGACGAGGAGCGCCAGCAGCTCCGGGACAGCATGGCGGCCATCTACCCCGATTACGCCATGAGCAAGCTGAACGAGCAGTGGGTGGAGGAGGCGAAGGTAGAGGTCAAGCCCGCCTATGAGAAGCTGGATCCCAATTCTTTCTACAAGAATATGGTGGCCTTTGCCGAGCAGTGGCAGGAGGAGAAGGCCGCCGAGGAGGCCGCTCAGGCGACCGCCAGTCCCGCGCCCGAGACCGGGACCCCGGCACAGAGCACAGAGCCCGCACCGGGTGCCACCGGGAGCGGAGCGCAATGAGCACAGGCAAAAACCCCGCCGATCCGGCGGGGTTTTTGATTAAAAAACTATAGTTTAAAAGAAAGGTTCTATTGTTTATAGTAAAAATCCAAAGTTGTGTCAATCTATATCTAAAGTTTGGGACAAAGGGTGAGACACAATGGAGGACAAGGAGAAAAAGCTGGCGCTGCAAAAGGCGGTGGGCGAGCGGGTGTACCACAGCCGGAAGCTGGCGCGGATGAGCAAGGAGGAGCTGGCCGAGCGCCTGGGCATCTCCTCCCAATATGTAAATGATATTGAACAGGGGAAAAAGTGTATGTCCATGGCGATTTTTGTGGAGCTGGGCGAGGTGTTCCACACAGGGCTGGATGAGCTCGCCCACGGCGCGCAGAAGGAGGAGCCCGTGCTGGAGCACCTGCTCTGCCACCTGCGCCAGCTCTCTCCGGTGCAGCGGGATATGGCCGTTCACATGCTGCATCTGGCGTTCCGGGCCGCCCAGGAGCTGGGCCCGGAGGAGTAGGCGTGGCGCTGGAGATCCGGGTCTTGGTGGTGGAGGATGATCCGGAGACCCGGATGCTGACGGAGGCCCTTCTGTCCGGACGGAAGGGGGTCTGTCTGTGCGCGCTGGCAAAGGACGGCCTGGAGGGGCTGGAGCTGGTGGAGCAGACCAGGCCCGATATCGTGCTGCTGGATCTGATTCTGCCCGGGATGGACGGGCTTGATTTCCTCCGCGCCCTGCGCCGCCGAAGCGCGCGCCCGGCTGTGGTGGTGGCCTCCCAGGCCTCGGAGCCCACAGTCATCCGGCTGGCCTTTCAGCTTGGGGCCAGCTACTATCTCATAAAGCCCCTCAACTTCGACTCCCTGCCCGATCTGTTTCACTCGCTCTGCCTGGAGCCCCGGGAGCGGGCGGCGGCGGACTATCTGCGGGGGATGGGCGCGTCCGGGCTGGGGGTAGAGGCCGCCGCGCGGACGGCGGCCGTGCTCTCCACGGGCGCGGAGGGGGCCATTCCGCTCAAGGAGGGGTATGCCGCCGCCATGGCGGCCCAAAACACCAGCTACGCCTGTGTAGAGAAAAACATCCGCTCCATGGTGGGCAAGCTCCAGGCCGGGGCCTGCGGGGAGTATCAGGCCCTCATGGGCGGCCTTCCGGCCGAACGGCCCAGCAATGAGCTCTTTCTCCGCCGGCTGGCCCGGCGGATTTTGGAGTGGTAGCGCCACGTTTCCCCTGAAATCGGACAGGCACTCTGCTATACTGTAGCCAGAGATTGGAAACTACAGTGAGCGAGGAGCGAGCGACATGGGCGTATGGCATACATACAGCACCAGACAGACCCTGTCTGAGCTGGAAACGGACAAGTCCCGGGGGCTGAGCGGGGCGGAGGCGGAGCGGCGGCTGGCCCGCTGGGGGCCCAACCGGCTGGAGGAGGGGAGGCGGCAGGGGCTGCTGCTGCGCTTCCTGGGGCAGATGAAGGACCCCATGATCCTGGTGCTGCTGGCCGCAGCGGCCCTGTCCCTGTGGGCCAGCGGCGGCGAGGACTGGCTGGATGCGGCCATCATCCTGGTCATCGTGGTGGTGAACGCCTGCATCTCCATCTCCCAGGAGGACAGCGCCGAGAAGGCCCTGGAGGCCCTGCGGAAGATGTCGGCCCCCCTGGCCAAGGTGGTGCGGGACGGGGCGCTTCAGCGGCTGGAGACCGACCGGCTGGTGCCCGGCGACATCATCCATCTGGAGGCGGGGGACCTGGTGCCCGCCGACGCCCGGATTCTGGAGGCCGCCTCCCTCCAGGCCGATGAGAGCGCCATGACCGGCGAGTCCGTCCCCGTGTCCAAGGGGCTGCTGTCCGCCCTGCCGGAGGACACCCCCCTGGCGGAGCGGCACAATATGGTACTCGCGTCCACCGTCATCACCCGGGGGCGGGCGGTGTGCGTGGTCACTGGCACCGGCATGGACACCGAGGTGGGCCGCATTGCCGGGCTGCTGCTGGGGGAGGGAGAGGGACAGACCCCCCTCCAGAAGAAGATGGCGGAGATCTCCAAGACCCTGTCCTTCGTCTGCCTGTGCGTGTGCGCGGTGATGTTCGGGGTGGGGCTGCTCCAGGGGCGGCCCATGCTGGACATGTTCCTCACCGCCGTCTCCCTGGCGGTGGCCGCCATCCCCGAGGGGCTGCCCGCCATCGTCACCATTGTGCTGGCCCTGGGGGTGGCCCGCATGGCCCGGCGGCGGGCCATCGTCAAGCGCCTGCCCGCCGTGGAGACCCTGGGGTGCGCCGGGGTGATCTGCTCGGACAAGACAGGCACGCTCACCCAGAACCGCATGACCGTGGTGGACGTGTGGACGCCCCGGAGCGGCGAACGGGCCCTGGCCTTCACCATCGGAGCCCTGTGCTCCGATGCCGCCCTGGCCTGGAAGGGACGGGAGCCGGTGTCCACCGGCGATCCCACCGAGACCGCACTGGTGGACGCGGCGGCCCGGGAGGGCCTGGATAAAAATGGACTGGAGGGGGAGTGGCCCCGGCGGGGGGAGCTGCCCTTTGACTCGGAGCGCAAGCTCATGACCACCGTCCACCAGAGGCCCGGCGGCGGCTGGCGGGTGTGCGTCAAGGGGGCCCCCGACGTGCTCGCCCGCCGGTGCCGGCTGGATTCCGCCGCCGCCCGGCGGCTGGAGAGCCGGAACGAGGCCATGGCGGGAAAGGCCCTGCGGGTGCTGGGGGTGGCCTACAAGGATCTGGCCATGCTGCCCCGGGAGCTGAACAGCGCCGCTCTGGAGCAGGGACTCACCTTCGTGGGTCTCATCGGCATGATCGACCCGCCCAGGCCGGAGGTGCGCACAGCGGTGGAGCAGTGCTACGCCGCGGGCATCAAGCCGGTCATGATCACCGGCGACCACAAGCTCACCGCCGTGGCCATCGCCCGGGAGCTAAACATCTACCGCCCCGGGGACCTGGCCCTGACGGGGGAGGATCTGGACTTTCTGCCCCAGGAGGTGCTGGAACAGGAGGTGGAGAAGTTCTCCGTCTATGCCCGGGTGTCCCCCGAGCACAAGATGCGTATCGTCAAGGCGTGGCAGGCCCGGGGAAAGGTGGTGGCCATGACCGGCGACGGCGTCAACGACGCCCCCGCCCTCAAGGTGGCGGACATCGGCTGCGCCATGGGGGTTACTGGAACCGACGTGGCCAAGGGAGCCGCCGATATGATCCTCACCGACGACAACTTTGCCACCATCGTCTCCGCCGTGGAGCAGGGCCGGGGCATCTACGCCAACATCAAGAAGGCCATCCACTACCTGCTCTCCTGCAACATCGGAGAAATCCTCACCATCTTCTGCGCCACGGTGTTCCACTTCCACCAGATGCCTCTGGTGCCGGTGCAGCTTCTGTGGCTCAACCTGGTCACCGACTCCCTGCCCGCCCTGGCCCTTGGGGTGGAGCCGGTGGAGGAGGGGGTCATGTCCCAGCCGCCCCGGGACGCCCACGCCTCCCTCTTTGCCCACGGCTTTGCCTTCCGGCTGGCCTGGCAGGGGGTGATGGTGGGGCTGCTGACCCTGGCGGCCTATTTCCTGGGGGAGTATGTGCTCTCCGACCCCGGCGAGGCCCACGCCGCCGCCAACACCATGGCCTTCGCCACCCTCACCCTGTGCCAGCTCTTCCACGCCTTTGACGTGCGCAGCGAGCGCTCGTCCCTCTTTCACATCGGGGTGTTCTCCAATCCGGCCATGAACAAGGCGTTTCTCATCGGCCTTACCATGCAGTTGGCCGTCCTGTGCGTGCCGCCCCTTCAGGTGGTGTTCAGCACCGTTCCCATGAGCCCTCTGGAGTGGGCCGTGGTGCTGGCCCTGGCCATTACCCCCGTGGTGGTGTGCGAGCTGGCCAAGGCCGTGAGCCGCGGCCGGACCCGCCGTCCGGCGCGGGCGGAGAAGGTGGAGCCAGCCTGTGCCCGGCGCTGAGCCGGGACGAATTAAGAGGCGGAATTCCCACCGGCCGCAGGCCGGGGGGAATTCCGCCTCTTGTGCTGTCTGTAAACGGATTTATGCCTGCGCCTCCTCAGGCGCGCGCTCCTCCTTTACCTCGCGGATGAGGATGAAGGGGGTCAGCTCCCGGGACTGGCCCGCCGGGTTGTCCCGGATCAGGCCCTTGAGGGTCTCGTCGTCCAGGGTGACGGAGGACGCCTTGCCCAGAATCTCCACGTTCAGATCGTTGGCGTCCACAATCATGGCCTGCACGCCGGTGGCGGCCTCGATCTCGTCGCACACCTTGCCGGGGTTCTCCGGGATGCGGATGCCGAACTCGCCGTACTCCTGGAACTCGTGGTCGTAGAAGCCGTCCAGGCCGGACACCTCCTGGCCCACCATCTCGTAGAACACGCCCCGTTTGCCGAACAGCTTGGCCACGCCGGCGCAGAACGCGGCCCAGAGCACGAACAGGGCGCCCCGCTCGTTGATGGCGAACTGCATCTTGTAGGGGCTGTCCACGCCGATGCCGGCGGAGGAGTGGGAGGCGAAGCGGGACAGGAACCGGGCCAGGCGGCCCACCTTCATGTCCTTCTTGTAGACCACCCGCTTCTGGCACAGGCCGATGATCTTCTCGCTGGAGGAGAGCAGGTCGCCGGGCTGCCACACGGGCTTGACGTACTGCTCCACCAGGTCGATATAGCTCTCGCCCACCTGGACGAAATGGGTCTGGATGGCGTGGCGGGCGTAGGTCTTTCCGCCCACCTCTATGGTGACGCTCTTTCCCTCGTTTGCGCGGAATTCCATGGCAAAACCTTCTTTTGTGTTTATTGTCCCTCCTATTATAGCCAGCCGGGGGACAATGTGCAACCTAAAGTTTTGCTGTGAAGCCTCAAATACCCTCGTTCTGGGGGATTTTTGGCAGGCTGTCGAAACCCTTCTGCAGGTCGGCATCGGTGGGGATGGAATCGCTCATCTTTCCGTTGAGGTAGTTCTCATAGGCGGTCATATCAAAGTACCCGGTACCGGTGAGGCCGAAAAGGATGGTCTTGGCCTCGCGGCTCTCCCTGCACCGCAGAGCCTCGTCGATGGCCCCCCGGATAGCGTGGGCGGATTCAGGGGCGGGGAGAATGGTTTCCCGCTTGGCAAAGAGCACCGCCGCCTCAAAAACGCGGGTCTGCTCATAGGCCACCGCCTCCATATAGCCGTCGTGGTAGAGCTTGGAGAGGATGGGGCTCATGCCGTGGTAGCGCAGGCCGCCGGCGTGGTTGGCGGAGGGGATGAAGCCGCAGCCAAGGGTATACATCCGGGCTAGGGGAGTGACCCGGCCGGTGTCGCAGAAATCGTAGGCGTACTTGCCCCGGGTGAGGGAGGGGCAGGAGGCTGGTTCCACCGCCACGATGCGGGGATTCCGTATCCCCCGCAGCTTGTCGGCCATAAAGGGGGCGATCAGCCCGCCCAGGTTGGAGCCGCCGCCGGCGCAGCCCACCACCACGTCGGGATATTCCCCCAGCTGCTCCATGGCCAGCTTGCTCTCCAGGCCGATGATGGACTGGTGGAGGAGCACCTGGTTGAGCACGCTGCCCAGCACATAGCGCTTGGCGCCGCCGCTCTGGACGGCGGACTCCACCGCCTCGGAGATGGCGCAGCCCAGGCTTCCTGTAGTCTCCGGGTGGTCGCGCAGGATCTGGCGGCCCACCTCAGTCGTGGGGGAGGGAGAGGGGGTGATAGAGGCGTCGAATACATTCATCACCGCCTTTCGGAAGGGCTTCTGCTCGTAGGAGCACTTGACCATAAACACGTCGCAGGTCAGGCCGAAGTAACTGCACGCCTCACTGAGGGCGGTGCCCCACTGGCCGGCGCCGGTCTCAGTGGTGACGCCGGTTAGGCCCTGCATCTTGGCATAATAGGCCTGGGCCACGGCGGAGTTGAGCTTATGGGAACCGGAGGTGTTGTTCCCCTCAAACTTGTAGTAGATCCTGGCCGGGGTATCCAGGGCCTTCTCCAGCTCGTAAGCCCGAATCAGCGGGGAAGGGCGGTACATCTTATAGACGTTTTGAATGGGTTCCGGAATATCCACATAGGCGGTGGCGCCATCCAGCTCCTGGCGGGCAAGCTCCTCGCAGAAGATGGGGGAGAGGTCGTCCACACCCAAGGGCCGGAGGGTACCGGGGTGGAGCAGAGGATCGGGCTGCTCGGCCATGGCGGAGCGCAGGTTGAACCACTTCTGGGGCATCTGGTCCTCGGTCAGATACAGGCGGTGGGGGATCTTGCTCATGTTGATACACTCCTTTTCTGTGCTGCAGGGGAAAAGGGTACAAAAAAGCCCTTCGTCCCCAAGATTGTTTCTCTGGGACAAAGGACTGTAGCTTCAGCCTCTGCGGTGCCACCCGGATTGACGTATACCAGCGCATACGCCCACTCACTTTCACGGGCCGATCAGCCCATGCTCCCCGGATAACGGGTGGAGTCCCCGTCGCGCTACTGAGCCCAAAGGCTGTTCGCTGTGCCCTCAAAAGTCCATTCATCCGAGCGCTGCCTGCCGCGATTCCACCACCCGCGGCTCTCTGAGAGGCATTGATACCGGACTACTCCTCTTCGTCATCGGTTTACCGATTTGATTTGCTACAGTATAACGGCGGCGGCCCGGTTTGTCAAGCTCTTTTTTGTAAAAGTTGGGCCGGGCCCGCCGGGTGGGTGGATTACAGCAAATTTTAATCTGAGAACCCTTTTTTGACAGGGTGGGATCTGCTACACTGGGAAAAAGGCCTTGGGAGGTGCCGAATATGAGGTATGTTAAAGAATTTGCGGTCGTACTGGCGCTCCTGATGCTGGCGGGCTGCGCCGGGAAGCCGGTACAAGAGTCCCCGGTGGCGACGGATGAGGGCATTCCAGCGGGGCAGATCTACCTCTACGGGGAGATCCACGGAATCGCCGCCATCGAGGAGTACGAGGCGGAGCGGTGGAAGGAGTGCTACGAACGGGGGATGCGGCACCTGTTTGTGGAGCTCTCGCACTACACGGCCCAGTGGCTCAACCTGTGGATGGACGCGGAGGACGATGAGATTCTGGAGCAGCTCCACCAGGATTGGGAGAGCACGCTCTCATCCGGCGCCGAGACGCTGGATTTTTACCGCACCATCAAGGAGCAGTGCCCCGAGACGGTGTTCCACGGCACCGACGTGGGCCACCAGTACGACAGCACCGGGGCCCGTTACCAAGACTATCTGGAGGAGCGGGGCCTGGCGGACACGGAGGACTACCGCCTGACCCTGGAGGCCATCCAGCAGGGGAAAACCTTTGCCGAGCGTGGCTCCGATATTTACCGGGAAAACCGGATGGCAGAGAACTTCATCCGGGAGTTTGACGCCCTGGATGGGGAGAGCGTCATGGGCATCTATGGCGCGGCCCACACCGACCCGGATGCCATGGCGGACTCCGCGGGAACCGTCCCCTCCATGGCCGCTCAGCTGGTAGAGCGGTACGGGGACTCCCTTCACACCGAGGACATCTCCTGGATTGCCTGGGAGCCCCAGCGGACGGATACCCTCACCGTGGCGGGGAAGGAGTACCAGGCGTCCTACTTCGGGGAGGAGGATATCTCCGGCTGGGCCGGGGACTACCAGTCCCGGGCCTTCTGGCGGCTGGAGGGGGCCTATGAGGACTTCGAGGACTGTCCCGAGAGCAGCGATGTGCTGCCCTGCAACGACTATCCCATGCCGATTGAGGCCGGGCAGGTGTTTGTCCTGGGCTACACCCGGAAGGACGGAACATCAGAGCGGAAGTACTACCGCTCCGACGGGGAGGTATGGAACGGCATGGACTGCACCACGGAATTTATCCCGGAATAAGCTCATAAAACGGCCGTGGGGCCGCCGGATCCGGCGGCCCCACGGCCCTTCTGCGCTTAATTCAGGTGGGAAAAATCGTGCCGCTTTTTGCGGGCATGGTAGTGGGTGTGGAGCAGCTCGTGGGAGCGCTGGGACAGGGGCGCGCCGAAGAACTCCTCGTAGATGGTCTTGATCTCCGGGTTCTCATGGCTTTTGCGCAGGGGCAGGCTCCGGTCGATCTCATACAAGGCCTGGATACGGGCGTCCCGGACGGCGTTGTTGGTGCCGATGGGCTGTCCGCCGCCGCCGATACAGCCGCCGGGGCAGGCCATGATCTCGATGAAGATATAGTCGGCCTCGCCGCGCTCTACCCGGCGGATAAGCTCCTCGGCGTTCTTCAGACCGTTGGCCACGGCCACCTTCAGGGGGGTGCCGTCGAGGTCAATGGTGGCCTCCTTGATGGCGTTGATGTCGCCCCGTACGGCGTCAAACTCCAGCCGGGGCAGGGTCTTGCCGGTGTAGAGCTCGTAGGCGGTGCGCAGGGCGGCCTCCATAACGCCGCCGGTAGCGCCGAAGATGGCGCCGGCGCCGGAGCCGGTGCCCAGGGGGGAGTCAAACTCACTCTCGGGCAGCACGGACAGGTCCAGGCCCACATAGCGGATGAGCTTGGCCAGCTCCCGGGTGGTCAGGACGTAGTCCACGTCGTGATAGCCGTCCCGGCCCAGCTCGGGGCGGCTGGCCTCGTACTTCTTGGCGGTGCAGGGCATGACGGATACGCTTACCACGTCGTGGGGATCCCAGCCCATCTTCTGGGCATAGTAGGTCTTGGCCACCGCGCCGAACATGGCCTGGGGGCTCTTGGCGGTGGAGAGGTGGTCGATGAGTTCGGGGTGGTGCTTCTCCAGGTAGGTGACCCAGCCGGGGGAGCAGGAGGTGATCATGGGCAGCTTCCCGCCCTCCCGGATGCGCTTGAGCAGCTCGCTGCCCTCCTCCATGATGGTGAGATCGGCGGAAAAGTTGGTGTCGAACACCTTGTCAAAGCCAAGCATCCGCAGGGCAGTGACCATCTTGCCTGTGACGACGGCGCCGGCCTCCATGCCGAACTCGTCCCCCAGGCCCACCCGGACGGAGGGGGCCACCTGGACAATGACGTGCTTGGAGGGGTTCTGGATGGCGGCGGTAACCTCGTTGGTGTAGTCGGTCTCCACGATGGCCCCCACGGGGCACACCAGGGAGCACTGGCCGCACAGCACGCAGTCGGTCTGGTCCATGGGCAGGTCAAAGGCGGTGGTGACCTTGAAGCCAGCGGAGCGGCCGGAGTAGGTCAGGGCGGCGCAGCCCTGGACCTCGGCGCACACCTTCACGCAGCGGCCGCACTTGACGCACTTGGCGGGGTCGCGGACGATGGAGGGGTTGTCGATGCGCAGCGGCTCGTCGGAGGAGATGTCGGGCAGCTCCGGGTGGAGCCGGTTGAAGCGGCGGCAGAGCGCCTGGAGCTCGCAGGTGCCGTTGCGGGCGCAGGACAGGCAGTTGGTCTTGTGGTCGGAGAGGATGAGGTCCAGCACGCCGGTCTGGGCGTCGTACACCTTCTTGGAGTCGGTGATGACCTCCATGCCCTCCCACACCACGGTGGAGCAGGCCGCCGTCAGCTTGCGGGAGCCCACCACCTCCACCATGCACATCCGGCAGTGGGCCTTGATGGTCTGGTCCGGGTGGTAGCACAGGTGGGGAATATCGATGTTGAGCATCTTGGCCGCCTCAATGATGCGGGTGCCCGCAGGCACCTCCAGCGGCTGCTTGTTGATTGTGATATGTACCATTTCGCTCATCGGACGGCGACCTCCTCTTTTACGGCAAAGACTTCCGGGAAGCGCTTCATACAGCTCAGCAGGGCGGACTGGGCCGTCTCACCCAGGCCGCACAGGGACGCGCTGGACATAATGTCGGCAAATTTCTTGAGGGTGGCGATGTCCTGGGCGGTGTGGGTGCCCTCGGCCACCTTGTCCAGCAGCAGGGAGATGTGGCGGTTGCCCTCCCGGCAGGGGGTACACTGGCCGCAGCTCTCGTGGGAGAAGAACTCCTGGGTCATGCGCAGAAAGCCGATGACGCTGGTGCGTTCATCCACCACCAGCACCGCGCCGGAGCCGATGGCGGTGAGATCCGCCTGACGCATGCCCTTGTAGGTGTAGGGGGTGTCCAGTTGGGCGGGGGAGCAGATGCGGCCCGACGCGCCGCCCAGCTGCACCAGGCGTAGGGGGTAATCCTCGCTCTCCATGCCGCCGGCCAGATCATAGACGATCTCCCGGATGGTGATGCCGAAGGGTACCTCGAACACGCCGGGGCGCTTGACGTTGCCGCACACCGAGATCATCTTGGTGCCCGGGCAGTCCGGCGTGCCCTGGCTCTTATAGTAGCCCTCGTCGTCCAGCAGCAGGGGGGCCACCAGGGAGAGGGACTCCACGTTGTTGACGCAGGTGGGCAGGTGGAACACGCCGCACTGCTTGATAAACGGGGGCTTCATCCGGGGCCGGCCGGCGTGGCCGCCGATGGACTCGGCCAGGGCGGAGCCCTCGCCGCAGACATAGGCCCCCGCGCCGGAGTAGAGGTGGATGCGGTAGTTCAGCCCGGAGCCCAGAATGTCCTCCCCCAGGTAGCCCGCCGCTTCGCACTGGGCGATGGCGGAGAGCAGCCGGGGCCGCAGGTGGGAGTACTCCTCCCGCAGGTAGATGTATCCGTTGTCCGCCCCCACGGCCCAGCCGGCGATGATCATGCCCTCCAGCAGCTGGAAGGGGTCGTGGGTGAGCAGCTCCCGGTCCTTGAAGGTGCCCGGCTCGCCCTCGTCAGCGTTGCACACTACGCACTTGTGGGCGCCGGGTACCTCCCGGGCCTGCCGCCACTTTTTACCCATGTCGTAGGCCGCGCCGCCCCGGCCCTGGACGCCATTGGCGGCCAGCACGTCGGCAATGTCGCAGCCCTCCATGGTCAGGGCCTTGCGCAGCGCCCGGAAGCCGCCGATGGATTCATAGCCCTTCAGGCTGTCCGGGTCGTACTTCCCGAAATTCCGGGTGATGAAACAAACCGTCTTGCTCATGTCCGTTCCCCCTTAGTTGAGCTGCTGGAGCATATCCAGGATACGCTCCTCGCTGTCCAGATGGCCGTATACCACGCCGTTGACCCGCACGGCGGGGGACACGTCGCAGGCCCCGAAGCAGGGGACCTGCTCGATGGAAAAGCGGCCGTCATAGGTCACCTGGCCCACCTCCAGATTTAAAAGGCGCTTGAGCCGCTCCAGCAGGGTGTCGCTGTCCTTCACCCGGCAGGGGGCGGAGGAGCACACCTCCAGGGTAAACTTGGCTCTGGGCTTGTCGTGAAGGGCGGTATAGAAGGAGATGACATCGTAGACCTGGGTGGGCTTCACCCCCAGGCGCTCCGCCACATAGTAGGCGGCGGCCTCCGGGATGTAGTGCCGCTCCACCGCGGCCTCCACGTCCAGCAGGATGCCCACCAGCTGGGTGGGATCTTCGCCATGGGCGGCGAGAATGCCGTCGATTTTGTCCGCCAGCTCCTGGTCCAGGGTGTCGGCAGTCTGGGTAAAGGGCTTCATAAGGGGCTCCTCCTTATCACATAAAATGAACCCTGTCCTGCGGAGGACATGGGATAATTACCAAAAGGAAAGTAGATAGTTCATCTATTAAACTTTATAGTTTTTATAAAGTATATCAACATCCCTGGAAAATTGCAACTGGTTCGTTTAAATTTGTATAACCGGGCGAAAACGGGCCATCCTAAAAAAGTTCGATTCAGCAAAATAGACAACAGGAGGTGTGCGCCATGGGCTTTTTTGGTCGGAAGCGTGCCCCCAGCGTACCCCATCCCCGGAAGGAGCCCCGCTTTGACGGGCCGCTGACCTTGAAACGGCTGGAGCAGATCTTCCAGGACTGCGTGGACTTCACCAAGCGTCCGGTGTCCCTGGGGGAGGGCGGCGCGTGTACGCTCACCCTGTGCTACCTCAGCGGCATGGTGAAGATGGAGCGGGTCAGCGACTACGTGCTCCGGCCGCTGGCCCAGGACGAGGCGCTGGCCCGCTGCGGGACTCCCCGGCAGGCCATGGAGGAGATGATGGGGGGAGCGCTGTATAATCTCTCTGCGGCCGAGCGTACCACACTGGACGAGGCCGCCTTTGACCTGGTGGCGGGATGGTGCCTGCTGTTCTTTCCCGGGGAATCTGCGGTGCTGTCCCTCTTTGTGGGCACCGAGGAAAAGCGCTCCATCAGCTCTCCCAGCAACGAGACGGTGCTCAAGGGCTCCCGGGACGCCTTTGTGGAGAGCCTGCGCACCAATACCAGCATCGTCCGCCGCCACCTGAAGACCCCTGAGCTGCGTATCCGTGAGCAGGTGGTGGGCCGCCAGTCGGTCACGTCGGTGGACATCCTCTATATAGAGGGGCTCACCAATCCCCACCTGGTGGAGCAGGTGGCCGCCCAACTGGCGGACATTGACATCGACGCGGTGCTGGCCACGGGCAATATTGAGGAGTATATCGTCCCCGCCGCCCGCACCGCCTTCCCGCTGGTGCAATATACCGAGCGGTCCGACCGCTTCTGCGCCGGGCTGGCCGAGGGGCGGGTGGGCATCCTCATCGACGGCCTGCCTCTGGGCTACCTGGCCCCCGGCGTGCTGGGGGATTTCCTCCAGGCGCCCCAGGACAAGAGCGAGAGCTGGCTGCTGGCCTCCGCCCTCACCCTGCTGCGCTACCTGTGCATGCTGGGCACCCTGCTTCTGCCCGCCCTCTATGTGGCCATGGTCACCTTCCACCAGGAGATGATTCCCACCCGCCTGGCCCTGTCCATCATTGCCGCCAAGCAGGACGTACCCTTCCGCTCCGTCTTTGAGGTCATCGTCCTGCTGCTGGCCTTTGAGATTCTCCAGGAGGCGGGGCTCCGCCTGCCCCAGTCCATCGGGCAGACCGTGTCTATCATCGGCGGCCTGGTGGTGGGCAGCGCGGCGGTGGAGGCCAAGATCATCTCCCCCGCGGTGCTCATCGTGGTGGCCATCGCGGGTATCGCCGGGTACACCATGCCCTCTCAGGAGGTGGCGGGCGCCCTGCGCATCTGGCGGTTCCTGCTGGCCCTGCTGGCCAGCGCGGCGGGCCTGTTCGGCGTGGTGGCCGGCCTGTCGGCGCTGGTGATCCATCTGGCGGGCATTGAGAGCTTCGGCGTGTCCTACCTGACCCCCTTTGCCTCGAATGCCGGGGAGCAGGTGGAGGGGCACGCGGTGTTCCGCCAGCCCCTGCCCCAGGTAAAGCAGCGCCCGGCGGCCCTGAAAACCCGAAACCGGAGGAATCAGAAATGAGACGCATAACAGCCCTGCTGCTGGCCGGCCTGGCCGCCCTGACCCTCACCGGCTGCCGCCGTGGGCCCGGCCTGCTGCCCTATGCCCGGGAAATCGAGGACATGGAGCTGATGCAGACCCTGGGCGTGGACCGGGCCGGGGAGGGGCAGGTGGAGGTAACCGCCTCCAGCGGCTCGGGCGATCCGGCGGAGGGGGCGGCCACCGTTGTGTCCGGCCAGGCCGGCACCATCAGCGCCGCCGTGCTGGGGATGCAGGGGGAGGGCTCCTCCTACCTCTACTTCGGCCACGTGGGCCAGCTCCTGCTGGGAGAGGAGCTGGCCAGGCAGGGGGTGGAGCCCGCCCTGGACTATATTCTCCGGGATGTGGAGACCCGGCTGGACACCGCCCTCTATCTGGTGCGGGGCGGCACAGCAGGCAAGGCGATCACAGCAGCGGGGGAGGACGGCTCCGCCGCTGACCGGCTGGAGGCGCTGGCGGAGGACGCGGGTCTGCTGGCCGGTTCCATGCCCCGCACCGTAAAGGACGCCCTCTCGGATCTCTATGCCCAGGGGGCCACCTTTCTCCCGGCGGTAGAGGCGGACGAGGCTCTCACCGCCGCCGGGTATGGCATATTAAAAGGGGACAGCCTGGCCGGCTGGGCTGAGGGGGACGCCGCCCTGGGGGTCAACGTGGTACTGGGCCAGGTGGACGCCGATGTGGTGGAGCTGCCCCTGGATGGAGGCGGGGTGGCGGCCCTGCGTGTGGTGGGGGCCAGGACCTCCGTCCGCCCGGTGATGGACGGGGGCGCCCTTACCGGCCTGTCTCTCACCTGTACGCTGGACGCCAATATGGCGGAGGGGAATTTGGACCTCCGAACGGAGGAGGTACACGCCTCCCTCGAGGCGGCCCTGGCCCAGGTGGAGGAGGCGCGCATCCGGTCCGCGCTGGAACTGGCACAGGAGCTGGACGCGGACTATTTGGGGCTGCTCCGGCGGGCGGCCCTGGCCCGGCCCTGGCACAAGGAGGCGCTGGAAGGGGCCTCTCTGGGCGCGCTGGAGCTGGAGCTGCACGTGACGGCCAAGCTTCAGCGCAGCTATGACGCCGCCCGGTGAGGGCGGCAGCTCAAAGGAAAGGCGGTATACCCATGCCTGACGACCGAATCTCCCTGCGCCAGCTCCTGGCGCTCCTCTTCGCTGCCCTCCTGGCTCCGGCCATCGGCGTGCTGCCCTCCCAGACCGCCGCCCTGGCCGGAGAGGCGGGGTGGCTGTCCGCCCTGGCTGCCCTGCCGGTACTGCTGGGGCTGTGCTGGGTGCTCTTTGCCCTCCTGCACCCGGCAGGGGAGGGGGCGGGGCTGGCCCAGGTCACCGAGACCGTCCTGGGCAGGGGGTTGGGCAAGGGGGTGCTTCTTCTTTATTTATTGTGGGGTCTGCTTTTGCTCAGCGCCAACGCTAGGCTTTTCGCCCTCCGTTTCCTGTCCACCAGTTACCGGAACGCCCCCCTGGGTCTGTTTTTGCTGACCCTGCTGGGGCTCACCCTCTGGCTGGTGCGCAAGCCGGTGCGGGTGCTGGCACGGACCGGAGAGGTGTTCTACCTGGCCCTGGCCATCGGCCTGGGCTTCTCCCTCCTCCTGGGCGTACTCCAGGTGGAGCCCCGGCACATCCTTCCCCTGTGGACGGAGGATCTTCCGGGGGTGCTCTCCGCCGCCGTTCCGGTGCTGGGCCTGTTCGGTTATGTGGTCTTTGCCGCCTTCCTGGGGGGAAATGTCACCCGGGGAGAGGGAGACCGCCGCCGTGCGATATGGTGGGCAGCCGCCTTCTGTCTGGTGCTTACCGCCCTTCAGCTTGTCTGCCTGGGCAACTTCGGGCCCGGGCTGACCGCCCGCATGGACACACCCTTTTTTATGATGGTAAAGGGGATCGGCATTGAGGGCACCTTCCAACGGGTGGAGTCGGTCATCATCGCCCTCTGGGTGTTCTCTGATCTAGCCCTGCTCAACCTGCTGGCGGGCTCCTGCTCCGTCCTGGCCCAGTCCGTATTCTCTTTAAAGGAGCGCAAGCACGCCGTACCTCCTCTGCTCCTGCTGGCCCTGGCGGGGGCCTGGTTCCTCTTTCCCGACGCCTTTTCCCTGGAGCGGTGGATGGAGGGCCCGGCCAGGATTGGCAGCCTGCTCTTCGGCTTCGGCATTCCTGTTTTGCTCCTGCTGGTAAAAAAGCTGCGCAGGCAGGTATAAGGGTGGCAGATCTTGTGCATGCTATGGATTAGAATACCAGTGATCCGGTCCGGTTTGACAGCCGAGAAAAAAACCTGAAAAAAAGAGAAAAAGGTGTTGACAAAGAGGAGGAAAGCTGGTATTCTAACTGAGCGCCTCACGGAGGGCATGAAAAAACAGGAAAG
>OJQR01000364.1_pt1 | contig 35146 bp, 36 predicted proteins | sample 1599011 | NCBI WGS metagenome assembly OJQR01 (sample SAMN03922456, study PRJEB24848) | human gut metagenome | isolation source: stool sample | host: Homo sapiens | place: Germany | collected 2009-11 | reverse complement strand
GTGGGCTCGGAGATGTGTATAAGAGACAGGGGTAAGACCACCACCAAGGACATGGTGGCGGCGGTGCTGGGGGAGAAGTACCGGGTGCTCAAGACCGAGGGCAACCTGAACAACGAGATCGGCGTGCCCATGACCCTGCTGCGCCTCAGCGGGGAGCACGAAATTGCCGTGCTGGAGCTGGGCATGAACCACGCCGGGGAGATCGACTACCTCTCCGCCCTGGTGGAGCCCGACGTGGTGCTGATGACCAACATCGGCGACTCCCACATCGAGCACTTCGGCTCCCGGGAAAAGATCCTGGAGGCCAAGAGCGAGATCTTCCACCATGTCAAGTCCGGCGCCTTCGTGGTCATCAATGGGGACGATCCCTTGCTGAACACCCTGCCGGGGAAGCTCCCCTATGCGTTCACCCGCGTGGGCGCCGGAGAGGGGCTGGACTACCGGGCGGAGGGGCTGGTCAGCGACGGCAAGAGCCATATGACCTGTGAAGTGAAAACGCCTCACGACTCTTTCCGGGTGGAGATTCCCGCCCTGGGCGACCACATGATCTACCCCACGCTGATGGCGGCGGCGGTGGGGGAGCACTTTGGCCTGACGCAGACGCAGATTGCCGACGGCGTGCTCCACTTTGCCCCCACCAAAATGCGTATGAACCTGCTCCACCGGGGCGATGACATCACCATCCTAAACGACACCTACAACGCCAACCCCCAGTCCATGCGGGCGGCGGTGGAGGTGCTCTCCAGTGCCCGGGGAGCGTATAAGGTAGCCGTACTGGGCGACATGTTCGAGCTGGGGCCCCTGGCCCCCGCCCTCCACGCCGGCGTGGGCGACTACCTGGGCAAGGCGGGCATCGACTGCCTGGTGGCGGTGGGCGAGCTGGCAAGGCACATCCATGACGCGGCCCAGGCCGCCGGCGTGCCGGAGTGCTATTACTGCCCCACAAAGGCGGAGGCCAGGCCGGTGCTGGACGGCGTGGTGCGGCCCCATGCCACCATTCTGGTCAAGGCCTCCCGCGGCATGGCGCTGGAGGAGCTGGTGGATTATCTGCTCACCATCACAGGGGAGGCATAAAAGGGCCGCCGGGTGTCCGCCCGGCGGCCAGCAGGGGCCGGTGTTCCCATCGGCCCGTCTTTATCCAAACAGCTTTTGCAGATTCTCCTGAAAGGGCGGGTAGATGACCCCCTTCTCGGTGATGATGCCGGTGACCAGACTGTGGGGGGTCACGTCGAAAGCGGGGTTGCAGACCTCCACCGACTCCGGGGCGGTGCGGGTGCCGTACAGGGTGCGCACCTCGTCCCTGTCCCGCTCCTCGATGGGGATGCCGCTCCCGTCGGCCAGAGACAGGTCGATGGTGGAGCAGGGGAGGGCCACATAAAAAGGAATGCCGTGGTAATGGGCGTTGACCGCCACGGAGTAGGTTCCGATCTTGTTGGCAAAGTCGCCGTTGGCGGCCATGCGGTCACACCCCACTACAGCCAGGTCAATCTTCCCCTTGGCCATCAGGCTGGCGGCCATGTTGTCCGCGATCAGGGTGGCGGGGATGTGGTCGGATACCAGCTCGTAGGCCGTCAGGCGGGCTCCCTGGAGGAGCGGTCGGGTCTCATCAAAGTAAACCATATTTACTTTACCAGCTTCATGGGCCGCGCGGATGACACCCAGTGCCGTGCCGTAGCCGCCGGTGGCCAGGGCCCCGGCGTTGCAGTGGGTGAGGATGCGGGCGTGCTCCGGCACCACCGCCGCCCCGTGGGCCCCCATGGCCCGGCACATGGCCACGTCCTCGGCGTGGATGGCCTTGGCCTCGGCGATCAGCGGTTCTGCCGCGCCGCCGCACTCCTTTGCCTTGCGTTCCATGCGCTCCAGGGCCCAGAACAGGTTGACCGCTGTGGGCCGGCTGGCGGCCAGTGTCTCCTTGGCCTCGTCCAGCCCCTCACCGGCCAGGGCGGCCAGGCAGTAGGCATAGGCGGCGGCCACACCGATGGCGGGGGCGCCCCGCACCACCATGGTGCGGATGGCATCGGCCACTGGCCGGTAATCGGTATAGGGGAGCCACACTTCGGTCACGGGGAGCTTGGTCTGGTCGAGCAGGTAAAGGGTATTTCCTTCCCATCGGATGGCGTCCATAGGGAAAACCTCCATTCCTTGATTTCGTCTTTCACTATATCACAACGGACAACAGGAGTAAACAAATGATTGATATCTCCGTCTCGAACCTGTCCAAGGAGTTCGAGGTAGGCAAAAAGATACTGGACGGCCTGACCTTTCAGGTAGACCAGGGGGAGCGGGTGGGCCTGCTGGGCAAAAACGGCGCCGGCAAGACCACACTGTTCAAAATCCTCACCGGCGAACTGGATTGGGACGAGGGCGAGGTGCACATAGCCCCCGGCAAGGGGGTAGGGCTTATTTCCCAGATCCCGGTCTATCCGCCGGAGTATACGGTGGGAGACGTGCTCCAGACCGCCTTTGATAAGCTCCACGCCATGGAGGCGGAGATGCTCCGCCTTACCGAGCAGATGGGGGCGGACAGCGACCCCGCCCTTCTCAGGCGGTACGACGCCCTCTCCGCCGCGTTTGAGGCCGGAGGCGGCTATGACACCCAGACGGAGCTGAACAAGGTGTGCAACGGCCTGGAGATTTCCCAGGACATGCGGGGACAGCTTTTTTCCTCGCTCTCCGGCGGGGAGAAGACCCGGGTCAACCTGGCCCGCCTGATTCTGGAGGACACCGACATCCTTCTGCTGGACGAGCCTACCAACCACTTGGATCTCCGGGCCACCGAGTGGCTGGAGGAGTATCTGGATCGCTACAAGGGCACCGTCCTGGCCATCTCCCACGACCGCTGGTTTTTGGATCGGGTGGTCAAGCGGGTCATTGAGATTCACGACGGCAAGGCGGAGTTCTATTCGGGCAACTACAGCTTCTATGTGGTGGAGAAGGAGCGGCGCTACCAGGAAAAGCTCAAGCAGTACGAGAAGGAGCAGGCCAAGATCGAGCAGCTGGAGAAGGCGGCCGAGCAGCTGCGGGTATGGGCCTACTCGGGCAACGACAAGATTTTCAAGCGGGCCCAGTCCATGGAGAAGCGCATCGAGCGTATCCGCACCACCGACAAGCCCACCAAGGAGCGCCGGCTGGATGTAAAGTTCGGTGAGCGCGAGTTCCGCGGGGACGAGGTGCTCACCGTCAAGGAACTGAAGAAGTACTTTGAAGGGCGCACTCTCTTTGACCACGTGAACCTGGAGGTCATCGGCGGCGAGCGCATTGCCCTGCTGGGCGACAACGGCACCGGCAAGTCCACCCTGCTGAAGATTTTGCTGGGGGAAGAGGAGCCGGACTCCGGAAAGCTGCGCATGGGACCGACTGTAAAGGTGGGGTACCTGCCCCAGATCATCCGCTTCTCCCACCCGGAGCGCAATCTGGTGGACACCATGATCTACGACCAGGACTGCTCCACCCAGACGGCCCGCAATCGGCTGGCGGCCTTCAACTTCCGGGGGGAGGACGTGTTCAAGCCCGTGTCCGCCCTCTCCGGCGGGGAGCAGAGCCGCCTGCGCCTGTGCATGCTCATGGACGAGAAGATCAATCTGCTGATCCTGGACGAGCCCACCAACCACTTGGACGTGGCCAGCCGGGAGTGGATTGAGGAGGCGGTGGAGAGCTACGAGGGCAATCTGCTCTTTGTCTCCCACGACCGCTACTTCATCAACCGCTTTGCCACCCGTATCTGGATGCTGGAGAACGGACAGATCATTGATTTCCGGGGGACCTTTGAGGAGTACCGGGCCGCCCAGGAGCGGAAACGGCTCCAGGCCGCGGTCCCCGTCAAGGCGGAACCGGAGAAGCCGAAAAAGGAAAAGCCCCGCCGTCCCGGCGGCACCAAAGAGCTGGAGAAGCAGGTGGCCGCGGCGGAGCGGGCGGTGGCCAAGGCGGAGGAGCGGCAATACGAGCTGACCCTCAAGGCCGAGGAGGTGGCCTCCAACTATCTGGAGCTGCAGAAGGTCTATGACGAGCAGAAGGCCCTGGAGGAGGAGATCGCCGCGCTTTACACGAAGTGGGAGACGCTGGCGGCCGAGCTGGAGGAGGCCCGAGGGTGAACCGGAGAAGGAAGAGCTGCTACCGTCCCTATGAGGGGAAGCGGTGGCCCTTGTGGCGGAAGGCCGTGCTGGCCCTGCTGCTGGCGGGGGCGCTGGCTTTCGGCACCCTATTCGGCGCGGTGATGTATGGTGCCTATGACCACATACAGGGCGAGCCCAGGCTCATGGTCATCCTGGGCTGTCAGGTGAAGCCCTGGGGGCCGTCCATTCTGCTCCAGGACCGGCTGGACAAGGCGCTGGATTACCTAGAGGAGCACCCGGACGTCCAGGTGGTGGTCTCCGGCGGCCAGGGCCCCGACGAACCCACTACTGAGGCGCAGGCTATGTACGACTACCTGACGGAGCACGGCGTGGAGCCGGAGCGCATCTGGCAGGAGGACCAGTCCCACAACACCTGGCAGAACGTCCGGTATACCCTGGCGCTGCTGGAGGAGAAGGGGGCGGACACGAGTGCCGGCGTGGTGCTGGTGTCCAGCGGCTTCCACCTCACCCGGGCGCGTATGCTGTGGGAGCGCGCCTCCGGCGGAGCGGGAGAGCTGTCCACCCTGGCGGCCCCCTGCACCCATGTGCCGTCCCGGCTGAAGATGTATATTCGGGAACCCTTTGCACTGGTAAAGTCCTTTTTGTTTGACAGGTGATATGACTTGGAAATGATGGAAAAGCTGCGCGCCCTGGATCTCCACTATGCCGATGTGGAGGCCCGGCTGAGCGCGCCGGAGACCTATGAAGATCCCGCACTGGTGGCCAGACTCAACAAGGAGCAGCGGGAGCTGGAGCCAGTGGTCATGGCCTACCGGGCCTACCAGCGCCGCCGGCAGGATCTGGAGGATGCCGAGGCCCTGATGGGCGACCCGGATATGAAGGAGCTGGCCCAGGAGGAGTACCAGCAGGCCAGGGAGGAGCTGGCCCGGCTGGAGGAGGAGATCAAGGTGCTGCTTCTGCCCCGGGACCCCAACGACGACAAGAGCGTCATCGTGGAGATCCGCGCCGGAGTGGGCGGGGAGGAGGCGGCCCTGTTTGCCCACTCCCTGTTCCGCATGTACTCCATGTACGCCGACGCCCGCCGCTGGCACGTGGAGGTGGACTCGGTCAACGAGACGGAGCTGGGCGGCGTGAAGGAAATCTGCTTTACAATCGAGGGAGACGGGGCCTGGTCCCGTCTGAAATTCGAGAGCGGCGTCCACCGGGTGCAGCGGGTGCCTGAGACCGAGTCGGGCGGGCGTATCCACACCTCCACCGCCACGGTGGCGGTGCTGCCCGAGGTGGACGAGGTGGACTTCGAGCTCAACCCGGCGGACATCGAGATGCAGGTTTTCCGCTCCTCCGGCGCGGGCGGCCAGCACATCAACAAGACCTCCTCCGCCGTGCGGCTCATCCACAAGCCCACCGGCACGGTGGTGGAGTGCCAGCAGGAGCGCAGCCAGTTCCAGAACCGGGACCGGGCCATGCAGATCCTGCGCTCCCGCCTGTACGAGGAGAAGGTGCGGGAGCAGGAGGAGGCGGTGACGGCGGAGCGCCGCAGCCAGGTGGGCACCGGCATGCGCAACGAGCGCATCCGCACCTACAACTTCCCCCAGGGGCGGCTGACCGACCACCGCATCGGGCTGACCCTGTACCGGCTGGAGAGCGTCATGGACGGCGATCTGGACGAGATTATCGACGCGCTGGTGACCGCCGACCAGGCGGAGCGGCTGAGGGCCCGGGAACAGGACGGCTAAGGCGGGGACGGCCGAAAAACAGCGCACAAGGCTGAGAAAAGGAGTAAGAAAGCGTGGAATTGATCATTCACTTTACCGCCCTGCCGGAGAAGCTGACCCTGGATATGGTGAAATCCGACCTGGCGGAGCTGCTGGAGGACGACGGCTGGCTGACCGGCTCAGGGGCGGACTATCTGGAGCTGGAGCTGGAGGACGAGAAGGTGAACCCCAAGTACGGTATTCTCACCGTGAAGGGTTATCTGCAAAAGGCCCGGTTCGCCCCGGACACCACCATCGAGCTGGCCGGGACGCCGGTGGGCATCTACGAATAAGCAGGGAGGGTATTTTTATGAAAAAAGCCATCGGCATTTTACAGATTGTCTCTGGCGCGGCCCTGCTGGCCGCGGGCGTGCTGACCATCGTGGAGGGAAGCGCACGACGGAGTGCCCGGGTTCGGCATGGAAGGGGAGTTCGTTTTTGAGCAGGGAAGATGCCGCGCTGTGGGAGCGTCTGTCCCGCTTTTGGGCGGACGTGGCGCGGCAGGATGCCGCAGCCCTGCGGGAGTGGTTCGCGCCGGAAGCAGAGGTGTATTGGCACTGCACGGACGAGCGCTTCACGGCGGAGGAATACATTCGGGCCAACTGTGAGTACCCAGGGGACTGGGAGGGCGCGGTGGAGCGTGCGGAATGGACGGAGGACGGCTGTGTTTCGGTCACAGCGGTGTGGCCGAAGGACAGGAGCGCCCGTTTTCATGCGGTGTCTTTTTTCCGTTTCGCGGAGGACAGGATCACCCGCTTAGATGAGTACTGGGCGGACGATGGGCCCCCGCCCCAGTGGCGGAAGGAAAAGCACATCGGCAGTTCCATCGGGAGAAGCTGAACCATCGGGAAGGTGAGCACATTGCACACACAAAGACTACAGCCGCGGGACACGGCGGAGGCGGCGGAGATTCTCCGCCGGGGCGGCCTGCTGGGCATCCCCACAGAGACGGTGTACGGCCTGGGGGCCAATGGCCTGAACCCGGACGCCGTGGGCCACATCTTCGCGGCCAAGGGGCGGCCCCAGGACAACCCGCTGATTCTGCACATCCCCTCGGCGGACTGGCTGGAACGCTACTGCGTGGACATTCCGGACACGGCCTACGCCCTGGCGGAACGATTCTGGCCGGGGCCGCTGACCATGGTGCTCCGGCGGAAACGCGTGGTGCCCGACGTGGTGACCGCCGGGCTGGACACCGTGGGGATGCGCTGTCCAGCCCACCCGGTTTGCCGGGCCATTCTGACGGCCGCCGACGTGCCGGTGGCCGCCCCGTCGGGCAACACCTCCGGCCGGCCCAGCCCCACCACCGCGGCGGGCATGCTGGAGGACATGGACGGCAAAATTGACGGCATCGTGGACGGGGGCCCCTGCGCGGTGGGAGTGGAGTCCACCATCGTGGATCTGACGGTAATGCCCCCGCGGCTTCTGCGCCCCGGCGGTGTCACCCTGGAACAGCTCCGGGACGCGCTGGGTGAGGTGGTGGTAGACCCGGCGGTGACCCGGCTCATGGGGGCGGGGGAGCAGCCCCGGGCCCCCGGCATGAAGTACCGCCACTACGCCCCCAAGGCCCCGGTGACCGTGGTGCAGGGGGCCCCGGCGGCGGCGGCCCGCTACATCCAGGCCCACATGGCCCCCGGCGACGGGGTGATCTGCTTCGACGAATACGCCGGGCTGTTTGCCGGCCACCCGCTGGAGCAGCTGGGGCCCAGCACCGACGTGCCGGAGCAGGCCCGCCGGGTCTTTGAAGCCCTGCGCTGGTTTGACGGCACCGGCGTGTCCCGCATCTGGGCCCAGTGCCCCGCCGCCGCCGGCATCGGCCTGGCGGTGGCCAACCGGCTGAACAAGGCCGCCGGCTTCCACATCGTGCGGGCGGAGTGAAGGCCCTCCCGCGGTGGAAATTTACAAATACATAACAAACCCGGAACGAGATATGCTATACTGAACCACGGAGGCGAGGCCATCCATGAAACGCATCGGCATCACCGGCCCCACCGGGGCGGGGAAGACCACCGCGCTCCAGGCTCTGGTGGAGCTGGACGCCCATATCATCGACGCGGATGCGGTGTACCACGCCCTGCTGGAGTCCAGCGCCCCTCTGCGGGCGGCGCTGACCGTCCGGTTCGGCCCCTCCATTCTGGACGGGGAGGGCCGTGTCAACCGCAAGGCCCTGGGCGGGGTGGTATTCGGCGATCCGGCGGCCCTGGCCGATCTGAACGCCATCACCCACCGCTTCATCCTGGCCGAGATCGACCGGCAGGCCGCCGGGGCGGAGGAGCAGGGGCGGAGCGCCGTGGCCATCGACGCCATCGCCCTCATTGAGAGCGGCCTGGGGGAGACCTGTGGCGCAATAGTGGGCATACTGGCCCCCAGGGAACTGCGTATCCGGCGGATCATGGCCCGGGAGGGGATTTCGGAGGACTACGCCCGGAAGCGGATGGAGGCCCAGCAGGGGGACGGCTTTTTCCGCACCCACTGCGATTATCTCCTGGAAAACCGGGCGGATGACACGCCGGAGGCCTTTCAGGCCCGTGCCAAGCAACTGTTTGAGCAGATACTGAGCAATCGGAACTAGACGAAGGAGGAATTCAAATGGAAGAGAAGCAGAAGACGGCGGGAGAGCTGCGGCGCGAGGCGCTGCTCTACCAGCCCAAGAACGGCTACGACCGCCTGAGCGCCCAGGACGAGGCGGATATGAAGTCCTATTGTGAGGACTACAAGAAGTTTTTGGACGCAGGCAAGACGGAGCGGGAGTGCGTAACCGAGGCGGTGCGCCTGGCGGAGGCTAAGGGCTTCAAGCCCTTTACCCGCGGCATGGCGGTCAATCCTGGCGACAAGCTGTACCGGATCAACCGGGGCAAGGCCTTGATGCTGGCCGTAGTGGGCACCAGACCCCTCAGCGAGGGCGTCAACATCGGCGCGGCCCATATCGACTCCCCCCGGCTAGATCTCAAGCCCAACCCTCTCTATGAGGACGCAGAGCTGGCCTTTTTCAAGACCCACTATTACGGCGGCATCCGCAAATACCAGTGGGTGACCATCCCCCTGGAGCTCCGGGGCGTGGTGGCCCTGAAGGACGGCTCCACCGTGGCCGTGTCCATCGGCGGCGCGCCGGAGGACCCCCAGTTCACCATTGACGATTTGCTGCCCCACCTGGGCATGGAGCAGTCCAAGAAGCCCCTGGGCGAGGCCATCCCCGGCGAAAGCCTGAACCTGCTCATCGGCAGCCGCCCCTTTAAGGACGACGAGGGCTCCGACCGGGTGAAGCTGGCCGTCATGGACTACCTGAACCAGAAGTACCACATCGTGGAGGAGGATTTCATCTCCGCCGAGCTGGAGGTGGTGCCCGCTTTCAAGGCTGCCGACATCGGCTTCGACCGCTCCCTGATCGGTGCCTACGGCCACGACGACCGGGTGTGCGGCTTTGCCTGTCTGGCGGCCCTTCTGGCCCTGGGCACCCCTGGTAAGACCGCCGTCTGTATGCTGGCGGACAAGGAGGAGATCGGCTCGGCCGGCGTCAGCGGCATGAAATCCGCAGCCTTTGATACCTTTGTCAGCGACCTGTGCGACGCCCAACGGGTGCCGCTGAAGGCCTGCTACGAGAAGTCCTTCTGCCTGTCCGCCGATGTGACCGCGGCCTACGACCCCAACTTCGCCGAGGTCTATGAGAAGCGCAACAGCGCCCGGGTGAACTACGGCATCGGCCTGTGCAAGTACACCGGTTCCCGCGGTAAGTCGGGCGCCTCCGACGCCTCTGCCGAGGTGGTGGCCTATATCCGCAGGGTGCTGGACGAGGCCGGCGTGGTGTGGCAGATGGCTGAGCTGGGCAAGGTGGACGCCGGCGGCGGCGGCACCGTGGCCTGCTATATGGCCGAGCGCGACATCGACACCATCGACGCGGGTGTGCCCGTGCTGAGCATGCACGCCCCCTTCGAGACAGTGGGTAAGCTGGACTGCTATATGACCTACAAGGGAATCAAGGCGTTCTACGAGAAGTAAATTTGCATAGGAAGCAAGCGCACCTGCGGGATGACCGCAGGTGCGCTTGCTTTACGGCAAAAAGAAAGTTAAAACTAAAAAAAGAGAAACCGATACTATATAATCTGGTCAAATCTGGTGATCTCTCCTATGCTATGGAAATAGGAGGGATTTTATGTTGAACTTTGTAGAAATCGGTAGAATCATTGTTGTACTGCGTGAGAGAAAGGGGCTGACACAGGAAAAGTTGGCGTTGGAGGCGGAGATGAGCGTGACCTATCTGCGCAGGATCGAGCACGGCCGTGCAAACCCTACGCTTCGCGCCCTGGATCGGGTGGCGGCCATACTGGGAATGGAGCTCTCCACGCTTCTGCAGCTCTCCGAAGGAGGACAGAAATCTCGGGAAGAATCGCGGGCGCTCTGCGATGGTGAGGAAGCGCGACACGCCTGATGGGGGAGGGACAGTATGAAAATTCATTCGGAGGACGCATATCATCTGCTGTATCGGCTGGGCGCAACGGCCAACTATACCGGATTTTCTTATCTGGTACGGGCGCTCCAGCTCTGTGCAGAGGAGCCGGAGCGTCTGCTGCTGGTGACAAAATGGCTCTACCCGGATGTAGCAAAGCAATACGGAACGAACTGGAAGGCAGTGGAGCGGGATATCCGTACCGTGGGCCGTGTGATTTGGAATTCAAACCGGCCGCTTTTGGAGACTCTGGCCCGCCGGGAACTCTCCCAAAAGCCGTGTACGGCGCAACTGCTCGCAATCCTGCATGCCAGCCTGTTGCCGTCCGGTTCTAGTACGGATGAAGAGTAGGAAAAGTTTTTGTAGCAAAGGAGGGAGGAACATGGTCTAATAGACAGGAAAGAAGAAGGGGGGCGGGGATATGGAAAAGCCTTTGACCTCGGTGCGCAGGGAATCCATGGATCTGGCCGGCCTGTTGGAGGAACACGGCGACCACCTCCTGCGGCTGTGCACGCTCTATCTGGGAGACCGGAGCCAAGCGGAGGACGCGGTGCAGGACACCTTCCTTCGTGCGCTGAGGGCTTGGCCGGGGTTTCGAGGAGACTGTGCCGTGGAGACGTGGCTGGTGCGTATCGCTATCAATGGGTGTAAGCGCCAGCTCAGGAGCCCGTGGAGGCTTCTGCGGGCGCTGCAGGAGAGCCTGGACAGCCTGCACATGGAGGGACCGGAACCGCCGGACGATACCCTGGTGCGGGCTATACAGGCCCTCCCGCCAAAATACCGGGAAGTGATCATCCTTTACTATTACCAGGAGTGGAAGGCCTGGGAGATCGCCCAGAGGCTACACGTTCCGGTCTCCACCGTGACGGTACGGCTCTCACGGGCCCGGGGACTGCTGAAGGAACGTCTGAAGGGGTGGTACTATGAGCAGGAATAAGCAGAGCATGCACGCCGAGCTGGAGACGGTGCTCTCGGAGCTTCACCTGAGTATGGAGCGGCGGGAGGCAATTTTGGCCGCGGCGGGGCGCATGACGGAGAGAGAAAACCGCCGCCGTCCGCTGCGCACCGGCCTTATGGCGGCGGCTATCTGCGCCGCTCTGGCCGTGACCGCCGTCGCAGTCTCACCCCCTCTACGGGAAACGCTGGTCCAATTCCTCGGCAGCTTTGAACCCTACGCTCAGGAGGTAGAGGGGGTGTCGGCTACGGACCAGGGCATCGAGCTGCGGGTAGTGCGGGTTTTGGCGGATAAGAATGGGGGCACTGCATACCTGGAGGCGGAGGATCTGGCGGGGGAGCGGCTGCACGAAAGTGCTGCCCTGGAATCCTACCGCGATCCCTGTATTGCCTACGACGCGGAAGCCGATACGGCACTGTTTGCCCTCGCGCTGGACGATATCGCTCCGTGCCAGATGGAGACGGGGGATGTCTATACAGTAGAATTTTCCCGCATTCTCCCCTCGGTGGAGCCATTTTTCGCACCTCTTCCGTGGGAACTTCTGACCGGAGAGCGGCTGGATACCCTGACCGCAGCGACAGAGAAGTACATATTTTTTCACGGAGGAGGACACCCTGACCTATTACGCTCCTGGAAACAAGGACCGCTGGGGTGAGGATATCGTATGGTATTTCCCGAGAGCCATCGATCCGAGGGAGGTAACAGGCATCGCGATCGGCCAGCGCTATCTGCCGATGAACCAGGACGGTACCGCTGGGCCGGGGTGCTGGCTGGACCGGCTTCCGGAGTAAGGCGCGCTGCGGCGGTTGCATAAAATTGCCCCCGCCGGCTCATACTGAATCCAAACGACATTTTGGGAGGGTATGGGCATGGATGAGACGAAGCAGACTGCGGAGACCGGAAGCGAGGAGGGCGGCGACCAGCGCCAGCAGCAGATCGTGGATATGGGCTCCTCCACCATCCGGACGGAGCGGGGGACCATCCACACCCTGACCATTGTAGGACAGATCGAGGGCCACCAGGTTCTGCCCTCCTCGGCCAAGACCACCAAATATGAGCACGTCATGCCCCTGCTGGCGGCCATTGAGGAGAGCGACGAGGTGGACGGCCTGCTGGTGCTGCTCAACACCGTGGGGGGCGACATCGAGGCGGGCCTGGGTATCGCCGAGCTGATCGCCTCCATGTCCAAGCCCACCGTCTCCCTGGTGCTGGGGGGCGGGCATTCCATCGGCGTGCCTCTGGCGGTGTCGGCCAAGAGGTCCTTTATCGCCCCGTCGGCGGCCATGACCATCCACCCGGTGCGGCTGAACGGCCTGGTGATCGCGGTATCCCAGACCTTCAACTACTTTGCGCGCATCCAGGAGCGGATTATTCAGTTTGTCACCCGGAACAGCCGTGTAAAACGGGAGGACTTCACCCGGCTGATGCTCCAAACCGGGGAGCTGGCCGCGGATGTTGGCAGCGTGATCTACGGGGAGGAGGCGGTGCGCCTGGGACTGATTGACGAAATCGGCGGCCTGTCCGACGCGCTGGCCTGCCTGCACCAGATGATGGATGAGCAAAAAACGGGGAGCGCCGCAGAATAATCTGCGGCGCTCCCTTGTCTGTTGCCTGTTTATGACGCCTCCCGGAACCAAAAGCCCTCGAAGTCACCCTTCATGACACGGTAGCCATTCATCATACAGTCGTAGGAGAAGGCGCGGATCAGGTTGCCTTCGCTGTCATACTCGCCGAATTCATGGGCCACACCGCTGTTGACCACATAATTGCCGTCAAAGGACTGGGCGTTTGAAACGATGCTGGAATAGGTGACGGGAAACTGCTTGGCCAGAGAGAAGGTTTTGGCGTTGGAGTCCACCAGATAATAGGTCACATAGGAGTGGATTCCAGACCCACCTGTGAGGCTGGTTCCAACACTGTCGGGCAGCTCAGGCTCGTAGTCGTCCCGGGTGCTCAGACTCCAATAGTTGTTGTCGTACATGCGCAGAAGGTATTGTCCCTCCGGCAGGCTGTCATCCTCAACCAGCTCCACGTCATGCTGGCCGTACTGGGGGACAAAATCCCCTTGGGGCTGATAGGAGAGCGACTCATACTCCGTCCCCGCCCAGAACGCGGGATCGCCGATCAGGGCGGTGAGGGTTGGTGTGCTGTGGACGCCGGATACCTGCACAATGGTGGAGGTCTCCCGGGAGCTGACCAGGATGCTGTCGTCCGCCTGCCTGTATTGAACGGAGTTGAGGTGGAGCCAGTCGTCCTCGCCGGCCTGCCAGAAGGAGGAGCCGGTGAGGGGAACGGGATGGGTCATGGCGCCGTAATAGCCGTCCATCAGTGTGGAGAAATCCACGAGCTCGGTAACAGCGCCGGTTTCGGGGTCCAACTCGACAACCACATCCATCACGGTGTCTTGTTCCGTGTCGTTGACCAGGGCCAGAATGGTGCCGTCCGGCCCCCAGTTGATGTCGTGGTGCAGCTCATACTGGCCCAGGTCATAGATGCGGATAGCCTGACCAATGGGGGTCAGCAACGCGATTTTTCGGCTGCTGACGCAGGTGTAGAGTCCCATGTCGGTGTAGAGGAAACGGTCGGAGTGGAAGCCCTCCAGTACCATCTCATAGCGCAGCACGCCGGAGTTATCAAAGAAGAAGGTGTAGCCGTAATAATCGCCCAGTCCGGTGGCGTAGAAGAGGCCGTCGCTCAGTGCGGCGGCGCTGTCCCCGTCGGTGTATGTAAGCCGGCTGTCATAGCCGGAGCTGGAGGGGGGCATCTCAATGGTGAAGGTGGCGCGCTCCTGTACCTTGCCCCACTCGCCTATGGCCTCCAGTGTCACCTCCTGGGTCTCGCCCGGGACGAGACCCACCAGCAGGAAGCAGTGCTTCCTGCTGAACTGCTTGTCCCCCAAGCCCTGCGCTGTTGCGGTATAGTCAGGCAATTCTGCGCTGGTGGTGTGGATGGTATAGCGGATTTCGCTTTTCCGGTCCGTCTGGAAGGCGAGGAGGAGCCCGTTGCTCCCGGTTCCAAAAGGATTAAGGAGGGCCAGCGGCGCGTCGATGGCGGCGTTCCCCTGTTGCTGTACCAGTTCCATCAGCTCCTGCCCCAGCCGGTGCTGAACCGACTCGTCGTAGTAGGTGAAGCCGTCCTCCTCATACTCATCCGGCACCATCCGGGAGACGGGAATGCTGGCCTCGCAGGGGGCGGAGTAGAGGGAAACGCCCCGCTCCTCACTGGTATACATACGCTCTCCCAACTGGATGTTCCAATCGTCCCGGCTGCTCATCTCAGAGTCCATCAGCACATGGACGATGATTTCAAAAATGGCAAAGCCGCAGAGCAGAACGGCCAAGGTGATCAGCAGGCGTTTGATCCACTTTTTCTTATTCATCGCACGACATCCCCTTATGTAAAGTCCATAGCTTCCTCCTTCCATATAGTAGCCGACGCAGCGAAAGTGTCAAGAGTTAAAATGTAAATTTTGAGAGACGGGCTCAGAAAATGGGCGTAAACAGAACGGGTCCACAGCCCGAATCGGGCTGTGGACCCGGCTATTCCCACCGGCATCCGTGTGCGATGCCAGTGATAGTACCAATACACTTCAGAGAGTCGTTCTCATGGATGATAATGTCTTTGAAGTTCAGATTAGGGGCGACCAGTTTGGTGATGCCCCGTTTATAGTACAGGCGGCGAATGAACGCCTCCTGATTGAGAAGAAACAGGCCATATTCCTGGCGGGAGGCATGCTCCCTTTTGCAGAGCAGAATGGTTCCGGCGGAGTAGAGCGGCTCCATACTGCCGTTGGTGAGCAGAACGGCAAAGTCTGCCTCACGGGCGGCGGCATCTGTCTCGGGGATCAGTACAGGCCGCAGAAAAAAGGAGTCACCCAATGGGTTGGAGTCCCCGGGAGGAGCGGTTACATAGCAAAAGGTCCGCTTGACCGGCAGATTTCCTGCCAACCGGCCAGGCGGCATATTGAGAAGTTCGGTCATGGTATCCACCGCCCGCTTGCTGTGAGGCTCCAGATCCCGGTATTTCATGAGAAATTGAATTTCCTCTGAGGAGAGCAGTAAAATCCCATCGTCCGTGGAGGTGCTGACATGGTATTCAATCGGAAGCTCGTCATCTAAAAGGTAGTGTATGGGAATGCGCAGGACCTGAGTGATCTTGTCCACAGGCCCGACGGCTGGATTTTTGGTTTGACCGGAAAAGATTTTGTTCAGAGTCCCCAGCGGAACGCCTGACTGCTGTGCGATCTCCTCCGTGGTCAAGTGGCGCAGCTTCTTGATGTAGGCCAGTTTTTCGGTCATGGACATGGAACACCCCTCCTGTACGAACATGAGTTAACCGGATGTGGTAAAAAAATCCGGTGAACCGGTCAAAATAACCGGATTGTATTGACATTCCTCTCGAAATACATAATATAGGGATTAGCACGGAAGGAAATACAAGATAGGGGGATGGTCGAAAAACACTGACCTTGAAAGGGGCAACGGTTAGTATACCACGGCAAAGGAGAGAACCTGGTCGAATTCAGTCGTTTATCACCGAAAAGTATTAGGAATGAGGAGAGAGCTTACATGAGAAACAACCACAAGACGTATTGTGTATTCCTGGATGTGGCCTCCCACCCGCAGATGTACGGAATTCGGGGGACGAATGGCATTTGCGTGGGACGGATATCCACGGACTTCCAGGAGGTAAACCGGCTGGCCGAATGCTGCAACAGCGCGGGATTGTCACCGGTACATCTGGCCGACGTGGTGGAGGACTTCCGGCACTCGTGAAAGAGCGGGGCGGCGGGCCGCTTTGCTCTTGACCACAGAGCGGGAAGCGAGTAAACTAATGTATGGCATTCGGCTGTCGAACATGAGAGAAAGGCCACCCGCCGGGGTGGCTTTTTCTTTGCACTTGGAAGGGGATGAATGGATGGTTCAGGAGAAGAAGGGGAGGTGGCTGGCCCTGCTGCGGAAGGAGCCGGTACTCTGTATCGCGGCGGTTTGCGCGGCCGCTTCCACGCTTCTCAATCCGCCCTCGCCGGCCTATCTGAACTATATTGACTGGCGGGTACTCACCCTTCTGTTCTGCCTGATGGCGGTGGTGGCGGGACTGCAGGAGTGCGGTGTTTTTGCAGTGCTGGCCCAGCGGTTGCTGGCGGGGGAGCGGCGGATGCGCCTGGTCAGCCTTGCCCTAGTGCTGCTGCCTTTCTTTGTGTCCATGGTGGTGACCAACGATGTGGCGCTCATCACCTTTGTTCCATTTGCGGTTCTGGTGCTGGGGCTGATCGGACGGACGGAATACCTGGCCCCCCTTGTGGTGCTCCAGACCATGGCCGCCAACCTTGGGAGCATGGCTACCCCGGTGGGTAATCCGCAGAATCTCTATCTTTATGCCGACTACGAATTGACGGCGGAACAGTTTTTTGGGACCATGCTTCCGCTGACCCTGGTCAGCCTGGCTGTGCTGACGGCCGCATCCCTCCTGTGTGTCCGGGATGAGGGAATTCAGGTCCGGTTTCAGGAACAGGCGGAGCTTCGAAGGCCGGGCCGTCTGGGGCTGATGGCAGGCCTGTTTGTGCTCTGCCTGCTGTCGGTATTCCGGGTGCTGCCCTATCCGGCGCTGTTGGCCGTGGTGGCGGGCGGTCTGCTGCTCTTTGACCGGGGATTGTTTCGCAGGGTGGACTATGGCCTGCTTGCTACCTTTTTCTGCTTCTTCCTGTTTGCCGGAAACATCGGGGCCTGCGGCCCGGTACATGCCGCCCTGGCCTCCTTGATGGAAGGCCACACGGCGCTGACCACCGGCCTGACCAGCCAGATCATCAGCAACGTTCCGGCAGCAGTGCTCCTGTCCGGATTTACAGCGGACTGGCGCGGCCTTCTGGTGGGCTCCAACCTGGGCGGGTTGGGGACCCCCATTGCCTCGCTGGCCAGCCTCATCTCGCTTAAGGTCTACCTGCGTACGCCGGGGGCCAGGCCGGGGCGCTATCTGCTGCTGTTCACTGCGGCCAACGGGGCTGCATTGGTTCTCCTGTGCCTATGCGCTGCCCTTCTGGCCGGGTAGACGGAAAGATGGAATGCAATTCCTTTTGAATGGGGGTTGCAAGGCGGGAAAAGACATAGTATAATACAATTTACTGCATTTTCTATTGATTTCGAGATACATGGAGAGGGTTCGGCATGAATCGTACTTTGGAACACATCCTTCCACGGGTTCAGAAGCCCGCCCGGTATACGGGAGGGGAGTATAACGCAGTGGTTAAGGACCGGCGCGCGGTGGATGTGCGCTACGCGCTCTGCTTCCCGGACACCTACGAGATCGGAATGTCCAATCTGGGCGTGCGTATCCTTTACGGGCTAATGAACGAGATGGATGGGGTGTGGTGTGAGCGCGTGTTCGCCCCCTGGGGCGACATGGAGGAGGAGATGCGCCGGGAGGGGATTCCCCTGTACGGCCTGGAGAGCGGCGATTCCATCGCCGATTTCGACCTGATTGGCTTCTCCCTGGGCTATGAGATGGCCTATACCAATGTGCTCAACATGCTGGATCTGGCTGGTCTTCCCCTGCGCAGCGGGGAGCGGACAGAGCTGTCTCCCATTGTGGTGGCGGGGGGAACCTGTGCCTTTAATCCAGAGCCCCTGGCCCCCTTTGTGGATCTGTTCGTCCTGGGGGAAGGGGAGGACGTGAGTGTGGAGATTATCCAGCTCTACCGCCAGGCCCGGGAGGAGGGCTGGGGTAAGGAGGAGTTCCTCACCGCCGCGGCCCGGATTCCTGGCGTCTATGTGCCCTCTCTTTACGAGGTGAGCTATCACGGCGACGGCACGGTGGCCGCCGTCACCCCGCTGGAGGGGGCTCCGGCCAGGGTGACCAAGCGCATCGTCCAGGACTTTGACAAGAGCTATTTCCCGGTGAAGACCATTGTACCCTCCACCGAGATCGTCCACGACCGGGTGATGCTGGAGGTGTTCCGCGGCTGCATCCGGGGCTGCCGCTTCTGTCAGGCGGGCTACGCCTACCGGCCGGTGCGCCCCCGCAATCCCCAGCGGCTGGTCCAGCAGGGCATCGAGGCGTGCCGGGACTCCGGCTACCAGGAGATGACCCTCTCCAGCCTGTCCACCAGCGACTACCGGGCATTGGGAGGGCTGTGTGACGGCCTGCTGGAGTGGTGTGAGCCCAACAAGGTCTCCCTGTCCCTGCCCTCCCTGCGGGCGGACAACTTCTCCCTGGGCCTGATGGAGCGGGTGCAGCATGTGCGCAAGTCGGGGCTGACCTTTGCCCCGGAGGCGGGCACCCAGCGCCTGCGGGACGCCATCAACAAGAATGTGACGGAGGAGGAGATCCTCCGCTCCTGCCGCACCGCCTTCTCCGGCGGGTGGAGCAGCGTGAAGCTCTATTTCATGCTGGGCCTGCCCACCGAGACCGACGAGGATGTGCTGGGCATCGCCGAGCTGGCCGAGAAGGTATACAAGGCGTGGAAGGAGTGCACCCCCAACCCCAAGCGGGGGGTGACCATCACCGTGTCCACCGCCTGCTTTGTACCCAAGCCCCACACCGCCTTCCAGTGGGAGGCCCAGGTGAGCATGGAGGAGTACCGGCGGCGGGTCAAGCTGCTGCGGGACAACATGCGGGGCCGTTCCATCCGCTACAACTGGCACGATCCGGACACCAGCTTCCTGGAGGCGGTGTTCTCACGGGGGGACCGCCGGGTGGCCGACGTGATTGAGGAGGCCTGGCGCCAGGGCGCCAAGTTCGACGCCTGGAGCGAGTATTTTGACTTTGACCGCTGGATGGCGGCCTTTGACGCCTGCGGCCTGGACCCCGCCTTCTATGCCAACCGGGTGCGGGAAAAGGACGAGGTGTTGCCCTGGTCGGTCACCTCCACCGGCGTGACCACGCCCTTCCTGTGGCGGGAGCGGGAGCGGGCCTATCAGGCGGTGATCACCCCCGACTGCCGGGTACAGTGTACCGGCTGCGGGGCGGACAAGCTCTATCCGGGAGGGAAATGCGATGCCGAAGCATAGATTAGCGTTCAGCAAGGCGGACACCGCCAAGTTTATCTCCCATCTGGATCTGATGCGCACCTTCCAGCGCTCCTTCCTCCGGGCGGGGATCGCCATCAAGCACACCGAGGGCTTCAATCCCCACGCCTTTGTCTCCATCCCTCTGCCCCTGTCGGTGGGCTTCTCCAGCGGGTGCGAGGTACTGGAGTGCCAGGTGCTGGACACCCCGCTGGATCAGGTGCCGGCGAAGATGAACGCCGCCCTGCCCGCGGGCATCACCATCCAGCGTTGCTATGAGGCGGTGCGGCCGGTGAAGGAGCTGTGCTACGTCAACTATATCGTCACCCTGGAGTATGAGGCGGGGGCCCCCTTCGGCGCGGAGAGCGCCATCCGGGATTTGCTGGCCCGGGACTGCCTGGTGATGACCAAAAGGAGCAAGAAGGCCAAGAGCGGCTTTACCGAGGTGGACCTCATTCCCCTGATCGCTAGGGCAACCGTGGAGGAGCGGCGGGACACCATCGCCCTGGACCTGGTGCTCCGGGCCCAGAATCCCGGCCTCAACCCGGAGCTGGTGGTGGCGGCCATCCGGGAGCACTGTCCCGACGCCGCCCCCGACTTCGTCATCTTCCACCGCCGCGCGGTGCTGGACGGCCAGTTTCAGACCTGGGAATAAGAGACAACGAACAAAGCCCGCGGGATATAAAATCCTGCGGGCTTTGTTCGCTTCAGGCCGGAAGCCTTACCAGAAGTACCAGAACAATGACACAGAGATTGTTGCAGGCATAGGCCGCGCCTGGACCCAGCCAGTCGGCCAGGACTCCGGTATAGGAGATGCCCAGGGGGATCAGTATCCCGGAGAAGAAGGCGAGCAGGGCAAAGAACCGCCCCTGCTGTTCCAGCGGTACCCGGGTTTGGAAATAGGAGATCAGCGGGACATTGATGCAGGCGGTGAGCCAGCCGATCAAAAGCTGGAAGGTGAAGAAGAGGACAAAGTAAAGCTTTGGAACGGAACGCAGAAGGGGCGCGGCCAGACCAAGGGCGGCCATCAGGGCGCTGTTGACCAGAAACAGGGCGCGCAGGTGTTCCAGGGGGCGGAGGTGGGCCGCCCGGATCAGGAACAGGCTGGCCAGCAGGGTTCCGGCGGTGGAGGCGGAGACCGCCAGGCCGTATCGGGACTCTGGAAACTGGTACAGCTCCACCAGAATGCCGGGGAAGATGATCTCCTCGCTGTTGGCTACAAAAAAGTTGAGGGCCATCACCAGAAGAAAGAGGGAGAACAATTCCCGCCGGCCCAGCAGATATCGAATACCGGCCCGCAGGCGGGGCGGTTCCGCCTGCTGGATGGGGCGCGGCGCGTAGGGAATGAAGCACTCCTGGAGGGCGGAGAGGCCGTAGGCCAGCGCGCACAGCAGGAGGATGGCCCGGAATCCACACAGTCCAAACAAAAGCGCGCCCGCCGCAGGGGCCAGTACCGCCGCGCCGTGATCCAGCAGGCTTTTGATTCCATTGAGGGAGGAGAGACACTCCGGTGGACACAGCTCCGAAAAGAGAACCTTGGATGCAATTTCGAACAAATGGGACAGCAGGTGAAAAAGCATGGTGCCCGCAAGGAGGAAGGGGAGCGGGGGGCCGGGGAAAAGCAGGAGAAGGGCACAGAGCGCGCTGGCACCAAAATCACAGAGGATCAGCAATCCTTTCCGGTGGGCGCGCTCCACAAGCGGCCCCAGGAAGGGAACGGCCAGCAGGGGCGGAAGGCTGGTCAGGGTGAAGAAAAGGCCGGACGCCCCCAGACTCCCGGTGCGCTCGAGCACATTGAGGGGCAGGGCGACCAGATAAAAGGAGGAGCCGAACCGGGAAACCGTCCGTCCGGCCAGCAGGAGGGCGGCGGCCCGGCCGCCGACAGCCCGGCCCACCGCCTACTCCTTGCGCCAGTAGGCGGAGCCGGAGGCGGTGCGCTCCAGAAAGCCGTATTCGATCAACAGGCGGCGGAGGTAGGGAAAGTCCTCATAGATCCGGCCCAGCAGCCGGTTGACCTCCTTCTCCGTATACTGTCGGCCGGGCTTGAACTGCTCGGCGATGGCGCTGAGTACGACCAACTTGCGCTTTTCACGGGCAGGCCACTGGCGCAGGGCGCCGGCTTCGTCGAAACAGGCGGCCAGGATGGCCTGCCGCTCCTCCTCAGTAACGGCGTAGCGCGCATCAACCATGGACGCAGTGGGATGGGGGTGGCAAAAGCCGGTATCCACCGGGCTGGAGATGCGGCTAGTGCGCAGTAGCTCCATCAGGGCCAAAAAGAGTCGGGCCTGCCGCTCCTTTTCCCGGAGCTTGAAGCGGTGATTGCGCACGGTGGAGGGGGAAACCCTCTTCTGCGCAGCGATTTCCTTATCCGTGCAGCCCTCCGCGAGCATGCGGAGCAGCTCCAACTGAACCTCGGACAGCCCCAGCAGACCGGGGTTCCGGTGGAGCAGATACTCCAGCACGGAGCCATGGGCCTCCCGGAGATGGAGGGCTGCCATGGCCTCGGCATCATAGAAGCGGCCCCCGCGGGGAAAGACCTCCCCCTGGGGGAAGGCGGCTCCGCAGAGGAGGCAGCGGTACTGTCCATCCCGCAGGGCGATACCCCGTACCAACTCCTGCTGGGAGGACGACCATAATAATTCCTGTTCTTCCATGACAACCACCACACAACAAACATTTTATTTTAGTGTCTATTATTATATAAACGTTAAAGTGAAATGTCAATATAAAAAGCAACTCCCGGGCGTTCGCCCGGGAGTTGCTTTTTATTGGTTTATTCAAAATCGATCTGGTCGACATCCACCGGATGGTGCTTGCGGTACTCCTTGGTCCACTGGCTTACCCGGAAGATAGTCCATAGGTCGGACAGCCCCTCATAGATGAGCACCGCACCGATGAGCATGACCAGGGCCTCCGCGGCCAGGAAGGGCTGAAAGACGATCACCAGCCCCAACACCGCCGATACGGCGGAAAGCACCAGGGGCACGGTCCAGCGGAGATAGAGCATCCGGCGCAGCTCCAGCGCCCGTTTGAGGTTGACCAGGCCGTCCACCACGATGAACAGGCCCAGGATCACGGGCAGGACGGAGGCCACGATGACCGGGCGGAGCAGGAACAGCAGGCCCAGGGCCGCAGCGACGATACCGAGGAAGAGCTCGAACACGAAGCTGCCCTGCCGGCTGTCCCGAAGGAAAAAGCTGACGATGGTCACCACGCCGTAAATAAGCAGGATGCCGCCGAAGGCATAACAAAACACGGTGGCGCTGACGCCGGGCCAGATCAGCAGGATTAGGCCGAGGATGATGTAGAGCACCGCGGCCAGAAGAAAGCTAAGCTTCATATTATGAAAAAATTCCCGCATAAGAAAACCCCCTTTATGCTCTAGTATACCCCCGGCGGGCGGAAAAGTCATTGGACAGAAGGGCGGGAGTGTCCAATCAGCTCCAGTTTTTACATACATCAATCCATCCGGAGCTGTTGGACAGGATGTCCAGCTCTCCGCAACTGAGCCGGACGGCGGAGGCGGCGTTGCCTGCGGCGGGGTAGACCGTGTCAAACCGGCGGAGGGACACGTCCAGGTAGGCGGTCACAGCGGGGTTATCGATGCCGAAGGGGCACACGCCGCCCACGGCGTGGCCGGTGAAGTCCAGCACCTGCTCCGGGGTGAGCATGGTGGCCTTGGTGTGGAACTGGGCCTTGAACTTGGTGTTGTCAATCTTGGCGTCCCCGGCGCAGACGATGAGCACGCAGCCCCCGTCCACCGCAAAGGAGAGGGTCTTGGCGATGCGGGCGGGTTCGCACCCCACCGCCTGGGCCGCCAGCTCTACCGTGGCGCTGGATACGCTGAATTCCTGAATCCGGTCTTCATAGCCTCTGGCCCGCAGATAGGCCCGGCCCGTCTCGATGGACATATCAATTCCCCTTCTTTTTCCCCTGGGCCTTGGCCAGGAACTTGTCGTTCTGGATGATAAAGCGCTCGTGGGTGCCCTTGCCGATGGGGCCGGCCTCGTCGTAGGCGGTGACGGCAAAGGTGAGCTTGCGGCCGTCCACGGCGGTGACCTCCGCCTCGGCCCATACCTGCATCCCCACGGGGGTGGCGGCGTCGTGGCTCACGTCCAGCCGGGTGCCCACGGTGCCCTGCCCCTCCTCCAGGGAGGCCTGGGTGGCGTCGACGGCGGCGTTCTCCATCAGGGCGATCATCTGGGGAGTAGCGAACACGGGCAGCAGGCCGCTGCCCACGGCGGCGGCGGTGTTCTGATCGTTGACCACGCACGCGGCGCGGCCCTTGCTTCCTACAGTAACGGACATGAATTGGTTTCTCCTTTCCAACTTCTTCTGGAACAGGCCCATTTTACAACAGCCGCGCCGTTCTGACAAGCAAAACCGTCACCGGCGGGGGAGCAGGGCGGTGAAGGTGGTGCCGGCCGCGGCGGTGCTGGTGACGGTGAGCCGCCCGTGGTGGCCCTCCACAATGCTCCTGGCAATGGCCAGCCCCAGGCCGTAGCCGCCCCCGCTCCGGTTCCGTGCGGCGTCCGCCCGGTAAAAGCGCTCGAAGAGGTGGGGCAGGTGCTCGGGCGGGATGGGCTCGCCGGTGTTGTGTACCGCCAGCCGCAGCCGCTCCTGGTGCCGCTCCAGGGTGAGGGTGACGGTGCCGCCCGGCCCGGCGTACTTCACGGCGTTGTCCAGGAGGATCATCATCAGCCGGCGGAGCTGTCCCTCGTCCCCGCGCAGAGACAGACCGGGGGTGATCCGGTGCTCCAGCGCCACGCCCGCCTCAAAGGCCACCGACTCGAAGGGGAGCAGACAGCCCAGCGCCACCTCGCTTATGGCCGTCTCCGCCCGGGCGGCCGGCTGTCGGGCGGCGTCCGACTTGGCCAGAAAGAGCAGATCGTCCACCAGCCCCTTCATCTGTTCCGCCTCGTCGTGGGTGTACTCCAGCCATTTGGACTGGGCGGCCACCGTGTCTTCGGGGTGGGAGAGGACGAGGCCGGTGTTGGCCAGAATGACGGTGAGGGGGGTTTTCAGCTCGTGGGAGGCGTCGGCCACAAACTGGCGCTGCTGCTGCCACGCCCGCTCCGCCGGGCGCAGGGCCACGGAGGAGAGGATAAGGCTCACGAAAAAGAGACCCACCATGGCCAGGGCCCACACCAGCAGGGACAGCAGGGACAGATTGCGCAGGGAGGCCGTCTCCCAGCCCAGATCGGCAAAGGCGATGCGGAGCTCGCCGTCGGGTCTGCGCTCCAGCAGAAAGCGCAGGCGAAGCTCCCTGAGCACGCCCTGACTGGCGCCGGAGGACTGGGCCTGCTCCACCGCCTCGGCGGCGGTCTCCTCCGAAACGTCCACCTGGCCGCCGTCGTTGAGGCCGGTAATGGCCCCGTCCTTCACGGTGACCACAAAGACCGGGATCAGGGAGAAGCGGTGCGCCCCGTCCGGCTCGCGCTCCTCCGGCGGCGGGCCGCCGATTTCAAAGCGGGGCGGCCCCTCCCCGTCCTGCCAGGACAGGGCCAGCCGGAGGGCGGCGTCGCTCTGTCCCGCCAGGCGCCGGGCGTTCGCCCCCACGAAGAGGATGAACACCACCGCCAGCACCAGGCCCACCAGCAGCAGGTTGATCAGGATGAATTTCCGCCGCAGCCGCTTGATCATACCGCAGGCACCTCCAGGTGATAGCCCACCTTGCGCACGGTGCCGATGCTCACCCGGGAACCCAGATAGGCCAGCTTTTTCCGCAGGAAGGAGATGTAGACCTCCACGTTGTTGTCCTCCGCCTCCGACTCCAGGCCCCATACCTTGGAGATGATGTCCTCCTTGGGAATGACGGCCCGGGGGGCGGCCAGCAGCAGGCGAAGCACGTCGAACTCCTTGAAGCCCAGCCGGACGGATTTTTCCCCGCAGCGCAGGCTGCGGGTGGGGGTGTCCAGCACCAGATCCCCGGCGGCCAGCTGCTCGCCGATCACCTCGCCCTGCCGCCGGGTGAGCGCCCGCACCCGGGCCAGCAGCTCCCCGATGTCGAAGGGCTTGGTCATATAGTCGTCCGCGCCGTGATCCAGCCCCGCGATCTTGTCCGGGATCTCATCCCGGGCGGTGAGCATCAGAATGGGGGTGGAGACGTGGGCGCAGCGCAGGCGGCGGGCCACCTCAAAGCCGTCCACCTTGGGAAGCATCACATCGAGCACGATGGCGTCGTACTGCCCGGTGAGGGCGTAGTCCAGCCCGTCCGCCCCGTCAAACACCACGTCGGCCTGATAGCGCTGCTCCGCCATGATCTGGCCCAGCGCCTCGGCCAGGCGGCGCTCGTCCTCTACAATCAAGATGCGCATACCTTCTGTCCTTTCCTGCGTTTTTCTCCATTATAAGGGAGAGAACTGAAATCTGTCTGAAATGTATTATAGGCGGGGCGGCAGACGAAAGGATTTACAGAGTGTTAACAATCTCACGCGGCCCTTTTTCAGAGTAATTTCAGATTCTCCCCCTATACTGGCCTCCGAAACCGGAACAGAAGGGGAGGACGATTGCATGCAGTTGATGGCATTGCGGAAGAAAGCGGAGGGGAGTGCGCCGCCCGAGCGGAAGCCCGGCCGGCGGCTGACGGTGAGGCGCGGGGCGGCGCTGCTGCTGGTTCTGGCCCTGGCGGCCGGTGCCGCCCTCGGGGGAAAGGCCCTGTTTTTTAGCGGGGAGGAGCAGACGCCCCTGACGGAGCAGACCACCTATGGCAGCCTGTCCACAACGCTCTCCGGCACCGGAACCACCATGCCGGCGGACAGCGTTACGTACACCACCGCCTCGGAGGCGGAGATCACCGGCGTATACGTCTCCGCCGGCGACACGGTGGAGGTGGGCGAGCTGCTCTACACCCAGGACGATTCAGAGCTGGACGACCAGATTGAGGAGTACCAGGATCAGATCACCGAGCAGGAAAACCAGCTGGACGATTACCAGGAGCAGCTCGCCCAGCTCCAGGAGGAGATCGCCGCCCTCACTGTGAAGGCCCCCTTTGCCGGCCGGATCACCGATGTGGCCGTGGACATGGGGGACAATGTGGCCGCCGGGACCAAGCTGGCCACCCTTGTGGACGACAGCCAGATGTGCCTGACCCAGTATTTCAGCTACGCCTATGAGGATCAGGTCTATGTGGGCATGAAGGCCGGGGTGTCCGTGGCCAGCCTCATGCTCAACCAGGAAGGGATCGTCACCGACATTCAGATGGTAGACCGGGTGACGGCGGAGGGCACCCACTGCTTTGCCGTCACCGTCACCCTGGACAATCCGGGCGCCTTCACCGAGGGAATGACGGGCGCCGGCTATCTGGTGGCGGACTCGGGCGAGAAGCTCTATCCGTCGGTGGAGGGGGAGCTGGAGTACCGCCGTAGCCAGGATCTCACCGCCGAGGTGGGCGGCGAGGTGACCGGCATCGGTGCGGTGGACTATGAGCAGGTGAGCGCCGGGGCCGTCCTCGTCCAGCTCGACGGGGCCGACTACCAGAAGCAGGTGGAGTCGGTGAACAAGCAGATCGCTCAGACCCAGGAAAAGATTGTCCAGCTCCAGGAGAAGAGCGCGGAGGCGGAGGAAAAGCGCTCCGACTACGCGGTGACCGCCGAGCTGGCGGGAAAGATCATCATGGTCAATGTCCGGGAAGGGGAGAGCCCCCGGGAGGCGGGGCAGACCGCAGTGGTGCTCTACAACCTGGACTCCATGACCATCACCGCCAACATTGACGAGCTGGACATCGACGGCATTGCCATGGGGATGGAGGTGGACATCACCCAGTCGGGGGCGGAGAGCGACACCCATTACACCGGCACCGTCACGGAGATCAGCTATGAGGCCACCAACTCCAACGGCGTGGCCTATTTCCCCATCACCATCACCATTCCCAGTGGGGGCGCTCTCTCCGCCGGCGTCAACGTCTCCTATTCCATCACCGTGGGCGACGAGTCCGAGGGGGTGCTGGCCCCCATCGCGGCCCTCAAGAGCACCAGCCAGGGAACCTGCCTTTTCGTCAAGGCGGACGCGGCGCCGGACAACGCGGTGGAGCTGGAGGACGGCGTGGTGCCCGACGGGTTCTATGCCGTGCCGGTGGAAACCGGGGTGTCCAACAGCCAGTATGTGCGCATCCTCTCCGGCGTGGAGGAGGGGGTGGAGGTGTTCACCCGCTACCAGCAGACGGCCCCGAGCGGCGGGGATACCACCAGCCAGGGCCAGAGTGAGGAGCAATCCGGCTTCCCGGGCGGCGGAGAGATGCCGGATTTCGGCGGCGGAATGCCCGGCGGCATGGGCGGCGGGATGCCCGGCGGCGGTCCTATGGGCTGAGAAGGGGGATTCTGTATGAGCCTGATTCAATTGAAGGACGTCTATAAAATTTACGCCGAGGGGCAGGAAAACCAGGTCAACGCGCTGGATGGGGTCACGCTGAGCATAGACCAGGGGGAGTTTGTGGCCATCATCGGTACCTCCGGCTCCGGCAAGTCCACGATGATGAACATACTGGGCTGCCTGGACGTGCCCACCCGGGGGGAGTATCTCCTGGACGGCACCCCGATCCGGGAGCGCACCCAGAGGGAGCTGTCCCAGATCCGCTCCCGGCAGATTGCGTTCATTTTTCAGGGCTATAACCTCATCCCGTCCCTGAACGTCTGGCAGAATGTGGCGCTGCCCATGCTCTACCAGCGGGTCCCGCTGGCGGAGCGGCGGGCGCGGGCCATGGAGGCGCTGGAAAAGGTGGAGATCGCCGCCAAGGCGGACAACCGGCCGGCCCAGCTCTCCGGCGGCCAGCAGCAGCGGGTGGCCATCGCCCGGGCCATCGCCGCCCGCTCGCCCATCCTCATGGCCGACGAGCCCACCGGGGCGCTGGACTCCAGAACCGGCGAACAGGTACTGGGCCTCATGCGCCAGATGAACGCCGAGGGAACCACCGTGATCCTGATCACCCACGACAACGGCATCGCCGCCCAGGCCGACCGCACCGTGCGGGTGAAGGACGGGAAAATCGTCCACGACAGCCTGTGGGACGGCGTGCTGGTGGACTGGAGCGCCCCGCCGGCGCGGGTGGCGCCATGAACGCGCTGCGCATGGCCCTGGACTCCATCCGGGAGAAAAAGGGGCGCTCCTTCCTCACGATGCTGGGCATCATCATCGGCGTGACCGCCGTGCTGGTGCTGGTGGCGCTGGTGTCCGGCTACAACGCGGACATCACCGCCTACTATGAGAAGCTGGGCGTCAACAAGGTCAACGTCACGGTGAACTGGTACGACACCAGCCGGTCTGTGGATGTGATGGACGCCCTCTATGACTATGGGAATGGAGAGCTGGGCGATATGGTGCTGGGGGTGAGCCCCGATCTGTCCACAAGCCTGCCCATGAAATACCGCACCACCACGCTGGACAGCGGGACGCTCTACCTGGGCAGCGACCAGTTCTCCGTCTGCGGGAACTACACCCTGAAGGAGGGGCGGGACATCAGCGCCTTTGACGTCGACCGGCGCAGCCGGGTGTGCGTGCTCGGCTCCTACGTGGCGGACAGCCTGTTTCAATATGCGGATCCCATCGGGGAGACCGTCTACTTCGGCGGTGAGCCCTTCACCGTGGTGGGGATCTACTACCAGAAGGACGGGGGCGAGGAGGGCTCCATGGACGACATGGCGGTGATTCCCTACTCCCTGGACCGGGCCATACTGGGCACCGCCCAGCTCACCCGCTTTGCCGTCAAGGTGGATCAGTCCGACCATATGGACGCGGTGATGGCGAAGCTGGAGCGTTTCCTGGGGGAGACCATCGACACGAGCGTGGGGGAGTATGAGCTGGAGAACGGCAACTCCGCCATGAGCGAGAGCACGGAGGAGATGACCTCCATGAGCGTGGTACTGGGCGGCATCGCGGGCATCGCCCTGCTGGTGGGCGGAATCGGTATCATGAACATCATGCTGGTCACCGTCACGGAGCGGACCCGGGAAATCGGCATCAAGAAGTCCATCGGCGCGCCCCGGCGGGAGATCGTGGGGCAATTCCTGGTGGAGGCCGCTATCCTGAGTGCTCTGGGCGGCCTCATCGGCATCGCCCTGGGCTACCTGCTGTCGCTCATTTTGGGAAAGGCCATGTATGATCTGATCCTGTATCCCGACGCGCTGGTGACGGCGGGCGCCTTCGCCTTCTCTGTCGCCATCGGAATCGTGTTCGGCATCTACCCGGCGGCCAAGGCGTCCGGTTTGCAGCCTGTGGACGCCCTGCGCGCCGACTAATCGAGAGGAGAAACACAGATGAAACAACGTATTCTGGCGCTGCTGCTGGCGGCGGGGCTGTGCCTGGGGCTGATCACGGCGGCGCCCGCCCTGGCCTTTTCGGATGTGAGCGGAGAAGAGCTGTCCGAGGCGGTGGAGGTACTCTCCGGCCTGGGTATTGTCTCCGGGTACTCCGACGGGAGCTACCACCCGGACGACGCGCTGACCCGCGCCCAGTTCTGCAAGCTGGCCATTCTGACGGAGGGACACGGGGATCAGGCGCAGGGAAGCGCCTACCGTACCCGGTTTTCCGACGTGCCGGGCGGCGGCTGGGCCGCCCCCTATATCAATCTGGCCTGTGAGGAGGGGCTGTTTGCCGGCTATGGCGACGGCCGCTTTGGCCCGGACGACCCGGTGACGGTGGGACAGGCGGTAACCGTGGTTCTCCGTTTGCTGGGCTATACGGCGGAGGAGATCGGCCCCTTCTGGCCGGAGGACTATCTGAATAAGGCCGGGGCACTGGGGCTTCTGGACGGCCTGCCCGCAGACGGCGGAGCCGGCCTGACCCGGGGAGACGCGGCCCTGCTGCTCTATCGCGTGCTGCGGCAGACAGACCGGGACGGACAGGATTACATCGACAACCTCTGCGCCTCCAAGGTAACCGGCGCGGTGCTGCTGGACAATAACGCCGAGGCGGCGGACGGCACCCTGGGCACGGTGGAGGTCTATGCCAATCAGACGATTAGCTGGTATGAGCCTGCGGAGGCGGTGCCGGATCGCCTGGTGGGGCGGAAAGGCGCGCTGCTGTTGGACGAGGCGGGAAAGGCGGTGGGCTTCCTGCCGGACGACTCGTCCCATCGCACCCTCCGCCCGGCGGAGGTGGCGGCGGACGGCATCACCGCCGCCGGAGGGGGAACGTATGCCATCTCCAGCGGAACCAGGGTGCTGCTGGACGGCGCGGTCAGCACCTACGGCGACTGCTGGTATGAGCTGGAGGGCCGGGAGCAGGTGACGCTGTATTATACGGACTCCGGGGCGCTCGATCTGGTCGTGGCCTCCGAGGCGGCGGCCTATGAGGGGGTCATGCTGACCGGCTATTATGAGAATGCCAGCCCCAACGCCGCATCGCCCGCCTCCATCACGCTGCTGGGCGTGGAGCTGGAGGTGGCGGACGGGGCGGCGGCCGGGCTGTCCGCCTTCGCGGTGGGCGACCGGATTACCGTCACCCTGAACGGGGCGGGAGAGGTGATCTCTGCCTGCGCCCCCTCGGAGAAGCGGGCGGAGCTCTACGGCGTGCTTCAGGAGGACGGGGTGGAGCTGACCTGCGGGCTGACTGCGGCGGGTGAGCTCAGCGTCCACGGCGCCGGTGTGGGTGAGCTGGTTCGGGTCAGCTCCACCGGGATCGGGGCCCTGTCGGCCTATCCGGTGTCCGGCGGGAGCCAGTATGCCCTGGATCCGTCGGACGGCACCCTGGGGAGCCTTCCGCTGTCGGAGGATGTGAAGCTCTACGAGCGGGCCGGCTCCAGCGTGGTGGCGGAAATTGCCCTGGAGGATATTCTGACGGATACCGTACCCGCCTCCCAAATCGACTTTTACGCCACAGACGAAAACGGGAAGGTCTGCCTCCTCCTGCTGGACGATGTGACCGGGAACGCATTTACCTACGGTCTGCTGACCGCCGGGGAGCAGACTGGGGGCAGCGGCAGCATGACCTATACCAACCGAACCGTCTCCGTGGAGAACAGCAGCGGAGCCAGCCAGGCATATATCACGGGAAAGACGGTCAGGAGCGGAACCATGGGTGGCATCGCGGTGTCGTCCGAGGGAAAGGCCGTGGAGGTTGTGAGCCTGAAGAAGGCCGATGTGAGCCGGGCTGATTTTGACGGAGAGGAGGCCGTGGTGGTGGAAGGCCTTCGGGTGCCCGTCAGCGACGGGGTAGAGGTTTACAACCAAGAAACCGGGCGCTGGACGACCCTCTCGGCCGCCAAATCCTACGGAGCGGAGCTGACCGTGTACTACAGCGGCGCACTGGGCGGGGACGCCGTGGTGCGGGTGGTGACCGTGGGATAGCAAAACAAGATACAATAGATAATAGAGAGCAGAAAGCCGGGCCCGCATGACAAGCCATGCGGGCCCGGCTCAGGCCACAGGGGAGATGACGCCGCAGGCAATGCGGCCCCCGGCGGCGCCGGTGGGCTGACTGCGGTAGTCATCGGGCAGAGCGTGGAGTACCACCGACCGGCCCAGCACCTGCCCGGGCTGAAACCGGCCGGTATACACGAGGGAGAGCGCCCGGCCGCCGCTGGAGAGCAGGACGGGGAGATCTCCCGCGTGGTTCGGGTGCTCGCGGCCTTCCGGATCGTAGTGGGGACCGGCGCAGTGAAAGGCCACGTCGCCCCCGGTGCAGCAGTCGCCGAGCGCGTGAATGTGGCAGGCATAAAAGCCGTCCCCGGGCAGCCCCAGGGCGCGTATCAGCAATAGGGTTCCGTCCTGGTAGGGATAAAACAGCGCCTCGCCCCGTAGGCCGGGGTGGGCGTTGCTGCCACAGAGCAGTGCACGGGCGGCAGGGCGGCCATCCAGCAGGACCCGGGGCAGGCGGCACAGAGCATCAGCCATGGAATACGCCTCCATTCTGTCCCCATGCTATGTGGGGACAGGCGCAATCGTTCCAAAGAAAAAAGGGACCAGCCAAAGGCTGGTCCCTTTTTTACAAACTTACACAGCGCGGGTGACCTTACCCGAACGGAGGCATCTGGTGCACACATAAACGTGCTTGGGCGTGCCGTTGACAATCGCCTTGACGCGCTTCACATTGGGCTTCCAAGGACGGTTGGAGCGGCGGTGAGAGTGGGACACCCGGATGCCGAACACAACGCCCTTATCGCAAAATTCACATTTGGCCATTCGCTTATACCTCCTCGCTCGTCAGGATAGCTTGATAAAGCATCGAATGATATAATAACAGAGCTTTTCGAAAATTGCAAGCATTTTTTTCAAAAAATCCCTTTCTTCCAAAGTGTGTTGCAAAGGAGCAGGGGAGAATGGTATACTATAACTAATAATACCGCAAGGGGGCAGCGCCAATGGAGAGCCTTTACAGCGTAAAGCTGGGAAAACTGATTCAGGAATTTCGCCTGGAGGTCCTGAGGGGCGGGGCGGGGTACGAGGATGTGTCGATCCGGACGGAGGACGTGAACCGGCCGGGCCTGCAGCTCACCGGATTTTTCGACTACTTTGACGCCAAGCGGCTCCAGGTGATCGGCCGCGTTGAGACCACCTATCTGGAGGGGCTGACCTCCGAGGAGCGGCGGGAGAGCTTCGAACTGCTGCTCTCCCAGGACATTCCGGCCCTGATTATTTCCCGGGAGATTGAGCCCTTCCCCGAGTGTATGGAGATGGCCGAGAAGTACGACCGAACCATCCTCCGCAGCCCGGACACCACCAGCGTGCTCATGAGCAACATCATTGCGGCGCTGAAGTCCTATCTGGCTCCCCGCATCACCCGCCACGGCGTGCTGGTGGAGGTGTACGGCGAGGGCGTGCTGCTGCTGGGCGAGTCCGGCGTGGGCAAGAGCGAGACCGCCATTGAGCTGGTCAAGCGCGGCCACCGGCTGATCGCGGACGACGCAGTGGAGATCAAGCGCAACGTCACCGACCGGCTGGTGGGCACTGCGCCGGAGCTGATCCGCCACTATATCGAGCTGCGGGGCATCGGCGTCATCGACGTGTGCCGCCTGTTCGGTATGAGCGCCGTCAAGGACGAGGCCGAGATCGATATGGTCATCAACCTGGAGCAGTGGAAGGACGGGGCCATGTACGACCGCCTGGGCCTGGAGAACCTCTACACCACGATTCTGGACGTGCAGGTGCCCTCTCTCACCGTGCCGGTGCGGCCTGGCCGAAATCTGGCGGTGATCATCGAGGTGGCGGCCATGAATAACCGCCACAAGAAGATGGGGTACAACGCCGCCGTGGAGTTTACCAAGCAGATCAACCAGCACTTCGACCAGGCCATGAGTGCGCAGTTGAATGATAATTAAAAAAGAGATACGTTCCGCCGCCCCGGTGAAAACCGGGGCATTTTTTCTGCTGGAGGGTGTCACGTTTGGGAGCCGTGAGGTGTATATCAGGTGAACGCGTTCCAAACGGAGAAAAAGGAGGGAGATTCATGGCGGAGCATGCGGAGGAGGCGCTGGCTGCCCGGCTGGTGGAGACCTACTCCGACCGGCTCTTGAGGCTGGCCTATTCCATCCTGAATTCTGTGCCCGACGCCCAGGACGTATGCCAGGAGGTGCTGCTTAAGCGGCTGGAATATCCAGGTGCCTTTGAAAATGAGAAGCACGAACAGGCCTGGATGGTGCGGGTGACGGTCAACGCCTGCAAAAACGTCCGCCGGAGTCCCTGGCGCACCCGCACTGTGGGCCTGGATGCCGTGGCCGAGCCTGCGGCGTTTCAGCCGGAGGAGGGCGGCGTGCTGGAAGAGGTGCAGCGTCTGCCTGCCAAGTACCGGGAGGTGCTGGTGCTCTACTACTATTTAGGATATGATACCAACGAGATAGGGGAGATCCTGGGCCTGCGGGCCGATGCGGTGCGGACCCGGATGAGCCGGGCCCGGATGAAATTAAAGCATGTATTGGAGGGATTGGGCTATGGCAGGCTATCGGGATGAGTTGGAGCGGCTGAACTTCTCGGCGGAGGAAAAGGAGGCGCTGACCTGCCGCCTGCTGGAGCGGAGGAGCGGGCAGGAAGAGAAGCGCCCACGCTTCCCCTATCGCGGGTTGGTGGCCATCGTAGCCGCCGCTTCACTCCTGACAGGAGCGGTGGGGGCCGTCTCACTTGCCGGGGTGTCCCCAGCCTTCCGGGAGCTGTTCGGCATCACCAGCGAGGAACAGGCAAAAAACCTGGGGATTGTACAGATGAACCAGGTGTTCGAGGACAAGAACGGCTCCGGGGCCACCGTCACCGTGAAGGAGGCGGCGGCGGATCAGGAACAGTTCTATATCCTGGTGGAGTTTGCCGCGCCGGAGGGGACGGTACTGCCCGAGCCCGACCAGGTGGAGGAGGGCTTCAACCGCGCCGTCCTCTGGGGCGGGCCGGACGGCAGGGGAATCGGCTTCGGAGCCTATAGGGACGAGAGCTGCACCAGCTTTATCGGCTCCAGCGAGGCGGGGTATGCAATAGACTATGTGGAGGACAGCGACCCCACAGACAACAAAATGGAGTTTATCATTCGTGGGCATATAGATCCGATGCCGAAGGATGCCGCATACTGTCTGTTTTCCGGGATCCAGTCCCTGTGTATGCAGTATCAGGGGGAATGGGTCACCATGCTGGATGGTATGGACATCGATCTGATCGTCCCCCTGGTTGGCATGGGTACCCATTACGACTTCCAGGGCCGGTGCGGTGTGAATCTGAACGGCGTGACTCTGGCGGTGGCAGAGAACCTGACCATCTCGCCTATCAGCGTCAGCATGGATCTGGTGATCCCGGACGGGGCGGCCTATGACGCGGCCTTCGGTCAGGATGGCCCTTGGCAGATGTACGTCCTGATGTCAGACGGAAGCAAGATTCAAACCCGGTTTGAGAAGGTGGGAGGGGTTCAGGACGTATTTCACGATGATGCAGGACGAACCTTTTTCCGGGCGGATCATGTCCTGTCTCTTATACACATCTCCGAGCCCACGAGACTAGGCATGATCTCGT
>OJQR01000325.1_pt1 | contig 37892 bp, 40 predicted proteins | sample 1599011 | NCBI WGS metagenome assembly OJQR01 (sample SAMN03922456, study PRJEB24848) | human gut metagenome | isolation source: stool sample | host: Homo sapiens | place: Germany | collected 2009-11 | reverse complement strand
AGACAGGTGTACCAGTCCCCGCCGCTGTCGGCGATGAGGGAGAACTCCGTGGATATTGGGATCGAAAGCGAGGGAGATTTATCCGGGGACTGCTGGGGCGCCTCTGCCGCACACCCTGACGCCAGGGCCAGGAATAGTACGCCGGCGGCTGTGGCGGCTTCAAACCGCTTTGAGCTTACAAATCTTTTCATATAAAAACGCCTCCTTGGCCGTTGGGTTATCCGATGAGCTTTGGCTATTTACTTCTGCGTCCTTTTGCAGTCCTTATATACCATACCGGTATTAAGAAGAGCAACGAAAGGGTGCATAAAATGGAAACAGATATGGCCTTGTCATGGCTTAGCGAGCTTGGTAAGCGTGTATTCGGCAGTATGGACGGCCTATTTTATACGCTGGTAGCCTTTGTGGTGATCGATTATATCACCGGCGTCTGTGTTGCCATCCATAATAAACAGCTGTCCAGCGATGTGGGTGCCCATGGAATCGCCAAGAAGATCGCTATTTTTGCGCTGGTGTCCCTAAGTAACATTATTGACCGCTTTTTGCTGGGCTCCGAAGATGTCCTGCGCACTGTTACCACCGTGTTCTATATGGCCAACGAAGCAATGAGCATTATGGAAAACGTGGGAAAGGTAGGACTGCCTTTGCCGCAAAAGCTTCAGAACTTCTTGTCTCATTTTGAGAAATACAGAGACAACAAGGATGGTTCAAAGCAGGAGTAACGGCCCGGGCAGCTATCAATACGTTCAGTCGCTACAATCCTCTAGCACCTCTTGGATCAAGAAGCGGGGTCTCCCCTTAGCCTCTAAATAGATCTTGCCGATATACTCGCCAATGATCCCTAGAGAGAGCAGGATCAGGCCCCCGATGGCCCATACGGCGCAGATCACGCTAACCCAGCCAACTATTGGTATCTCCAGCAACCCAGCGGATCACAGAGTACGCCAGCATGAGGGTATTTGCCAGAAAGACCAAAAAGCCCAGGATGGTGATGTACCGGATGGGCCTGGTGGAAGGGCTGGTAATACCTTCTAGCGCGAAGGAGAGCATCTTTTTCAGGGGATACTTGTTCTTCACGGCAAAGCGTTCTCCACGCTCATATTCCACGGTTCCAGTACGGTAACCGATCATGGGTACAATACCTCGAAGGAATAGGTTCACCTCATGAAACTGAGCCAGGCCCTCCAGAGCGCGCTTGGACATTAGCCGGTAATCGGCATGGTTGAATACCGTCTCTGCCCCAAGGAAGTTCATCAACTGGTAAAATGCTTCAACAGTAACTCGTTTAACAAAAAACATTTTGGACCACGGTTTACTTAAAAGTCCCTGGGCACTCTTTATCATTTGTACGCGGAAAGAATCTGGAGCATACAGCGTGGGGAAGCTGTTTGTTTCAATATCCCAGTTGATTGCTTTTCGTAGAAAACAAAAAAGGAGAGTATTTATGGGATTGTACAATATCATTAGCCGAGTCAACTCCTCGCTCTACCTCAACATCAATGGCTATGGGGCGGGTGCTCGGAAGAAGATCAATGTATATCCGGCAACGAGTTCCAATGATCAGGTCTGGTCCATTACAAATCCAAATTCTACGGCGCAGCAAGAGGTTGCCTCCAATTCTGGTCTGACGTATAAGCTGAATGCCAACCGGAACTACGACCCTTGGAGCTACGACCATTGGATCTGCGACCTCTACACGACCAATGCTGACACCTATCTGGTATTCGAAAAGACTAGCGTAAGCAACGTGTACCGCATCCGGCTTAACGGTGCCAGCACCAAGAACTATTATCTGACTGCCGCGGGCACTTCCGGGAGCCAGGTATACTTCAAGCCGAACCTGGGGACTTCCGATAAGACTCAGCAGTGGACTCTAAAATCCGTCTCTACGGCGTCCTCCTATCCGTATACCTATTCCACCAATACAAAGAATGGGATCAAACTCCATATTGTCGAGACCCCCGCGAGCACGATCGAGCTTGTCAACGTCAAGAAGAAAGACCAGGGCATCCCTGTGCCTTACTGCGGTTGCAATGGCGGCTTCTTCAACAATAATGGTGACAAGACGGATTGTGACACCCTTAACATTGCCCTGAATAACGGGGCGGCGGTAGGCCCGGGGGCTGCTGGAACCCGCAATACCTGCGGCCATGGCAATATCGCTTATATCGGCGGCCAGATCAAGTGCATTAGCGCATCTACGCAAAGCCAGCTGATCAGCTACCTTGGCGGCAAGCCCACATGGGCCCAGGGCGGCGGAATGCTTTACCTTGGAGACGCTAACTGGGAAACTAAATGGGACTTCCCCCATGCTCCCGATGCGCTCTCCACTGGTTGGACCGCCATGGTTGCCAATACGTCTACCAAGAAAGTTTATCTCTTTGTTACCCAGGATAACAACAACAAGTACCTCCGTGATTTCCGAACCGCTATTCAGCAGCACCTCGGAATTACGGACGGAAAATCTACGAACTACGTTGGCATCATGCTGGACGGCGGTGGGTCTTCCTGTTTGAGAGTGTACACTTCTTCCGGAAGCCGGGTTGGCCCTGATACGCCTAGGCCTCTCTGCCAGATCGTCTCCATTAAATACTAAGGCCCAAAAGATGATGGTGCCCGCATATCGAGAATATGTGGGCACCATCCCTGTTGCTAGAAACCTATCCCATCCATGATCTGTGACACATCGCCTTCTCCAGCCGAATTCCACGTCCAAAGCGTTCCGTCTTGTTTGAGCACGAGCGTATATTCAGCACCAGTAACCGCATATTCCACGTCCTCTATTACGGCTTCATAAGTGCTTCCACTATCGCTGACTGTTTCTACATAAAGAGTGCCGTCTGTCTGAACCGCGACGCCGGTCATTCCGCAGGCTACATCGTGCAGACGCAGCTCTGGCTCTGTTCTCTCCCCATCTTCCGTATATGTCCAGGTTACCATATCCCCATTGGTTAAAATCGCCATGCAGTTCTGAACATATTGAACGTCTTCAAGAATTTTTTCTGGGGTCGATGATACGACCCCCCACTCCCACAAAGTATGGTCTGCCTTGATAGCATATCCGCCATTCCTGTAGCAGACCGCATACAGCACATCGTCCATAATTTTTTCCGGCGGGGTATACTCTTGAGAAACGAGCTCATATACGCCAGGGACACCATTCCTGCCCATGCCCCAGCACCACAAACTGCCGTCGCCTTTCAAGGCAAGGCAATGCCATGCGGAAGTGGACGCCATAACCACATCTTCCATGAGGCGAACTGGCTGCTGTTTGTCTTCATCCGGGCCAAGGTGCCCGAAGTAATCCATCCCTATTCCCCAAAGAGTATTCTCTTTGTCAATCATAAGCGTAACCCATTGCCCGGATGATACCGCACGGATATCTGTCATAATCTCTCGCGGTTCTGTCACTGGGATATGGAGATCAGAGCCGCCTAGTGTACCGTTCTCATTATTCCCCCATCCGATAAGAGTTCCGTCCTTTCTGATGGCAAAATAAGTTTCAGAGCCACAGGCGAGCGGAACCGCCGGGGGTGTGACGGGGGCAGGCACTTCCATGCTCGGCTCTGTTGTGCCTATGGGTATAGGCGTCTCATCTAAGGGGCTACGTGGGGTGCAGGACGAGAGCAACAGGGCGATCAGAGGACCCAGGAGCAGGAGCGTGCCCAACCTCCATTTTTGTGATGTACGCATGCTTTCCTGAAGCATATACATATCACCTCTACTACAATATAATTTCGGGTTAAGACACGGCTGCAAGCCGTGTCTTTTGTCATCTCAAAACTGAAGCTGTAGAATGGAAGAGTAAATAGCCTCGCACGTATCACCTCGGTTCAGCATACTTGTAATTGAGTCCGTCAGCCGTTTCTCTCATTTCCGCCTGATCCTAATGTTGGCTGTGCACGGGAATGGCATCCATTTCACGATAACATTTCTATTTAGTAAGACTGTATCCTTTACAAAATGCAACAGCATTTTGGTTGTTTAGGGCAACCCGCCTCGCGCCAGAGTGCAAAAGGAGCGCCTGCGCTGATATGCTCCCTCTATGAGGGGCAGTGAAATAAAACACTGTGAATCATGGAGGGAGCATATCAGCGTGAACCGCTCCTTCACTGTCTGCTTTTATCCTGTAAGAGCTGATATGCGGTTTTGCGGGCACGGGTGAGGGCCATACGCAGGCTGGCCGGCTTTATGTTCAACTCCCGGGCCATCTCCGCAGCGGGCAGGTTCAGTATGTAGTGCCCTTCCAGCAGATAGCGGGTTCGCTCATCCAGCTGCGTCCAGATATGGGCCAACTCCTCCAGGTCTTCCTTTTTGATAATCTGAAGTTCTATCGCCCCTCCATCCATATTGGGGTCTTCGTACTCCATAAATTCCTGCAGGTCTGACGCAGAATGATGCCCAGAGTCCCGCAGGTAATTGCGGGCCTGATTCTTGGAAGCCGTTATAATATAGTTCACCAGATGACCCCGGTCTTTAAGGCGAAGCTCAGGAATTTTGTCAATCAGCCGAACCAGGGTTGACTGCATCACATCTTCTGCGGCCCATTGGTCATGGACCAGCTTGAAGATTTCATGGTACATCAGTCGATGGTAATCGACAAAGAGCTGCTCCATGAAAGTGCGGTCGTCATCATCCTCAATGACTAAGATACAGTAAGGGATCATTTTGCCTCCTTATAGTTGTACTGGCCCACAACCGTACTGAAGTGCAGATCCCGCAGCAGGAGACAGAGAGCTTTCTTACGATCCGGGGATAGTGTCTGCACGAGTTGGATCATTTCGCCAGCGGTCATGTCATCCAGCAGAGGCGCAGAAAATACGTCAGCGGGGAGATTGGAGGAACTGCGGCCCAGCAAATAATCGGTAGTGACGGAAAAATAGTCCGCTATTTTTATCAGCCGTTCCGCATCGGGCAGGTGACGGCCTTTTTCATAATTGGAAATTGTACCGGGGGTGACAAAAAAGAGCTTTGCCAGATCCCTTTGGGTAAGGCCACGGTCTTGGCGGAGCTCCGCCAAAATTTCTCCGAATTGCGCCATCTCGCACCTCAAAATTTCAGTTTGTTACTTATTATATATTTTCTGAAATTTATCCTGCAAAAATGATAGATTTCTAATATAATTTATAGTATAATTCAAAATAATATAGTTTAACTATATTTTAGTTTAATACATTGCTATTTCTCTTGGATTGCACTCAAAATGGCCCGTTGCGCAAGCAGTTTTTGGGTGTCAGCTTTATGAATAGAGATACCAAGGAAAAATGTAGGGGCGTGGAACAATCGTGCTTGCGTTACTCACAGCAGCCATAGAAAATCCCGATGACCGGGAATTCATGACACAGTTTTACTTGGAATATGAGCGGCTGATGTATGCCACTGTACGGAAACGGCTCACGGATCCGGAGGCGGCCAAGGACATTGTCCAGGAATGTGTAATCAGGCTCATTCCAAAAATCCCGTTTTTAAGGCGGCAAGAGCGTTGCATAAAAGCCAGTTATGTTGTCTCTACAGTTAGAAACACCACCATCAACTATATGCGGAAACAGGGGCGCACAGATGGCAGGTGCTGTAGCCTGGAGGAACAGGAGGAGCAGGATATGGCCATTCCGGAGCCCTCGCTGGATGAGCGAATTATGCTTGCGGAGCAAAAAGAACGCCTGATGCAGATATGGAGTAGTCTGCCCGAAGAAGATCGGCTGCTATTGGAGGGAAAGTACATTTTGGGCTATACGGATGCCGAGCTGGCCGACATGCTGGGGTGCAAGAAGAGCAGCGTCCGCATGAAGCTGACTAGAGCCCGGCGGCGGGCATTCCAGCTTATGACAGAGGAAGAAGGTGACAAAGTATGACCAGGCGTGAAGAATTGCAGGAGGCCTATGAGGACGCCATGTTCGCCCTCCTGATGGACTACGTGGCGGAATCTGAAGGGGAAAAAGCTCTGGAGGAGAACCGTGTACTTCAAGAGGATCCAGACGCGGAGGTTCCCCAGGAGGTACGCCGGGCGTGTCTGAAAGAGATCCACCGCGCTTTTCGGAAAAAGTCTGCCCGATCTGTGGGGCGGATCACGGTAAGGGTGATCAACAAGGTCGCCCTTGTTGCGCTGTTGGGTACACTGCTTTTCTCGACTGCCTTCGCTATATACCCAGAGTTTCGGGTTGGCACCCTCAATATGCTAATTGATACGGTAAATGAAGGTGTGAGCTTTCGGATTTCTACACAGCCTGTTTCAGAACGGGCTGGCCTGGAGGATCTCTATCCTAACCTTATACCGGATGGCTATGAACTGATAGATGAAGGCGCTTTCGCGGGTACGTATTGGGTGGATTACCAAAACAGCCCGGGCGATCGCTTGGAGATTGAGCTGTCTCCAAGTGGACACTTTGATACAGAGGGCGCGGAGCTGGAACCAACACAAATTCAAGGACTTCCTGCGTATATCATTGACCAGCTCAGCCTAGAGGGAGATAACCATGGTATTATTAAGGTGATTGTTCTCAATGAGGCGGAGGGATATATACTCAGTGTGATTTCGATTCCGCACTCAACCACGGCTCCGCCCCCCATCAGCCGTAATGGCATTGTCCACATCACAGAGAGTATTTTTGAATAATCTCTGTTGCACGTCAAATGAACTGGTGTCTCCTATAATGGGTATGGCCCACATCAAAATACAGGAGGCATACAAACATGGGAAAGAAATATCTTGGCAAGACAATGCTTCTGATTGCATTATCTGCCGCTTTACTCGGAGGAACTTTACCGGCGCAGGCCGTAGAAATACTCCCGAATGAACCTGTCATGGTTCAACCTCGCGAGATTGGCATTGCAAAAATGGATTGCCGGCTTGAGATTTCTTCCAACGGAAACGCAAGCTGTTTGGGTGATGTCTCTATGAAGGCGGGCTATGACTCGGAAATTACCCTTGCCCTTCAGAAGAGCACAAACGGGAGAAACTGGTCCAATGTTGCCAGTTGGACGGGCAGCGGCAGTGATACACTGACAAAAAGCCGCTTTGTTACTTCCGGCTATGACTATCGATGTAAGTTGACTGTCAAGGTCTATAACTCCGCAGGGAAATATGTGACCACCTATACCCAATATTCTGATACTATTTCCTACTGATTATATACATAGAGAGGCGGGCACCCAATTAGGGTGCCCGCCTTCTCCTTCGGCATTGGAAATGCTGGCGCGGTCGGAAAAAGAGCTGATTCTGGCAATTTACTTCGACGGACTAACAGAGCGTCAACTTGCAAGTCAGACTGGGCTGCACTACATGACCGTACACAGCCGAAAAATCCGCATCCTGCAAAAACTAAAAAATTTGCTGAAAAAGTAAAAAAGTTTCGTGCGACCCCCTCACTCAGTGCCTATATAGAGTGAGGGGGTTCTTCAAAGCCCCGGCCTGTCCTTTGAGAACTTCATATCCGGCAGCGGGATACGTCCGCTGACGAGAGGCTCTCCAGGAGGAGGGCTGAAGCGACGCTGGAGGATGCGCCAAGACCACCTGTACAGATGCGATTATCTGTATTAAAGACGGCCAAGAAAGGTGCAGAGCGGTGCCCATCCGTCCACAAAGCAGCCTGTGGCGGGCTGTTTCGCATTGCGGCTGGCTTATCCGGCCCGACCCTCGTCAGCAATCTGATAATGATACTCCTGTCCAGCCACAGCCCCGGGTAAAACCGGGATCAAGCAATGGGGGCAGCTCGGAGAGAGCCTCGGAGGGGTGAGATTCCCGTGATGTGTGCCAACACAGTCCGTCTGCTGCCGCCCAGGGCCCGGGAAGTAGTGTCGAATAGGGCCAACCAGCGAAATGTATTTTTGAGAGAATTAGAGGGGGCCGTTCTGCGGCCATACGCCTCATAACGGCCCCCATTTGAAAATGGAGATATGAAATGAACCACAACATTAACTATATCGGGATGGTGAACCTCCTTCATCACCTCCAGAATGCCGGCCTTGTTAGTCGGAAGGAGGCCGGGAGGATCGCCGCCCGGCTCCGTGTAGAGACTGGAGCGGACGTCATATTTTCTCCCTAATTTTTGTTGCGTTTGGATATGGATATTTTGCGGATGTGCTGGTATTGTGTGTTGCTGACAGGAGGCGATTTCGTGGACGGGCAAAAGAAAACCAGTGGTTTCCTGGCATTGAACAGCACATCCCGGGTGATCACCATCGCGCCCAGCGCCCCGGTCAGGGATCGCAAGCTGCGTGTGGCGGCCTACGCCCGGGTGAGTTCCAGCTCGGAGGATCAGCTCAACTCCTTTGCCGCTCAGAACGCCCACTACACAGAGCTCATCACCGCCAACCCGGAGTGGGAGTTCGTGGACGTGTACGCGGACAAGGGCATCACTGGCACCTCAGCGGAGAAGCGGGATGACTTCCAGCGTCTGTTGGCGGACTGCCGGCGGGACCGGGTGGATAAGACCCTGGTGAAATCCTCCTCCCGATTTGCCAGGAACGCCAAGGAGTGCCTGAAGGCCATCCGGGAGCTGAAGGCCCTGGGGGTAGGGGTATGCTTCGAGGAGCAGGGCATTGACATCTCCAAGCTGGCCGGCGAGTTCCTCACTGCCATTTTCGCCATGATGGACCAGAAGGAGAGCGAGAACATCTCGGACAATCTCCGGTGGAGTATCGATATGCGGATGCGCACGGGGAAATACAATACCTGCTTCGCCCCGTTTGGATACCAACTTGTGGGCGGAAAACTGGAGCTGATCCCTGAGCAGGCGCCGATTATCCGGTATATCTATGACGCCTACCTGGCAGGCAAGACGGCGGAGGACATCGCAGCGACGCTGAATCTGTTCTCTGATGACCGCCCTTGGAAGCCACAGCGGATCGACTACATCCTCACCAATGAGCGGTACAGCGGCAATGCCCTTCTGCGGAAGCGATACGCGACGGATACTATACCCCGCAAAGTGAAGCGCAACCGTGGAGAGAGGCCCATGTGTTTTGTGGCAGGAATCAATGAAGCAGTGGTTTCGCAAGAGATATTCGATAAGGCGCAGGAACTGCGCAAAAAACGATGGGAAAACCGCCTTGTCGACCCTGACATTTTTATATCCCGCCAAAACGAGCTGGCGGAACAGCTCCGCGCCGCAAAGCTGGAGAAGGAACGGTTCCTGAAGGCCGAGGAGGATCAGACGATCCAGCAGACTCAGGAGCTGATTGAAGCCCTGGAGGCTGGGCCGGACTTCCTGGACGCCTTCGATGGGGAGCTGTTCCGCGAGCTCGTGGACAAGATTATCGTGGAGAGCAATGACCGCCTGCGGTTCCGGCTGGTCAACGGCCTGGAGCTGACAGAGCCCATAGAACGGACGGTGCGGTGATGGGGAGCAACCGGAAAAGGCCCTTCGGCTACAAAATGGAGTTCGGGGAGGTGGTGCTCCACCCGGCAGAGGCGGAGACGGTGCGCTGGATCTACGACAGCTACCTGGCCGGGGCCAGCTACAACGCCCTGGTGGACAAGCTCCGGGAGCAGGGCATCCCCTACGACGGGGACAAGCCCTGGAACAAGAACATGACCGCCCGTATTCTGGCGGACCGCCGGTACACTGGCGGGGGTGGATTCCCGTCCATCATCCCGGAGGGGCAGTTCCACATGGTGCAGGTACGGCGGCAGGAGCGGACAACACCCTGCCAAAAGGGCCCAGCCCAGAAGGAACTGCGGAAGCTGTGCGGCGGCAGCCCGCCGGCCTGGGTGGAACAGTAGGTACTGGGCCTCCTGAACCGCCTGATCCAGTGTCCAGAGGTCATCACCTGCCCTGTGTCGGAGGATGAGCCACCGCCAGAGGTGACGAAGCTGCGCCGGGGGCTGGACGAGCTCCTGCACCGCCCGCCAGTAGACGAGGTTCAGGCCAGAGATCTGGCCTTCCAGCTGGCAACCCTCCAGTTAAATGCCATCGGGCCGGAGGAGTATGAAACCCTCCGCCTTCGTAGGCTGTTTCAAAACCGCCGGCCTATGATGGAACTGGAGCAGGAACTGCTCCATGAGAGCGTCCGCCGCATCGCCGTCAGCAACGGGACAGTCACCGTTCTGCTGAAAAATAACCAGACCTTGGAAGGAGGAAATTACACATGAACGATACCGCGCCCAATGTCATCGTCATCCCAGCCAAAGTGGAAACACCCCAGGAACAGGATAAAAAGCGCCACCTGCGGGTGGCCGCCTACTGCCGGGTGTCTACGGACAGCGAGGAGCAGCTCTCCAGCTATGAAAACCAGCTCTCTTACTACACGGAGAAAATCATGAAGGAACCGGGCTAGACCATGGCCGGGGTATTCGCAGACGAGGGCATCACCGACACATCCACCTGCAAGCGGAAGGAGTTCCTGCGGATGATCCGCCAGTACAGGCAGGGGAAGATCGACATGATCCTGGCTAAATCCGTCTCCCGCTTCGCCCGCAACACCGTGGACACCCTCAACTTCACCCGGGAGCTGCGGAGCCTGGGTATCCCAGTGGTCTTCGAGGAGCAGAACATCAACTCCATCTACCCGGAGAGCGAGTTTCTGATCACCCTGCACGGGGCTTTCGCCCAGGCCGAGAGCGAGAGCACCAGTAGCCGGGCGCGCTGGGGCAAGCGTCAGGCCATGAAATCCGGCCATGTCGCCATGCAGTACAAGCAGCTGCTGGGCTATGAGAAGGGCCCCGACGGCAAGCCAAGGATCGTGCCGGAGCAGGCGGAGACCGTCCGCTTCATCTATGACCGCTATCTGGCCGGGGACAGCATCCGGGAGATCAAGGCGGCCCTGGAGGGCCAGGGAATTCCCACGGTCTCCGGAAAAGCAGAGTGGATGGCATCCCATATCAGGAGCATCCTGACCAACGAGAAATACTGCGGGGACGTCCTGCTCCAGAAGAACTTCATCCAGGACTGCATCAGCAAGAAGGTGATCCCCAATACCGGACAGCTCCCCAAATACCTGATTCAAAACCACCATGAGGGTATCGTCAGCCGGGAGACCTTCGACGCTGTCCAGCTGGAGATGGCCCGGCGGAACGCCAAGGCGGGCGACACGCGAAAGAGCACCCCCACCGGCCGGGGCAAGTACAGCGGCAAGCATGTCCTCAGCAAACTGCTGTTCTGCGGGGAGTGCGGGACGGCCTACCGGCGGTGCGTGTGGACTCAGCGCGGAGTCAAGCGCCCCGTATGGCGGTGCGTCAGCCGCCTGGACTATGGGAAGAAGTTCTGCACCCAGTCCCCCACCCTGGACGAGGAACCGCTCCAGCAGGCCATCCTGGCCGCCGTCAACGCCGTCATGCTGGATCGCGACACCCTGGCCCGTCAGCTCGCCGCCGTTATGGAGTGGGAGCTTGCTCCGATGTTGGGTGAGAGTATGAGCCTGGCGGACATCGACCGGGCCCTGGAGGAACTGAGCAGCCAGTTCAACAGCCTGCTGGCCGAGGCGTCAGCCAACCCAGCAGAGGACTACACGGAGCGGTTCCGGGAGCTGTCCGAGTCCACCACCCGTCTCAAAGAACGGAAGGCACAGCTGGAGGGGGCCTGCCAGGAACAGGGGCGGCTCCAGAACCGCCTGCGGGCGGTCTCGGCCGCCATGGAGCATATGACGGCGGCGATGACAGAGTGGGACGAGGAGGTTATCCACCAGCTGCTGGAGAAGGTGACGGTGCTCTCCCGGGAGAAGATCCGGGTGACCTTCCGGGATGGCCGGGAGATCGAGCAGTATGTGGCACAGCCAAAAAGGAGGAAGCTTGCATGAAGATCTTCGCTATAGGCGATACCCACTGGAATTTTGAGCGGTTTCGCCCGGAATACTTCCCGGAGGGCCAAGAGCTCACCAAGAAAGATGTGGTACTCCAGCTGGGAGACTTCGTCGGCGTGTGGTTCGGGGATAAACGGGATGACGAGGCCCTGGACACCCTGCTGCAAACCGAACTGCCGGAGGCGGAATTGTACCTTGAGATTGGCAGGGCCATCTGTGCTCGCCCGGAGAAGGGCGCGGCGGTAATGGCCGCTGAGTATCTCCAGGCCAACTACCCCGAGTGCGGGGGCTTCTCCCCCAGAAACCTGCGCCGGATGAGGGAGTTCTACCGAGCCTACGCAGATAGCCGGGGACTGCGGGCGCTGGCCCTAAAGCTGGGCTGGACGCAGAATGTGGCCATTCTGGAGGGCTGTGAAGGCAGCCAGGAACGCACATGGTATCTCCGGGCCGCTCTGGAGCACCGCTGGACCAAGTCCGAGCTGCTGGAACAGATCCAGGCTGGGGCATGGCTGCAATCCACACTCGACGAACAGACGGATTCCTGCTATACTGAAGAAAATACAGAGAGTGTGGAGTGTCTGGAGCATGAAGAAAATCCTTTTTGTGTGTCACGGCAATATTTGTCGGAGCCCGATGGCCGAGTATGTCATGAAAGATCTGGTGAAAAAAGCGGGCCTGGAGGCCGAGTTTCAAATCGCCTCGGCGGCCACCAGCCGGGAGGAGATCGGCAACCCGGTCTACCCGCCGGCCCGGCGGAAGCTGGCGGAGCACGGCATATCCTGCGAAGGCCACGCCGCCCGGCAGCTCCGCAACCGCGACTACGAGGAGTACGACCTGCTCATTGGGATGGACAAGGCCAACCTCCACAATATGTTCCGCATCTGCGGCGGCGATTTCAACAACAAGATGCATCTCCTGCTGGAGTACGCCGGCCGACCGGATCAAGAGGTGGTGGACCCCTGGTATACGGGAGACTTTGATTCCACCTGGCAGGATGTGCTGGAGGGGTGTGAGGGACTTTTAGACAATTTAATGTAAAAAGGTTGAACCAAAGTCGATGAACTGATTGTCTGCGAAGCAAAAGTCGGTATCCAATGGAAAATGGAACGGGACAACTATGCCAGCCTGAGATATTGCAAATGTAAAGGGTCATCAAAAAACTGAACACCGTTATATTGCTGGCATTAAGGTTTCTCCTATGCCAAAACGTTCGTACAGCAAAAAAGTATCGTCAATCAAAAGGAAAGGTATGTCCTAATAAAAATATTTAGATTGGAGTTTTTCCTGGAGCCCGCCGGAGTCCATAGATTCCGGCGGGTATTTTTTTGCAGTTCCCACACTCTAGGAACTGCTGGAGAGCATACTCATAATGTCCCTGATCACCGGAGTTGAGTCCTGGGCTCGGCAATTATGCTTGTACTGGAGAGTGCTGGTTAGCAGTAAGAAGCCGTGCATGGCTGGAATGGGAAGACAAAAATTATGCATACTATGGCAGAAAAATAGGGTGACAGGACGAAATATTCCATTGTGGCAGCGCCGGTTCGGTGCTATTTTGATAACAGCACACATAAAACGGGGGTGATACGCAGATGTGGATTTTGGAGGAAGGACAGATTTTGCCCTATCTGCGCAGCCATTACCCTGTGTTTGACCAATCGGGACCGGTTGATATCCAGTGCATAGGAGCACTGGAAGGAGAGGAGAAGCCTCGGGAACCGGATGAAGGCGGGCTGATCAACTATATATTTCGGGTTTCCAACGGGAAGCAGTCTGTCATCGTGAAGCAGGGGCGTTCCGCCAGCCGGAAGAACGACAAAATAGTTCTGCCCATATGGCGGAATCGTCAGGAATATGAGACGCTCCGGCTTCGCCATGCCATTGTACCCCAGTACACGCCGGAGACCTATTATGTGGACTGGGAGAACGCAATTTTTCTGATGGAGGATGTGTCTGATCTCGCTCAGGTTCGGAAGCTGCTCTGCTCGGGAGTCATGCTACCCAGACTGGCGGAGCAGGTGGGGGAATTTGTTGCGGCGAGCACCTTTTACTGCTCGGAGTTTTATCTGGAAGCAGACCTGTTTCGAAGACTTTCTGCACGCTTCCGCAACAGCGATATGCGGTCCATCATGGAAGACTGGGTGTTTCTGCGGGATGCACCCTACCTCACCATAATGGAAACCCGGTGCTCAAACAGCTTATTGACCGGGATGAGAGCATCAGGGGTTGCTGCTACGAGCTGCGCCACAAATTTATGACCCGGGGAGAGGCTCTGATACATGGGGATCTGCATACGTCCAACGTGTTTGCAGACGAGGAGCGGCTCAAGGTTATTGACATGGAGTATACCTTTGCCGGACCGCTCTGCTATGATATCGGATACTTTGCGGCCAGCCTGCTGACCCAGTACTGCACAGCGTGTTTCCGGCCGTTCCCATCGGAAGGGGCGCGCCGTACCTTTCTCTCCTATCTCCTCTCCAGCCTGCTGGAGCTCTACTACTCCTTTGTGGAGCACTTTACGGAGTTTTGGAGAGAGGATGCAAAGCCGATTTATCAGAGATCGGGCGGGTTTTGTGAGCACCTAGCCCGTGGGTTTCTGCCGGATGTGCTTGGGTTTGCGGCGGTGCCCTGTTTCCCCCAGATTACAACATCTCTGACCCCGGAGTTCGCTCAGTTGGACGGGAAGGCCAGAGGACAGGCGCATGAGCTCTGCCTGGTGCTCAGCCGGTACCTTCTGCTTGAGCGGGAGCGGTGGGATACGATGGAGGATGCGGTTCAGGCCATCGGAGCGGTTACGCAAATTTACCTGGATTGCCTGGAATAAACGCAGCAAATTAAGACACATGGCGGGCTTGCCATGTGTTTTTTTCTCAAAAAAGTAATTATTTGGATAAAGTGGTGTTGCTCAAATGGACTTTTTTGTTATAATAGAGAAAAAACATGGCTGGTGCGCAAGTGGGTACCCACTTGCGCTACCGGATATCTGGTAGAGTAAAACCCTTTGTCTGCGCCGGGAGATGGGGCGGAACGGAAAATTGAGAAGGAGGATAGAGGGGCATGGAGGACGCAAGAAAATTGTCCGATTTTATTGATCTGGACCTGCTGCAGAACATCCAGGATAATTGCTCAAAAGCGATGGGCCTTGCATTTATCACGGTGGATTACAAAGGCATACCCATTACCAAATACAGCGGCTTCACATCTCACTGCATGCTGGGGAGACAGGCAAAGGGATTTGCAGAGATGTGTGAGCAATGCGACGCGCACGGCGGACTTCACGCCGCGATCACCGGACAGCCGTACATTTACCGCTGCCACGCCGATCTGGTGGATTTCGCGGTTCCTCTCATTGTCAATGGAAGCTATATGGGAGCGGTGCTGGGCGGGCAGGTGCGGCTACAGGAGGAGAGCGAGCGGGAGCTGGAGCACATCCTCCCACAGCGTCCCAATTGGAAGCGGGATAAGGAATGGGAGGAGGCTTACCAGAAGCTGGAGGTCGTCACCTATGAAAAAGTGGAGGCATCTGTAAAGCTGCTGCGCGACATCATCGTGACATTTGTGGAAAGGCGGACTGGAAAGGGGGCGGATGGAGTCCTGAGAGAGAAGGAAAAGCAGCTCTCGGAGGAGCGGGCGGCCCGTCTGGACCTGGAAAAGCAGGTACAGAGGCAGGAGAGCAATACGGCCCGCCGCAGGACAGAGCTCCACTACTTCTTTTTTGTCATGAACATTATCTCAAAGTTAGCCTATGAGGAGAAGGCGGCCAAAACAGAGGCGGTTTCATACGATTTTGCAGACATGATGCGTTATGCAGCGGGGGCAGAGCAAAAAATTTCCACCTTGGGGGAAGAACTGAACTATATCGGGGCGCTTCTTCGGATACGGAAGGCTTGGGTTCGGGACAAGTTAGCCTATACTATTTCTGTCCCGGAGCAGTATCATCAGGTATCCTGTCCATTTATGGTATTGCAGCCCATTGTGGAGTGCGCTCTGGAGGGGGCCGAAACGGAGGCTGCGGAGCCCAGAAAGCTGGATTTCTATGCGGAGGAGGAGAACGGCAGGCTGCTGTTTCAGATTCTCAGCAATGACACCAGCCGCTCGGTGGAGGAGCTGACGGAGGAGTTATCCGGGGCGGCGGAAGAGGGATACTTTCATACAGGCGGTGTGGACCGCCTGTTGAAGCAGACGCTGGGAGGGGGATACCGCCTGATGGTCAACCGGCGGAGAGACGGGCGGGCCGGTGCAGCGGTCAGCTTTTACCTGCCGCTGGAGCGGAACGGATAGCCGGCTCAAGAGTGCTGTAAACGGGAAGGAGCTGCCGCATGAAGCAGATTCTGGTTTTGATTGAAAACGAGTTGGAGCAGAGCATTACAGGGGATATTCTGCGCTCCGGGCTGGGGGCTGAGGCGGAAATCACCCTCACAGCCGGGGCGGAGCAGGCCATCCAGCAGCTTCAGAGCGGAGCGGTGGATCTCTTCATTGCGGATGTTGAACGGTTTGACGTGGCCCACTGCAATATGGTCACCACGGCGCGAAAGACGGCCCCGGACACTCCGATCCTGGTTACATCGGTGGGGACGCAGGAGGAAATCGCAGGGTATGTCTGGCGCCTCGGCGTCCGGGACTATCTGCTCAAGCCGTACCGGCCCACGTGGTTGTTGGCCGCGGTGCGCGCCTTGGTGCGTAAGGAGCGCAGCGGCGGATGCGCCGCCGACCAGCAGGAGATTTACCTGAGGCGCCTGACGGAGCACCTGCAGAGATTCCAGTATAAAAAGTGCACCGATGCCGCAAGAGAATACCTTGATTTGCTCTATCAAAGTACTGATAATAAGGGTGTTATCCGCACGAGTGCAGTCCGCTTTGCGGAGGGAGTGGCGAAAGCCGGAATCCCGTTCAGCAGGACCACCCAGTGGAAGCTGTCGGGAAGCCTGGAGCACTTTCGGGTCCGCTTTGACCAGCAGGAGCGGAAATATGCAACCTATGAGTTTATTGTTCGGATGCTGGACACGATCTTTGACGCCATAGAGAAGAGCGGGCTGTACGAGGTAGACAGCGAGCAGAAGATTCTGAATTACATTGACCGGAATATCCGGCGGGGGGTCAGCCTGGATGAGGCGGCGGAGTACGCGAATATGAGCTCGTGCTATTTCAGCAAGCTCTTTAAGCGGATGACCGGGAAAAACTATATTACTTATGTGACGGACAGCCGAATTGAAATGGCGAAGCGCATGCTGGTGGACACGGAAATGCCGGTCATCAATATCGCCTATGAGCTGTCCTATAACGAGACAAATTATTTCAGCAAGGCGTTCAAGAAAAAGGTGGGAGTGACACCCAGCGAATACCGGACAGCCCATTCCGAGCTGTTCAGGGAGCAGGGGGCGGGCTGATACCGGCCGCGCAGACGCCTTGCAGCGCCGGAAAGGGTGGAGAAACATGGAGGAATTCAGCTTCAGCACCAGAATCTTTTTTGGTGAGGGCGCGCTGGAACGCCTGCGCCGGGTGCAGGACAAAAAAGTTATGATTGTGACCGACCGTTTTATGGCGGGTATCGGTGTGCCGGATAAGGTGGCGGGGCACCTGACCCGGTGCCAGGTATCTGTATTTGATGGCGTGGTGCCGGATCCCCCCATCGAGGTGGTGGCGGCCGGCGTCCAGGCCCTTCAGGACTGCGGTGCGGAGGTCATGATCGCCGTGGGAGGCGGCTCCACCATTGACGCGGCCAAGGCCATCCGGGCGGTGGCGAAGGAGACTCTGCACATCGACACAGACCGGTGGGAGTGCTTTGCCGTGCCCACCACCAGCGGCACCGGCTCGGAGGTCACGGACTACGCCGTGATCACCGACCGGGCAAAGGGGATCAAGTATCCGCTGGACAGCCAGGCGTTGCGTCCGCCGGTCGCCATTCTGGACCCGGAGCTTACAGTTTCCGCCCCGGCCTCGGTAACGGCCGACGCAGGTATGGATGTGTTGACCCACGCGCTGGAGGCATACGTCTCCAAGGGAGCCAACGATTTCTCCGACGCGCTGTGTGAGAAAGCGGTTTCTCTGGTGTTTCGCTTCCTGCCGCTGGCCTTTCAGGACGGCACAAACCTGCTGGCCCGGGAAAAGATGCACAACGCCTCCTGTATGGCGGGCCTGGCGTTCAACTCGGCGGGGCTGGGGCTGAACCACGGCATGGCCCACGCCATCGGCGCCAAGCTCCACATCGCCCATGGCCGTATCAATGCCATGCTGCTGCCGCATATCATTACGTTCAACGCCGACTTGGGACGGATTCGGAACGGCGAGTACGCCCTCGCAGCAAAAAAGTATCAGCGCATGGCAAAGGTTTTGGACCTGCCGGCCCCCAGTGTGCGGCTGGGCGTGACCAACCTTCTGCGGGAGGTGGAGCGCCTGAACCGCACCCTGAAGATCCCGGCCTCCCTGAAGGAGTGGGGAGCGGAGCCCTCCAAGGTGAAGGAGCTGCGCGGGGAGATTGTTTCCGCTGCCCTGGCGGATGCCACCACCGCCACCAATCCCAGACCGGCTGCGGCGGAGCATGTGGAGGCTCTTTTGAATAAGGTTATGGGGGGATAATCCCGGAGCGAGAAGCGGCACCACTCTATTTACAAAAAAGCACCCGAAGGGGTGCTTTTTTGCGTTGTTTATAGGAAATGCAAACAAACAGGCTTTGAACAGGTGGAGGACTTCCGACAAAAAAGTATATATGGCAGCCAAGAAAACAGGGGAGAGTTTCCGGTATAATTTCGCCAGAAAGCGTGCGAATGCTGTTTCAGGCGCGCCGCGGACCACAATAAGGAGGTAGTAATATGCAACAGGAAGCCCTCGGAATGGTAGAGACGAAGGGCCTGGTTGGCGCCATTGAGGCCGCCGATGCCATGGTCAAGTCCGCCAATGTCAGTCTGGTTGGCTACGAGAAGATCGGTTCCGGCTTGGTTACCGTGATGGTGCGCGGCGACGTGGGCGCCGTCAAGGCGGCCGTGGACGCCGGGGCCTGCTCCGCCGAGAAGGTGGGCGAGGTCGTGGCCCAGCACGTCATCCCCAGACCCCACACCGACGTTGAGAAGATCCTTCCCCATATGGCGTAACCGACATAACGGAAACTTAAATTAGAGTTCGGAGGGAACATAGATGAAAGACGAACTGATCAGCAAGGTCATGGACGAGGTCATGAAGAAGATGGGCGCGTCCGACGCGACTTCCGCCCCCGCCGCCGCATGCTGCAACAATGGCAGCGCGAACTGCAACCTGACGGAGTTTGTGGGCACCGCCATCGGCCACACCATCGGCCTGGTGATCGCCAACGTGGACCATCAGATCCACGAGAAGATGGACATCGACCCCAAGTACCGCTCCATCGGCATTATCGGCGACCGTACCGGCGCCGGTCCCCAGATTTTTGCCGCTGACGAGGCGGTGAAGGCCACCAACTGCGAGATCGTGAAGATCGAGCTGCCCCGTGATACCGAGGGCGGCGCCGGCCACGGCTCCCTGATCATCTTCGGCGCCGAGGACGTGTCCGATGCCCGCCGCGCCGTTGAGGTTTGCCTGCGGGAGGTCGAGCGCACCATGGGCGACGTCTACGGCAGCCCCGCCGGCCACCTGGAGTTCCAGTACACCGCCCGCGCCAGCCACGCCCTGAATAAGGCCTTCGGCGCTCCCATCGGCAAAGCCTTCGGCATCACCGTCGGCGCTCCCGCCGCCATCGGCGTGCTGCTGGCCGATACCGCCGTGAAGGCCGCCACCGTGGACGTGGTGGGCTACAGCTCCCCTGCCAACGGCGGCACCAGCTTCTCCAACGAGGTCATCCTGACCTTCACCGGCGACTCCGGCGCCGTCAAGCAGGCCATCATCGCCGCCCGCGATGTGGGCATGCAGGTGCTGAAGACCCTGGAGCCCAGCGTGGAGCTCAAGTCCACCACCACCCCCTATATTCTGTAATTGCCGGGAAGGAGTCAGACAGCTATGAAGTCAAAACGTTTTGAAGTTCTGGCCGCGCGTCCGGTCAATCAGGACGGCTACGTACAGGAGTGGCCTGAGGTGGGTCTGATCGCCATGAACAGCCCTTTCGACCCCAAGCCGAGCATCAAGATTGAGAACGGCGTCATCACCGAGATGGACGGCAAGTGCCGCGCCGATTTCGATATGCTCGACACCTTCATCGCCGACCACGCCATCCGCCTGGGCAACGCGGAGAAGGCCATGGCCATGGATTCCCTGGAGATCGCCCGCAAGATCGTGGACATCAACGTCTCCCGTGAGGAGATCCTGGACATCACCCTGTCCCTGACCCCCGCCAAGCTGACCGAGGTCGTGGGCAAGCTGAACATCGTGGAGATCATGATGGGCATGACCAAGATGCGCGCCCGCATGATGCCCGCCAACCAGTGCCACGTCACCAACGTGCGCGACAACCCGGTTCAGATCGCGGCGGATGCCGCCGAGGCCGGCGTCCGCGGCTTCGCCGAGATGGAGACCACCGTGGCCGTCGCCCGTTACGCCCCCTTCAACGCCATGGCCCTGTTCGTGGGCGCCCAGGTGGGCCGCCCCGGTGTCATGACCCAGTGCGCCCTGGAGGAGGCCACCGAGCTGCAGCTCGGCATGCGCGGCTTCACCACCTACGCGGAGACCATCTCCGTCTACGGCACCGAGCCCGTCTTCATGGACGGCGACGACACCCCCTACTCCAAGGCGTTCCTGGCCAGCTGCTACGCCAGCCGCGGCCTGAAGATGCGCTTTACCTCCGGCACCGGCTCCGAGGTCCAGATGGGCTATGCCGAGGGCAAGAGCATGCTGTACCTGGAGGCCCGCTGCCTGGCTGTCACCAAGGGCGCCGGCGTGCAGGGTACGCAGAACGGCTCCGTGTCCTGCATCGGCGTGCCCGCCGGCGTACCCGGCGGCATCCGCGCCGTGGCCGCTGAGAACCTGATCGCCATGCTGCTGGATCTGGAGTCCACCACCTCCAACGACCAGACCTTCACCCACTCCGACCTGCGCCGCGTGGCCCGTACCGTGCCTCAGCTCTTCTCCGGCACCGATTACATCTGCTCCGGCTACTCCGCCACCCCGAACTACGACAACATGTTCGCCGGCTCCAACTGGGACGCCGAGGACTACGACGACTGGACCATCATCCAGCGCGACATGAAGATCGACGGCGGCCTGCAGCCCGTCCGCGAGGAGGACGTGCTCAAGGCCCGCAACAAGGCTGCCCGCGCCCTGCAGGGCATGTTCCGTGAGCTGGGCCTGCCCGAGATCACCGACGCCGAGGTGGAGGCCGCTACCTATGCCAACGGCTCCAACGACATGCCCGAGCGCAACGTCAACGAGGATCTGAAGGCCATCGAGGACATGATGGCCCGCAAGGTGACCGGCGTTGACTTCGTGAAGGCGCTGGACCGCGCCGGCTTCCCCGATGTGGCCCACAACATCTACAACATGCTTCGCCAGAAGGTGGCCGGCGACTACCTGCACACCGCCTCCATCTTCGACGAGCAGTTCCACGTGCTCTCCGCCGTCAATGTGCCCAACGAGTATCACGGGCCCATGACCGGCTACCAGATCAGCGAGGAGCGCTGGAACCAGCTGAAGAACATTCCCAACGCCATCCGTCCGGAAGATATCTAAGAGGGGTGAAGCAGTCATGACGTTTGATGAAAACACGCTGCGCAGTGTAATTGAAGAGGTCCTGAAGGAGATGGGCGAGGTGAGCGGCACCGCCGCCGCCCCCGCTGCGGCGCCTGTCGCCGCGGCCGCGGGCAAGCTGACCATCACCGAGAATGGCGAGGCCCGGAAGGGCACCGCCGCCGACGAGGTGGTCATCGGCCTGGCGCCCGCCTTCGGCACCAAGCAGGTTAAGACCATTATCGACCTGCCCCATGACAAGGTGCTCCGCGAGATCATCGCCGGCATCGAGGAGGAGGGCCTGAAGTGGCGCATCATCAAGGTGTACCACACCTCCGATGTTTCCTTCATCGCCCATGTGGCCGCCGAGTACTCCGGCTCCGGCATCGGTATCGGCATCCAGTCCAAGGGCACCACAGTTATCCACCAGAAGGACCTGCCCAACCTGTCCAATCTGGAGCTGTTCTCCCAGGCGCCTCTGATCGACCTGGACACCTACCGCAAGATCGGCAAGAACGCCGCCAAGTACGCCAAGGGCGAGTCCCCCACGCCGGTTCCCACCAGGAACGACCAGATGGCCCGCCCCACCTATCAGGCGCTGTCCGCCCTGCTCCACATCAAGGAGACTGAGCTGGTGGACAACAACAAGAAGCCGCAGGCCGTTACGGTCTCGTTCCAGTAAAGGAGGCAGCACGTTTTATGGATCAGGAACTTTTGATGAAGCAGATCGTGGAGCAGGTTATGGCCGCCATGAAGAACGGCACGCCCGCTTCCGCGCCCGCCGCCGCTTCCAACTGCGGCTCCAAGGTCACCGCGGCCAACTATCCTCTGGCCGAGAGCATGGCCGACCAGATCAAGACCCCCACCGGCAAGGACTTCACCTCTCTGAGCTATGAGAAGGTCATCAACGGCGAGCTCTCCGCCGACGACATGCGCATCGCGCCCGAGACCCTGGAGATGCAGGCCCAGGTGGCCGAGTCCGTCCACCGCGAGGCCTTTGCCGGCAACCTGCGCCGCGCAGCCGAGCTCATCGCCGTGCCCGACGACCGCCTGCTGGAGATCTACAATGCCCTGCGTCCCTACCGCTCCACCAAGCAGGAGCTGCTGGACATCGCCGGCGAGCTGGACGGCAAGTACGGCGCCAAGACCGCCGCTTCCCTGGTGCGGGAGGCTGCCGAGGTTTATGAGAAGCGCGGCCGCCTGAAGAAGTTCTAATCATACTCCAGAGTCAGGAGGCCCCAGAATGAAACTGGTCGCAGGCATTGACATCGGAAACGCGACAACAGAGACAGCATTGGCCCGCATCGAGGACGGTCACGCGGTCTTTCTGGCCAGCGGAACCGTCCCCACCACGGGCATCAAGGGGACCCGCCAGAACATCAACGGCATCTTTCACTCCCTGACCAACGCCTTGGAGAAGGCCGGGCTGGAGTTCAAGGAGCTGTCGGAGGTGCGCCTGAACGAAGCCGCCCCCGTCATCGGCGATGTGGCCATGGAGACCATTACCGAGACCATCATCACCGAGTCCACCATGATCGGCCACAACCCCGCCACACCCGGCGGAATGGGCGTGGGCGTGGGAGAGACGGTTCTCATCACGGAGCTGGAACAGGCTCCGGTCGGGCGGGACTATATTGCAGTGGTGCCCGGGACGGTGGACTTTGAGGTGGCGGCCCGGCTGATCAACCGGGCCACCGCCGGGGATCGCAAGGTCACCGCAGCCATTGTCCAGCGGGATGACGGCGTGCTGATTCACAACCGCCTGACCTGCAAGATCCCGATCGTGGACGAGGTGGCGCTGATTGACAAGGTGCCCATCGGCATGCGCTCCGCCGTGGAGGTGGCCGCCGTGGGCGGCGTGGTGGAGGTGCTCTCCAATCCCTACGGCATCGCCACTCTGTTCGGACTGTCCTCCGACGAGACCCGGCAGGTGGTACCCATCGCCCGTGCCCTGATTGGAAACCGCTCGGCGGTGGTGATCAAGACCCCAGCCGGAGACGTGAAGGAGCGGAAAATTCCGGCCGGCACGATTGAGCTGCTGGGGGAAAACCGCAGCGTCAAGGTGGATGTGGACGACGGGGCCGACAAGATCATGAAGGCCGTGGAGTCCATTCCCAGCCTGGAGGATGTGCGGGGAGAGCCGGGAACCAACGCCGGCGGCATGCTGGAGAAGGTGCGCCAGGTCATGGCGAATCTGACCAGCCAGCACCCCAGGGACATCAAGATTCAGGATCTGCTGGCGGTCGACACGTTCACACCCCAGAAGGTTCAGGGCGGCCTGGCCAACGAGTTTTCCCAGGAGAACGCCGTGGGCATTGCCGCCATGGTCAAGGCGGACCGCCTCCAGATGGAGGCCATCGCCCGGGAATTTGCCCAACAGATCGGTGTCCCGGTCGAGGTGGGCGGAGTGGAGGCCGACATGGCCATCCGCGGCGCCCTCACCACCCCGGGCACCAACAAGCCCCTGGCCATTCTGGACATGGGCGCCGGTTCGACAGACGCCTCCATCATCAACGCCGAGGGACAGATCCACTCCATCCACCTGGCCGGAGCGGGCAACATGGTCACACTCCTGATCCAGTCGGAGATGGGACTGCCCGACTTCGACACGGCGGAGGATGTGAAGAAGTACCCTCTGGCCAAGGTGGAGAGCCTGTTCCACATCCGCCACGAAAACGGCACCGTGGAGTTTTTCCAGCAGCCGCTGGATCCCAACCTGTTCGCCAAGGTGGTCATTCTCAAGGAGGGCAAGCTGCTCCCCCTGGAGGGAGACTGGAGCATGGAGAAGATCCGGCTCATCCGGCAGCAGGCCAAGCAGAAGGTGTTCGTCACCAACGCAATCCGGGCCCTGACCCGGGTCAGCCCCACCGGCAATGTCCGGGATATTCAGTTCGTGGTGCTGGTGGGCGGCTCCGCGCTGGACTTCGAGGTACCGCAGATGGTGACCGACGCACTTTCCCAGTACAAGGTTGTCGCGGGCCGCGGAAATATCCGCGGCACCGAAGGCCCCCGCAACGCGGTGGCCACCGGGCTGGTGCTCTCCCTGACGGAAGGGAGGGGCTGATATGCCCGTAATCCAAGAAAGGATCAAGCCCACCGTCCATGTCCGCTGTGCAGAGGACACCCCGCAGGAGGTACTGCGGCAGCTCCAGTACGGCATGGAGGAGGAGGGCATTCCATGGGAGGCCGCAGCCGGGACGGGCGACGCCCTGTCCCTGGCCTGGGAGGCCGCCCGGAGCTCCCGGCTGGAGGTGGGAATCGGCCTGGACCGACAGGCGCTGGTTCTCCACTACTCCAAGCTGGAGCGTGAGCAGCCCCTGTTCCGTATTCCCGCCAATTCCGGTATGGAGACGGTGCGGGCGCTGGGGGCCAATGCGGCGCGGCTTGTGAAAAAGCTGCCGCTGAAGGCCCTGGACAGGAGGTGAGAGCATGCAGCAAAAAAGCCTGGGACTCATAGAGACCCAAGGCCTGGCGGCCGGCATCGAGGCCGCCGATGCGGCGGTGAAGTCGGCCAATGTGGAGCTGGTGGGCTATGAGCTGACCAAAGGCGGAGGCTGGACCACCATCAAGATCCTGGGCGATGTGGGCGCGGTGAAAGCAGCGGTGGACGCCGCGCGGATTGCCGCCGGAAAGGTGAGCCGGGTGGTAAGCACCCGGGTAATCGCGCGGCCGTCCATGGGGCTGACCGGCCTGATCCACAACACCGACACGGTGGGAGATCAGCCGCCGGAGCCGCCTGCGCCGCCCGCTCCAACGGATCCGCCGGAGCCGCCGAAGTCTCCGGCAGACGTGCAGCCCGCAGAGGAGGGTGCTTCGGGGACGACGGAGTCTCTGGAGGAGGTACAGCCCGTTGAGGTGGAGCCTTCGGGGACGGCGGAGTCTCTGGAGGAGGTACAGCCCGTTGAGGTGGAGCCTTCGGGGACGACGGAGTCTCCGGAGGAGGCGCAGCCCGCAGAGGAGGGCGCTTCGGAGGCGATGGAGTCTCCGAAGGAAGCCCCCTCTGAAAAGGCGAAGGAGACGCCCTCCAAACGGCGGGGGAAGAAGTCCGCAAAACGCTGAACCGCGCAGAAAAGCGGGACGGCAGCACTGATTTTTCTGATATTTTCTAGGAGGTTATCACAATGGGTGAAGCTCTGGGTATGATCGAGACAAAGGGTCTGGTCGGCGCGATCGAGGCGGCCGATGCCATGACCAAGTCCGCCAACGTTACGCTGATGGGCTATGAGAAGATCGGCTCCGGCCTGGTCACCGTCATGGTGCGCGGCGACGTGGGCGCGGTCAAGGCCGCGGTGGACGCCGGCGCCTGCGCCGCCGAGAAGGTGGGCGAGATCGTGGCGCAGCACGTCATCCCCCGTCCCCACACCGACGTGGAGAAGATTCTGCCGAAGGGCCTGTAAAAAGAGGCTTGAGGCATGGACAAGAACAACGTGGTTTCAGCAGAGATTGTCCGCCAGATCACCCGCATGGTGGTGGAGGAGCTCCAGAAGCAGCAGCGGCTGGAGCGCTCCACCCCCATTGGGGTCTCCAACCGCCATGTCCATCTGGACCGGGCGGACATGGACGCCCTGTTTGGTCCGGGCAGCGAGCTGACGGTCAAAAAAATGCTCGGCCAGCCGGGGCAGTATGCCTCGGAGGAGACCGTCACCATCCGCGGGCCCAAAGGGGAGCTCAGCCGCGTGCGCGTGCTGGGGCCCCTGCGCGCTCAGACGCAGGTAGAGATCTCCATCGCCGACGGCTTCACGCTGGGGGTCAAGCCCCCGGTGCGTGAGTCCGGTCAGTTGAAGGATACCCCGGGCATTGAGATCATCGGGCCCTGTGGGAGTGTAAAGAAGGACAGCGGCGTGATCGCGGCGCTGCGGCATGTGCACATGACTCCGAAGGACGCGGCGCGCTTCGGCGTGGAGGACGGCCAGTATATCCAAACGGAGATCGACGGCCTGCGGGGTGCGATCCTCTGCAATGTGCTGGTGCGCGTCTCTGACAAGTACGCGCTGGAAATGCACATTGATGTGGAAGAGGCCAATGCTCTGGGCGTCAAAAACGGCGACCGGGCCTTTTTCCTTGACGATTGAGCCGGGAAGGAGGCAGGGCAGAGGTGGGCCAGGAGCTGACGCAAGCCAATGAGACCCTTCTGGAATTTGAGCGGCTGATTCAATCCGGCGGCTGCAATGCCTGGGAGGGTGCGCTGCGTACCGGGGTGGATCTGGGCACCGCCAACATCGTGCTGGCGGTGGTGGATGAGCAGAACCGGCCGGTGGCCGGGGCCTCTTATCCCTCCACAGTGGTCCGGGACGGTATCGTGGTGGACTATATGGGGGCGGTTCGGGCGGTCACGCATCTGAAAGGACAGCTGGAGGAGCGCCTGGGCGTCATGCTGGACGCCGGAGCCTGTGCCATCCCGCCCGGCATCCTTGAGGGCAATGTGAAGGCCATCGGAAACGTCGTGGAGGCGGCGGGCTTCCGCCTGACCAACATCGTGGATGAACCCACGGCGGCCTCCTCCGTGCTGGGCATTTCCGACGGCGCGGTGGTGGACGTGGGCGGCGGCACCACAGGCATCAGCGTCCTGAAAGACGGAAAGGTGATCTTCACGGGCGACGAGCCCACAGGAGGCACCCATATGACGCTGGTGCTGGCCGGCTTCCACGGCTGGAATACCCAGGAGGCCGAATTGGCCAAGCGGGACCCGGCGCAGGAGGCCAATGTGTTTCCTGTGATCAAGCCGGTTGTGGAGAAAATGGCGTCCATTGTCCGGAACTACCTCCGGGAGTACCCGGTGGAGACGGTCTATGTGGTGGGCGGCGCGTGCTGCTTCACCCAATTTGAATCGGTATTTGAGAAATTTTTGGGTGTCCCCGTGGTCAAGCCGGCGGCTCCGCTGCTGGTGACGCCCCTGGGGATTGCCGTAAACTGCAAGCTGTAAAGTAGGTGAGGACCGTTGACGACGGAGCAACTGCGCGGGATGGCGGACGAGGCGTTTGTCGAGATTCTGGCCCAGCGCGTTGTGGAGAAGCTCCTGGCGCGGCAGAAGCAGGCGCTGGTAGTCTACACCGGTTCCAACATCGGTGAGGCTGCCGCGCTGGAGGCCATGGGCCGTCTGCGCGGAGAGGGCTTCACGTTCCGGGTGCTCCTCTCACGGGGGGCGTCCGGCCTGCTGGACGTGGAACGGCTCCGCTCCGTTCTGGAGCCGGAGAAGCTGTGGGTGGAGGCTCCGGAGGAGACTCCGGAGGCGCTGACCGCCCGGTACGACACCATTTTGGTTCCGGCCATGACGGTACATACCGCCGCCCACGTGGCCGCCTGCATGGCGGATACACCGGCGTCGGCCGTCATCCTGGACGGCCTGATGCGGGGAAAGAACGTTGTGGTGAACATCGACGGCTGCTGCCCGGATCACGCCGAGCGCCTAAAGCGCGGCTTCCATATGGCGGAGCCGCTGAAGCAGGCGCTTCGGAACAATCTGGAGACCCTGCGCTCCTTCGGCGCACACCTGACCACCTCCGGCGGCCTCTATGACAAGACGCTGCGGGCGGTCGGCGGACCACAGACCCGGACGGCGGCGCCGGCCGCGAGGCCGGAGGCCGCGCCCCGGAAGCAGGAGGGATCCGGCCAGCTCCGGTTGGAGGGCAGGGTTCTGAGCGGACGCCACGTTCAGGGCTGCCCGCCTCACAGCACCCTGTGGGTGCCGCGGGAGACCCTGATTACCCAACTGGCCGCCGATGAGGCGCGCCGCCGGGACATCTGCATCCGAAAAGAGACGTAAAGCAGGTGGCAAAATGTATTTGGGAAGAGTGATCGGGACCGTGGTTTCCACCAGCAAGAACGAGCATCTGGTGGGAATGAAGCTCCTGATTGTGGAAAAGCTGACGGAGCGCCTGGAGCGGGCGGGTACCAGCGAGGTGGCCGTGGACTCCGTGGGAGCGGGGACCGGCGAGATTGTCATTGTCTGCAAGGGCAGCTCCGCGCGCTATGTGTTCGGCAAGGGTGACGCCCCGGTGGATACCTCCATCGTGGGCATTGTGGATACGGTAGAGGTGGGCTGATGGCGAATCTTTACACCAAAACCGGAGACAAGGGCCAGACTAGCCTGGTAGGCGGCTCCCGGGTGAGCAAGTCCAGCCTGCGGGTGGAGTGCTACGGCACCATTGACGAGGCCAACTCCATGCTGGGGCTGGCGTATGCCCAGACCGACCGGGAATATATCCGCACCACGGTTCACCGCATCCAGGGCCGGCTGTTCGCCCTGGGGGCGGAACTGGCCAGCGACGAGCAGGGTGCGGCCGGGCTGACGGGAAAGATCTCGGAGGAGGACGTGGCCTTTCTGGAGGGCGTGGTGGACAAGTGCACCGAGACCACCGGGAAACAGACTCACTTCGTCATTCCGGGCGTGGACCCCGCCTCGGCGGCGCTCCATGTGGCCCGTACCATTGTCCGCCGGGCGGAGCGCCATGTGGTGGCCCTGGCGGAGCACGAGCCGGTACGCGAGGTGTTGGCCCGCTACATCAACCGCCTGTCCGACGCGGTATACGCGCTGGCCAGGCTTCAAGAGGATCTGACGCAGGAGGAGCGCCTGAGGGCGCAGGTGACTGCGCTGGTCCGGAAACAGCTGTCCGCCCCGGAGGGCGGCCTGCCCCCTTTTAGCCTGGCATCGCTCCAGAGGATGGCCCAGCGGGCCGTGGAGCGGGCCGGACAGCTCGGGGTTCCGGTGGTGTTCTCCGCGGTGGACAGCGGCGGCAATCTGGTCCTGCTCCAGAGAATGGAGGGCGCGCTGCTGGGCAGCGTGGACGTCTCGGCCGGAAAGGCCTATACCGCCAACGCCTTCCAGATGCCGACCCATGAGCTGGGCCAGGCGGCCCGGCCGGACGGCCCGCTCTACGGCATTGACGCTTCCGCTCCCGGGAAAATCGTGCTGTTCGGCGGCGGCTTCCCCTACGTGGTAAACGGGGAAGTCGTGGGCGGCATCGGCGTATCCGGCGGTACGGTGGAACAGGATATGGACATCGCGCGGTACGCGATGTCTCTCTAAGGAGGAACAGCAAATGAACATTGACGAGAATGTGGTCGAATCCATTGTGAAGCGGGTTGTATCCCAGCTGAGCACGGAGACCGCTTCCGCCCAGACCTGCCCGTCCGGCGGGGACTGGGGTGTATTTGAGAGCATGAACGACGCGGTGGACGCGGCCGTGGAGGCCCAGCGGGAGTATCTGAACCGCTCCATGCACGACCGGGCCTGCTATGTCCAGGCCATCCGCGACGTGGTGCTGGACCAGGAGAACCTGGAGTATATCTCCCGTCTGGCCGTGGAGGAGACCGGCATGGGCGGCTATGAGTACAAGCTCATCAAAAACCGTCTGGCCGCGGTCAAGACACCCGGCATCGAGGATCTGACCACCGACGCCATGAGCGGCGACGACGGCCTGACCCTGGTGGAGTACTCGCCCTTCGGCGTGATCGGCTCCATCACCCCCACCACCAACCCCACGGAGACCATCATCTGCAACTCCATCGGCATGCTGGCGGCGGGGAACGCGGTGGTGTTCAGCCCCCACCCCCGGGCCAAGAAGGTGTCCCTGCACCTGATCCGGCTTATCAACAAGGCGCTCTGCAAGGCAGGCGCGCCCGCCAACCTGGTGGTCACCGTGTCCGCCCCCTCGATTGAGAACACCAACGCCATGATGAGCCACCCCAAGATCCGCATGCTGGTGGCCACCGGCGGCCCCGCCATTGTCAAAACGGTGCTCTCCAGCGGCAAGAAGGCCATCGGCGCCGGCGCCGGCAATCCCCCCGTCGTGGTGGACGAAACCGCCGACATCGAGAAGGCCGCCAAGGATATCGTGGACGGCTGCTCCTTTGACAACAACCTGCCTTGCATCGCCGAGAAGGAAGTCATCGCCGTGGACTCCGTGGCCGACTACCTGATCTTCAACATGAAGAAGAACGGCGCTTACGAGGTCAAGGACCCCGCCGTGATCAGCCAGCTGGTGGAGCTGGTGACCAAGGAGGGCAAGAGCCCCAAGACCGAGTTTGTGGGCAAGAGCGCCAAGTACATCCTGGACAAGATCGGCATTACCGTGGGCGATGACGTGAAGGTCATCCTCATGGAGGCCAAGGAGGACCACCCCTTCGTGCAGGTGGAGCTCATGATGCCCATCCTGCCTCTGGTGCGGGTCCCCGACGTGGACCAGGCCATTGAGATGGCCGTCCGGGTGGAGCACGGCAACCGCCACACCGCCATGATGCACTCCCGCAATGTGGAGAAGCTGACCAAGATGGCCAAGCTCATCCAGACCACGATTTTTGTGAAAAACGGCCCCTCTTACGCCGGCATCGGCGTAGGCGGCGAGGGCTATACCACGTTTACCATCGCCGGTCCCACCGGAGAGGGCCTGACTTCGGCCAAATCCTTTGCCCGGCGCCGCAGGTGTGTGCTCGTCGGAGGGATGGACGTCAGATAAACGGAGGTTTGGGCCATTATGCAAGAGAATCTGCTCGGCCTGGTGGAACAGGCCGGTGTGGTGGGCGCCGGCGGCGCCGGCTTTCCCACCCATGTGAAGCTCAAGGCCCAGGCGGACACCGTCATCATCAACGGGGCGGAGTGTGAACCGCTGCTCCGGGTGGATCAGCAGTTGATGGCCCTCCAGGCCGGCGACCTGCTGGACGCCCTCGATCTGCTCGTGGAGCAGGTCGGGGCGTCCCAGGGCGTGGTGGCGCTCAAGGAGCACTACCACGCGGCGGTGGAGGCGCTGGAGCGGGAGCTGTCCAGGCATCCCAAGCTGAGGATTCACCGGATGGGCACATTTTATCCCGCCGGTGACGAACAGGTGATCGTCTACGAGGTGACCGGACGCGTGGTCCCGGAGGGGGGCATCCCCCTGAATGTGGGCGTGGTGGTCAGCAATGTGGAGACGGCCCTCAATGTGCTGGCGGCCGTCCAGCATCAGGCCCCGGTGATTGAGAAGTATGTCACGCTGACCGGTGCGGTGCGCACCCCCAAGACCGTGAAGGTGCCTCTGGGCATCACAGTGGCGGAGGCGCTGGCCCTGGCGGGCGGCCCCACCGTGGAGCACTATGAGGTCATCAACGGCGGGCCCATGATGGGGCGTGTGGTGAGCACCGGAAGCGCTATCACCAAGACCACAAAGGGACTCATCGTGGTCCCGGAGGGCCACTCCCTCCTCCAGAGCCTGAACCGGCCCGTGCCGCGGATGCTCCAGGATGCCCGTGTGGCCTGTATGCAGTGCTCCCTGTGCTCCGAGGTCTGCCCGCGGGGCCTGCTGGGGCACCGCATCCAGCCGCACAAGATGATGCGCCTGGCCGCCTATGGCGCCCTCTGCGACCCGGAGTATACCCCCATGAACGCCTTCCTGTGCTGCGGCTGCCGCCTGTGCGAGTACGCCTGCGTGATGGGGCTTCAGCCCTGGAAACTGAACGGGATGCTCAAGGGCGAGATGGGAAAGAAGGGTGTCCGCAATGCGCTGCACAACCAGCCGGAGGCGGCCGCGCCGTTCCGGCAGTACAAGCGATACCCGGTTCACAAGCTGATTCACCAGTTGGGGCTGGACGGCTATGATGTCCCCGCCCCGATGGAGGACAGCTCCTGCGACTATCAAATGGTGACCCTGCCGCTGAGCCAGGGGGTGGGCGCACCCGCCCAGCCTGTGGTGCGCGCAGGGGACAGAGTGGAGAAGGGAGCCCTGATTGCGGCGGCCCCAGAGGGAAAGCTGGGGGCAAACCTTCACGCGAGCATCGCGGGCACGGTGACCGCGGTGACAGAGAGAGAGATTACCATCCAACAATAAAGATTGGAGAGGAACTGATTTATGGATATCTTGGCTCTGATCGCCGCATTTGGCGGCGGCATTATCGGCGCTTACATGGGCGCCCTTCCCGCCTTTATTATGACTGGTATCTACGCCCTGGTGGGCGGAGTCCTGACGGCTGCCGGCGTGGGCGGCGATGTTGCAGTCAACTACCTCGCCTTTGGTTCCTTTGTCGGCCCCCACATCGCCTTTGCCGGCGGCGTGGCCGCCGCCGGCTATGCGGGCCGCAAGGGCAAGCTGGCCTCCGGCACCGACATCCTGTCCTCCCTCAACGGCCTGGGTGAGCCCGACGTGCTCCTGGTGGGCGGCATCTTCGGCGTGCTGGGCTTCCTGATCCACTACTGCATCGGACTGCTGCCCGTCATCGGCAGCGCCGGCCCCGCCACCACCGACCTGCCCGGCATCACCGTCTTCATTCTGGCGGTTGTCGCCCGTCTGGCCTTCGGCAAGACCGGCCTGACCGGCAAGTACACCGGCTCCGGAAAGCGCGAGTGGTTTGCCACCGGGAAGGGCTTCGTCTATAACGTGGTACTGGGCGGCGGCATCGGCATTGTGGTGAGCTTCATCGCCGCGTTCCTGTACGAGAATGAGTTTACCGCTGCGTTCAGCATCTTCCCGATCGTGTGCTTCGGCTTTGCGGCGATCACGCTGATCTTCACCCAGACCGGCTTCGCCACGCCCGCGACTCACCACATTTTCCTGCCCTCCGGGCTGGCTGCCGTGGCCGGCATCACCGCCTGGGGCCCTGCGGGCGCTCTGCTGGGCGTGCTCTTCGGCATCCTGGGCTCCCTGCTGGGCGACTTGGTGGGCAAGAGCTTGAACAGCCACTGCGACACCCACATCGACCCCCCTGCTACCACGATCTTTATCCTGACGATTGTGATCAACGCTGTCAGCAGCGTGATCAATGCCTGAGCCAACAGAGGAATCCATAGGAAAAGAGGCCAGTTATGGGAAAGTCCATCGGATTACTGGAATTGAAAAGCATCCCCGTCGGCATTGAAACCGCCGATGCGGTGCTGAAGGCCGCCAATGTGGAGCTGCTGACCGCGACCCCCACCTGTCCGGGTAAATATGTCATTATCATCTGCGGCGCGGTAGGCGCTGTGAAGAGCGCCATGGAGAGCGGCCGCCAGACAGCGGGCATCTATCTGGTCGGGCACCACACCATCAACAACGTGCACGCTTCCGTCCCGGAGGCGATCGTGGGCACGTCGGAGGTGGGACACATCGCCTCCATCGGCGTGATTGAGACCATGACGGCTTTGACTGCCGTTGAGGCGGGGGACTATGCCGCCAAGGCGGCGAACGTCCGCCTGATGGAGATCCGCATTGCCCGCGGCCTGGGCGGCAAGGGCTTTGTTATTCTCACCGGCGAGGTTTCCGCGGTTCGCTCTGCGGTTAAGGCCGCGATGAATCAACTGGAGGAGAGCGGGGATATTACAAGCAGCAGCGTGATCGCATCGCCCCATCCGGGATTGATTGACAAGCTGACGAACTAAGGGAAACAGGAACAGACGCGGAAAGGAGGGCCATCAGTATGGCTTCACAGGATTGTCCCAACTGCCACTATCCAGCACCCAACCGCAAAAAGCCTGGGGAGGGGGAGCGCGTGCCCCAGGGTATGTACCACGCCCCCGACAGGAGCGGTGAGCCGGAAGAGTGCCCCCAGTGCTTTTACCAGCCGGAGGCAGTGGAGGAAAGGCCGGAGGAGGAGTGTCCCCAGTGCTTCTACCAGCCCGAGGACGGGCAGAAGCGGGAGGAGGCCAAGGAGGACGACTGCTCTCAGTGCTTCTATAAGCCGGATAAATAAGAATTGGTAAGAAAGGATTGTGAGCTCTGTGGAACGACTCATTGGAAAGCAGGCGCCCTATTTTTCCATGGAGGCGCTGTCGGCGGACGGAGAACATTTTGTGCGCGTTGCGCTGCCGGACTATGCCGGGAAATGGCTGGTGCTGTTCTTCTACCCCATGGACTTCACCTTTGTCTGTCCCACAGAGCTCACAGCCTTCTCAGAGCACCGGGAGGCCTTCCGTGCGGCCGGAGCGGAGCTGCTCAGCGTGAGCACGGACAGCGTCTACACCCATCAGGCCTGGCAGCGCAACGGCCTGGGCGGGCTGGGTTACCCCATGGCGGCGGATCAGACTCTGCGGGTCTGCGCCGATTACGGGGTGCTGCTGGAGGAGGAGGGGGTGGCCCTGCGTGGGCTGTTCCTGATTGACCCGGAGCAAAAAGTGCGCTACAGCGTAATCCACGACAACAACATCGGCCGCAATCCGGAGGAGGTGCTCCGGGTATTGGCCGCGCTGAAAACCGGCGGCCTGTGCGCAGCTGGCTGGAAGGCCGGGGAGGAAAACCTCCGCCCGGACATATCGGAACGCGAGGCTCCGGTGCTGGCGGGTACGGCACCCGTGCGCATCTATACGATGCCCGGTTGCAGCTACTGCCGCAGCGTAAAGGAGTTTTTGAGACAGGGCGGGATCTCCTATGAGGAGATCAACCTCGCGGAGGATAAGGCCGGGCAGGCCTTTATGGAGAGCCGCGGCTATACGGGCCTGCCGGTCACGGTGATCGGCGCGGAGGAGATTGTAGGCTATAATATGCCCAGAATCAAGGCGGCGCTGGGCCTGAGCGGAGCAAACGAGGTGAAATAGGATGGACTTAATGGACTTTGGAACCGTGCAGGAGGGGAAGATGCGGCTTGTTCAGGAGATGGTGCCCGGCAAGCAGGTCACTCTGGCCCATATTATTGCAAGCCCGGATGAGATTATCTATCAGAAGCTGGGCCTCAATCCCAATGTGGACTACCAGCAGGCCGCCATCGGAATTTTGAGCATGACGCCCTCTGAAATTTCCGTAATCGCGGGCGATATTGCGACCAAGACCTCCAAGGTGGAGATGGGGTTTATTGACCGCTTCAGCGGAACCCTCATTTTTACCGGACGCATTTCAAACGTACAGGCCGCGGTGTCCAGTATCCTGACCTATCTGAAGAATCACCTGGGGTTTACCATCTGTGAAATTACGAGGACATGAAGAAAATTATTTTAATGGGCCGGAGCGAATGCGGAAAGACCACCCTCACGCAGGCGCTGAAGGGCGATGTGATCCACTATCACAAGACACAGTACATAAACCATTATGATGTGGTGATTGACACGCCGGGGGAGTATGCAGAAAACGCCAGCCTGGCGAAGGCGCTGGCGCTCTATACCTATGAGGCCGACGTGGTGGGGCTGCTGCTGAGCTCCACCGAGCCGTACTCGCTCTACCCACCCTGTGTGACGGCCTGCTGCAACCGCCCGGTGATCGGCATTGTGACCCAGATTGACCATCCGGACGGTGATCCGGACCGGGCGCAGGGCTGGCTGGAGCTGGCGGGATGCCACCCGATTTTTCGGGTCAGCTCCTATACCGGGGAGGGGATCTGGCAGATCCTCAACTATCTCCGGGAGCCGGGAGACATCCTGCCCTGGGATTCGGAACAGGCGGCGGAGCGTCCCCGGGTGGTTCTCTCGAACAAATATGGGAGGCTGCCCGAAGAGGGCGGCGGACACCCGCAAACAGTTTAGGAAAAAACAGAAGTGCTCCTGCCGCGGGAGAGACTGCGGTGGGAGCTTTGCTGTTATGATACGTTAGGCGATACAATTTGCAGAAGGAGGGCTGTCCATGGAAGCGCTGACCTTTTTTTCCGCGATGAACCGGGGACAGTTCCGGGAGGAACAGGGGATTGAGGGCAGCTCTTACTGTATCTTTTTTGCCCCGATGGAGGAGCTGGTCACCCAGGACCGTATGACCGGAAGAGAGGACCAGGTCGTGCTGGAGCTGCTCTACGGCGATGAAATGCTACCCGGCGCCCTGCGGGTGAGGCAGGTGGGGAGCAACGCAGTTGTCGAGGAGTCCACACAGGGGGCGTTTCGTGCCTTCCTGGAGGAGAAGCCGGTCAAGTATATTGGACAACTGCTGATGTATGCGCTCCAGTTCAAAATACAGGATCTCTCCCTGCGCATTGAGGGCTGCACAGGCGAGATGAAACAGTTGGAGGACGCCCTGGATAACTGCATCGACAACAGCGGCACCTATCGTCTGCTGGATTTCCGCAGGCGCTACACCGAGTGCGGGAATATGGTGCTGGCGGTAAAGGAGATCCTGTCGCGGATCGACAAGGGCTACTATCCGATGCAGATGCAGAACAGCTATGTGTTGCAGGGCGAGGTGCTGATGGAGTTCCGCTTCCTGGAGGAGCGGTATGAGCTCATCAAGAGCACGGTTCTCAAGGACTTTGATACCTATACCTCCATCATCAATAACAATATCAACCGGAATGCCCGGCTGCTGAGCATCATCTCGCTGGTGGGGGTGGTTCTCAACTTCATGTTCGGAAGTCTGCTGGCCGCCAATCCACTTCTGGGAATCATCGGCGGCCTGTCGGTTGCGGGCCTGTCTGTGGGGGCCACGGCGGTCTACCATGTCAGCCGCCGCGGCAATGCGCCGCTTTCCTCCGGGCGAGGTCCGATTCAGGCGTTTCCCTCCCTGCCGAAATTCCACAGGAAAGAGAAGCTGGAGCGGGATCAGTGGGAAAAATGAATATGGAGCGGTGACAGAGGGGGTGTGCCGAACCCGTGCCGCCAAAGACCGGAATGGGCCGGAGAGGACGAATGTCCTCTCCGGCCCATTTTGGTTTCACTAGGAAGCAGATGTTCCGGATTGCCGCCGTTTTTCCGGCGGCCTCAGTCCATCACCTCGCCGCCGGGCGCATCATGGGCGTCGGACCAGACTCGCTCAAGAGCGGCCCAATCGCGCTCCGTCAGCCTGCCGGTCCACTCCTCCGTGTCTTCCCCTTCTGTCCAGATATAGTCATGGGAGTTGGTGGCCTCCTGCATGGCTGCGTAGTACCAGGCGGAGGTATTGTTGTCCGGCCAGGTGAGCATCTCTCCGCGGGGCAGCAGGTGTGCTTCATGAGGGGCCCGGCCCAGGGTGCGGTTGACGATGGTGCACGCCTCGGCCCGGGTGATATTGTCCAGCGGGTGGAAGGTGCCGTCGGGCATGCCCTCAATTAGTCCGTACTCCACCGCTGCGGCCAGGAAGGTCACATACCACTCGGTTCCCTCCACATCGGAGAATCGGCCGTCGTATGTCAAGTCCCCTTCGGTAAACTCGAAAAAGCTCACTGCAATTTTGGTAAACTCAGACCGTGTGATGGGTTCGGTAGGGCGGAAGGTGCCGTCCGGATAGCCGTCCAGAATACCCATGCTGGTCAAGGTGGATATGGCGTTGTTGTACCAGTCGCCGGAAGCCACGTCGGAGTATGGATTGCTCTGACTCCAATAGGCCTCCCTGGCCTCGTCGGTGAGCAGACGGAAAAAGATAGTGGCCACCTCGCTGCGGGCGATATCGCCCTCCGGCCGCACAGTGCCGTCCGTATAGCCGATGATATAGGCCACGTGGTCCTCGGTATTCAGAGACTCAGGCTCGTCGTCGCGGTCCGGGCGGTGGGAGGGGCGGCCGGGGTCGGGGCGGCTGGTCTGAATGGTGTAGGACACGGTTGGCCTGCGGAAGTTCTCCGGCTGGCCGGGCCGGCTGTTGCTGTCCACCGGGTACAGGGTCGCGCTGTTGTTGGTGTAAAGGCCGCTGTAGTTCTCGCTGCCGTCCGCATCGTACTGGCCGTAAGTCCCCTCGGCGGTCTGGGGATTCGTCAGCTTCACGGTGTAGGTC